>ENA-OPSL01000574-OPSL01000574.1-human-gut-metagenome-genome-assembly--contig:-NODE-574-length-9822-cov-3.887171_pt1 | contig 9822 bp, 9 predicted proteins | sample MGYA00241458_ERZ501908 | MGnify/ENA primary metagenome ERZ501908 (study PRJEB25962, sample SAMEA2042444) | human gut metagenome | biome: human gut; feature: human-associated habitat; material: faeces... | reverse complement strand
CGTCCAGCCAGAAAATAACAGCCTGGAAGCTATGGGACAAGCTGCCGTACAGGGCATGGCGGTACGCGACGACGGAGGCGACCTGATATACCCCGAAGACCTAATGAGCGCGGGCTATATTTACAGCGGCGACGGCGCTAAACTTGAAGGGGATTACCGCAGCGTGCGTTTTTCAGCATCTGACCTTGATTTTGAAAAGAAGGAATACCGTATCAATGCGGGCTGTTATGTAACCTTCTGGAAAAATCCCGGCGAGTTTGCAGGCGGATATGAAATCAGAAGCGCGTCGAACGACCATCCGGCGCAGATTACCCCTGTTTCAGAGGGGTATGATTATATCCTGATTGGCCTGCTGGATGAGGACGTGCGGATATATGCGCTCGGCAAAGGCGCGCTTACGGTGGATTTTCAGGAAAAATTCAAGGAGAGCCTTCCAAACCGCTACCGGCTTCAAGATACGGTAACAGACGCCGCCCTGATAGATTCCTATGAGATTTCCCCGTACGGCAACCTCATTGATAAACGGATGCTTTCCAAGGGCGCCGCGCTTCTCGACAATGGAACAGAGAAAGAGGACGGCGGCATTAACGAAAGTGCCTTTGTGGAGCTTTCAGACAATACGGAATACCTGCTCAATTTTGAATCCTACATAACCTTTTTCGATGAAAATAAAAATTTTATCGGCGGCTATACAGAGGCCGCGGCCAGTGTAGAATGCCCGCAGGCGCTGAAGGACATTCCTGATGATGCATGCTTTGTACGGCTTTCGGTGAAAGCGACTGATACGGAGACGGCAGTATTTGCGCGCAAAGACTGCTTTTCAAACAGCCTTCCCGCGCTCTATACGCTTGGCCCCGTTGGAGAAAGCGGCACTTATCTTGCTCAGAAGGACATAAACCCCCTGTATGGAAAGACGGCGGTGTTCTTCGGTGACAGCCTTTGCCAAGGGAAAGGGGATGCTTTTGGAGGATGGGCGAGCTGGATTCAAAGGGAAAACCCCTCCATGGACTGCGTCAACTGCGGAGTAGGGGGCTACACCTTCCTGCAGGGCAGCGAAAAATGGTTTGACGGCGGGGAAAACCAGGCAAGCCTTCCGGATGACGCCGACTATATTATCATCCAGGGCTACACCAATGGGATGTACGGGAAGAAATCCAAAAAGCCGCTCGGCACAATCGATGAGGACGACTATACCGTTACAGTACAAAACTGCGACACAAGTACCTATTCCGGGGAGATGGAAAAATTCATCCTCCAATGTTTAGACCGCTGGAACGGGAAAAAGCTCGGTTTTATTATCAGCTATAAGGCGGCTGCGCATCTCGACAGCGGCAATCCGTACCGGCAGTTTACCAAACAGATGCTTGCGTGCTGCCGGAAGTACAGCATCCCCGTCCTGAACCTGCAGGAGGAAAGTACGATTCCATGCTATACGCAGGAGGATATTGACGAATACTTCTATAAAAAGGAGAATGCGGCGCATGGGGACGGCATCCACCTCAATTCGAAAGGCAACGCCATTATTTCTTCAAAAATTGAGGCATGGATGAAAACACTATAGAATAATAGCAGGCAATAGACAGTTTTTATATTGCCAATTCATATCACCAAAGAGCAGATATCCCAACAGCCCCGCAGGCACGCCCTGCGGGGCTGTGCCCTTAGCAGTCGAATGCTGCGTATAATATTGATAAAAAAAAGAACCGGAATGGAAGAAAAATGTTGAATTTTATCCAGCCGGAGAGTATAATAAAAATATTACGGTAGGAGACCTGCCTGCATGGAATAAGGAGGACTTGATAATGGTTTTAGGAAAAAAGGCGTTGTGCCTTGTGCTGTCCGGTATGATGGCGGTATCAGTCGTTGTCTGCGGAACCTTGTCCGCAGGAGCGGAAATCATTAAAATAGGAGATGTAAACGGCGACGGCGAAATAAAAGTTGCGGACGTTTTGCTGACGCAGAACTTTATTGCGAAAAAAATCACCTTTACCGACAGGCAGAAGCTTGCCGCAGATGTAAACGGCGACCGCGAGGTAAAGGTAAACGATGTCCTGATTATGCAGAACTTTATAGCAAAAAATATCAGTGAATTCCCCGTTCCTGATATTGAAGTTCCAACTGAGCCGCCGACTGAGGAGCCTACGCAAAAGCCGACTGAGCCGCCGACCGATGAACCCACGAAACCAAGCGTTACGGTCAACGGTACGCAGGCAAGAGTGGGGGATACAATAAGGGTCGTATTCCACACGAAGGGAGTCAACGACGTGGCCCAGGCGATTCAGGCTTATGTTGAATTCGACGCGCAGCGGCTTACCCTTTCCGGCTACCGGCTCGACACATGGAGCAATTGTATGAAAAACGATTCCGAACCGGGCAGGCTGTATTTTACGGCGTCCGATATTGCGGCAGGCTTCCCGATAACAGACGATACGGACATTGTATCGCTTACGTTTATCATAAAGGAAACGAATACGGATGTCAGCACGGACGTTGTTTTGCATGTCGAGGAATTTTTTGGGGAATCAAGCGGGGACGGTAATTTTAAATATACCGTCAGCGATGCAGTAACAATCGAATAATAAAAAAGCGGATGCCCCCAGAGGGCATCCGCTTTTTATCAGGTTTTATAGGGCAAGCCTGTAGATTTCTTCAATATCCTTTGCCTGCAATACGCTGAAATTCCCGACAGGCGCCGCTTTCTGCGCCATTTCTTTCAAGCGGCTGCCGTCAATTTGCAGCTCGCTTAACCGAACGGGAAGCCCGATGGAGGAGAAGAAGTTTTCAAGCCTGCGGATGGCTTCCTGTATAATCGAATCCGGGTCGCCGAACGCCATATCCACGTTCATGACCCGCACGGCAAATTGTAAAAAGCGTGTGACGTCCACCTCGTGCTGGTATTTCATCCACGCGGGGAATATAATGGCAAGCCCCGCGCCGTGGGCAATGTCGTAAATTGCGCTCAATTCGTGTTCGATATCGTGCGACGCCCAATCGCCGATTCGCCCAAGCCCGAGGATGTCGCAGTGCGCAACCGTGCCGGCCCACATGATTTCGGCACGCGCGTCATAGTTGTCCGGATTAGAAATGACCTTCTGCGCGTTTATCATAATCGAGCGCATTACGGCCTCGCACATACGGTCGCTGACGTCGACGTTCCTGACCGTAGTGAAGTACCGTTCCATAATGTGCGCAAGCATGTCCGAAATGCCGCATGCCGTCTGGAACGGCGGCAGCGTGAAGGTGAGCTCCGGGTTCATGACGGCGAACTGCGGACGAACAAGCCCATGGGAATAGCTGCGTTTGAGCCATCCGTCCTCGTTTGTAATTACCATGCTTGCGCTTGTCTCGCTTCCGGCAGCGGGAATAGTCAAAACAACGCCGATAGGAAGGCATTTGTCAATCGGACGGCGCACCTTGAACAAATCCCATACGTCATGCTCGAGGCATGCGCCCATCGCGATGGCCTTAGCCGAGTCGATTACGCTGCCGCCGCCTACAGCCAGGACAAAATCAATCTTTTCTTTTTTGCAAAGCGCAATCCCTTCCCGGACAAGGGACAGGCGCGGGTTTGGCCTTACGCCGCCCAGCTCAAGATAATCAATCCCGCTTTTTTCAAGGCTTTTGGTGATTTCGTCATACAGGCCGCTCTTTTTGATGCTGCCGCCTCCGTAGTGCAGCAGCGCCTTCTTGCCGCCGTACCGCTTTAAAAGCTCCCCCGTCTGGCTTTGCGTCCCTTTGCCGAACACGATTTCCGTTGCGTTTTTATAGGTGAAATTAACCATCTGGAATCAACTCCTTACATTGTTTCAAGTAATTGCGGCGCCTTTGCGGCGGTAGCAATTACATAATCTTCATGAAATATTGTATAGCTCCTTGTATCCATATTGTTTTCGTATCGCCGAAGATATTTACCGTCTGCTTCACTCTTTTCTTTGCTTTGTTAAAACTCCGGTACAAAGGCAAATTGCTGCGATGACAGCTAGCGCGATTACCATGATATCTGACATTGGCTGTACAAGGCGGTTAATTAATATGACAGCCAATAGGATGCCCCATCCCAGGACTATAAAGAAATTTTTCATGCCAAGCCTCCCTGAACTCCGATATATCATGCGCGCGGGCAACACATTCCCGATATCACAAAAGATATTAGAAATGTACGGCTTTTATACTGTGAGCTTTTTACCCGCTTTGAGGTTATTATACTACAAAGATATGCGCATTCCTATGTTTTTCTTTGAAATAGGGAAAAGATATGATATAATTACCCTGTAAATTTATACCCCTGTGCCTAAAGGCGTGGAAGAAAGGACGGGACGGTATGATTCTGCATGACATCTCTAAAAACATTTTTACTGCGAAATTATACGACGGGGACCCTGCGCCAAAAAGCGGTTGGCTTTCGCGGATTGAATACGGGGAGGACTGCAACCTGTCCTCCGTCGAGCTGTGTACGCACACCGGCACGCACATCGACGCGCCGCTTCATTATCTGGAGGACGGCGATGCAATCGATGAAATACCGCTTTCCGTGTTTTACGGCGCCTGTACCGTCGTTACCATCGAAGGGCTTCTGACAGGCGAGGATATGGAAGAAATCCTCCCGTTTTGTAAAAAAAGGCTTTTGCTCAGGGGGCGGGGCCAGGCGTTTTTAACGCAGAGCGCGGCGTTCGTGCTTGCCGATTACGGAATCCGCCTTATCGGGACCGACGGCTTGTCTATTGCCTGCAGGGATGAGGAGTTTGAAATCCACAGGGAGCTTCTGCTCCATAATGTCATTATATTAGAAGGGCTTGAGCTTGCCGAAATCAGGGACGGGGACTATACGCTCGCCGCGTTTCCCATAAAGCTTTCAGGGCTGGAGGCGGCGCCTGTGCGGGCGATTTTGCTGGAACAGGAAAAAGGGATTTAAAAACATCCATGGCGAAAGGATGGAAATGTCAATGAAAAAAGGGATAAAGCTCGTACTGCTGCTGTTGTGCGCCGTACTGTTTACCGGGGTAGTATCCGGCTGTGAAAATACAAAGGTACAGGTGGAAAACCTCATTAATATGAACGCGCAGTTCAAGGGCAGCCGCAGCATTACGGTCAATACCGGTTTTGTCTTTGGAGGGGAAGAGGATTTAAAGGCGCAGTTTGACGAGGCGGTAAAAGAATTCTGCCCGTCTGCCTTCAAGCGCGAGGTTAAAAACGCGGACGACGGCCTGAAATATATTTTTACCATTGAATTCGATTCGAAGGAAGATTATATCAATAAAATATCCTCTGTGCTCGACCGGCAGGCAGGCGCCGCGCTCGGAACGCCGGACAGCGACCTTGCCCGCGGCTGGCACCTCAAGGAGGACTTCGACGGCATGGAGCTTATCAAATGGCTTCAGGACGGGATTGCTGAAAAAAAGTACAATGACATCAATTTTGAATACGAAAGCGCTTCTAATATCGTTAACCTCGGCGGGGATATCCAAAGCAGCCAGTCAAGCCAAATCGATATCAATACGGTGGAGGGCTACCCCGTTACCGCCGTTTCGATTGAAACGACTAATAACAAAAAAGACAGCTACGACAGGCGTTTTACGCTCTCTGTACCGCAGTCCACCTATGAAAAGATGGGCAAGACCCTGCAGACCATTATGCGTGAGCGCACGGCCGCGGAAGCCGTATACAGCGGCTGGACGCAGCAGGGCAACAACCAGGAGTTCCAGGTGCTGTATCAGGGTATTACAGCCGCGCAGCTTCAGCGCGTGACTTCGCTGTTCCTCGACTGCAAGGAATCCTCTGTTTATTACGGGGATGAAAACAACAGCAGTACGCCGCTGGCGGAGCAGCTCGTTTTTGAAGAGAATATCGACGTGCTGAGCTTTGTCCCCAAAAAGGACGGCGAGGTTGCCTTTTCCTATAAATATTCCCTGCCGCTGAAAACCACATATGGCGAGGGCCTTGTTTTCAGCAAGGGCGTGTGGGAAAAGCAGGGCAGCTGGGTTGACGGCGTTTACACCCTCAATTCACGGAACAAGGCGTTTACCATGCGTATTCCGGACGGTATCCAGTATGATATCGAAGGGCTGGCGGTAACGCTTGAGAATAACGGCTCAGACAGCTACACGCGCTCCCTTGATTTCCTTTACAACAAAAAAGATGGGGAAGAGGGGCGCAATTACGCGTACCAGTTCTTTAAAAAACAGGGCGTGTCTGTTTCGCAGAAACAGGAGGACGACGCGCTCATTTGCCGTATTGCCATGAAGGGAACCGCGCAGCAGATTAGTAAGCAGCTCGACGGTTTGTTCGGCGGCGGCAACTCGCTCGAACGCACGGAAAATACGAGCACCATGGCGGTCGTAACCGATATAGGCCTTAGGGACAGCGTCAATCTGTCCTATATGCTGACAGGCGGTAACGCGGAGGTCCCGTTTACGTATACGCTTATCAATAAGGGCGGGGAAAATATTATTTCCTTGAACGGCGAAGGGGAAGCGAAGAAGGACTCAGCCGCGGTTGCGGAAAACGACGGATCGTACCGTGTTACGCTGCAGGGCGGGGAAAACACGATGGAGCTGAGCGCCACGGTTCCCTATGTGCAGGGCGTCGCGACGTACTGCGTTGTGGCGGGCGCCATGTTCCTGGTCGCCGTGCTGCTGATTTTATTCTTTATCCGTAAAACGAGGCGCGTCAAAATGAAGGAAGAGCAGGAGCAGCAGCGTAAGCTCCATGAGGAAGCGCTCAAAAAAGAGATGGAAAAGGAGCCGGAAAAGCTGCCGGAAGAGCATACCGGCTTCCCGGACGGATTCTAATTCCTCATTTCAGATATTTCTAAGGATTTGATACCCATGTATAAAGCAGTTGTTTTTGATTTGGACGGTACGCTCGTCAATTCCCTTTACGACCTTGCGAGCAGCATGAACAAGGCGCTTGCCGCCTGCGGGCTGCCTGTTTACCCGGCGGACGCCTACCGGCAGTTTGTCGGAAACGGCAGGACGGTGCTCGTGGAACGCGCCGTAGGGGGAGAAAGGCTTACGCCGGAGATAAAAGCGCGTGTGATAAATTTATTCGACAAGGACTATGCCGCCCATTGTATGGACAAAACGAGGCCCTATGAGGGCATACGCGAAATGCTCGATGCATTAAACGCAGCGGGTGTGAAAACCGCGGTGCTATCCAATAAGCCGGATGAGTTTGTAAAGAAAATAATCGGAAAGCTGTTTCCTGGCTTTCCTTTTACGCTTGCCTGGGGCAAAAAGCCGCAGTTTAAGGAAAAGCCGGATTCCGGCGCGCTGTTTGCGATGCTTGATGAAATGGGCGTTTCAAGCGGGGAATGCCTCTATGTGGGCGACAGCAATGTGGACGTATATACCGCAGAGAACGCGGGCCTTCCCTTCTGCGGTGTGGAATGGGGCTTTCGCGGAAAGCGGGAGCTTATCGGCGCGGGCGCCGCGGCGACGGTAAAAACCGCGCGGGAGCTGCTTCTTTTTATCAAAGAAGGGGATGAAGGATGAACCCCAGGAATTATCAAAAAGAGCTGGATACACTGCTTTCACAGCTCATAAAAGAAAACAAGACGCCGTCACTTTTCCTGCATAGCTGCTGCGCGCCGTGCAGCAGCTATGTGATAGAATATTTGTCCGATTATTTCAGCATAACGGTTTTTTATTATAACCCGAATATTTACCCAGACGAGGAGTACCTCCACCGCAGCGCGGAGCAAAAGCGTTTTATTTCAGAGCTGCCCGTAAAGCATCCCGTTTCCTTTGTGGAAGGGGACTTTGACAAGCGGCGGTTTTATGATGCGGTCAAAGGCATGGAGGCCCTTCCGGAGGGCGGCGAACGCTGTGAAAGGTGCTATGCGCTGCGCCTTTTGGAAACCGCAAAGCAGGCCATGGCGCGCGGGTTCGATTATTTTGCGACGACCCTCACGATAAGCCCGCTGAAGAACGCGCGGACAATCAATACGATAGGGGAGCAAATTGGGGAGCAGCACGGTATTTCTTACCTTTGCTCCGATTTTAAAAAGAAAAACGGGTTCAAACGCTCCACGGAGCTTTCAGCACAGTATGGCATGTACCGGCAGAATTACTGCGGCTGTGTGTTTTCACAGGGAAGGGAAGGATGAGTATGCTGCCACAGGGCTGCCTTTCCGAGGACGGCTATATTATCAACCAGGGGATGCTGCGGGAAATCCCGTTCGGCAATTACCCGTCAAGCAAAAATGGGTGCGGCTGGATTGCCGTATATAACCTGATGAAAGCGCTCGGCAACGAAAAACCATATGAAGAAATAATGGAGGCCCTTACGCCATATACATTGTTTAAGGGGCTTCTCGGGACAAGAATGCCGGGAATCAAAAAATATATCCGCAGCCAGGGCTACGCGATGGACACGAGCTTTTTCAAAAGCAGCTTCGAGCCGCTCGCCTTAGGCTCGCAGGCGGGTATCATATATTATGGGACAGGAAAGACATATCATTTTACGGCGTATCAGCCTACGGAAGAAAAAACCTTCCGGTTCTTTAACTCGGTATACGGCAGGCAAAACGATATCCTGACCATGGAACAGTTTATTAAAAGAATCAAAACGCCCCTTACTCACATCGTCGCGGTGCGCGCGTAAGGGGGCCATAGGGAGGTTCCTTTCGTTCGTTCCGCGTAAAAAACGCGGGAGGGCGAAATGGAACCTTTTCTTCTTTATTTCTTTTTTGTATTGGGGCTGCTGCTGATTATCAAGGGCGGCGATTTTTTTGTGGACGCCGCCGTCTGGCTGGCTGAAATTACGCATGTGCCGCAGTTTGTCATCGGCGCGACGGTCGTAAGCATTGCAACGACCTTGCCGGAGCTTTTTGTATCGTCGATTGCGGCCCTGCAGGGGAAAACCGATATGGCGGCGGGCAACGCCGTCGGCTCGGTCATTGCGAACACCGGCCTGATTTTTTCGCTCGGGATTTTGTTTATCCCGGCGTTTATCAGGCGGCGCAGGCTTTTGCCGAAGGGTATGCTTTTTTTGTCAGCGATTACGCTGCTGTGGCTTTTTACCCTGTCCGGCAAGATTACGCTGTTCGGGTGTGCCGGCATGTTTTTGCTGTTTGCTGTTTTTATAGCGGAGAATATCCGGGAAGCAAAAGCGGAAATGCGGTGTGCTGCGCCCCCGCGCGGCGGAGCTGTTCCGGCGGGCAGGCGCGCCTGTGCCGTTCATATTATGAAGTTTGTTTTGGGCGCCGCCGGCATTTTGCTCGGCTCGCAGCTTCTGGTGGACAACGGCAGCCTGATTGCCGAGAGCTTTGGCGTCTCTGAGCGGATTATCAGCCTGACCGCCGTTGCGATTGGAACCTCCCTGCCGGAGCTTGTCACAACGGTTACCGCGGTCGCCAAGAAGCAGGCTTCGCTTTCCGTTGGCAATATCATCGGCGCGAATATCATCGACGTAGCGCTTATCCTGCCCGTGTGCGCCTTCCTGTCGGGCGGCGCGCTCCCGGTTGGGGCGCAGACCTTCCGGGTCGATTTGCCCGTCTGCCTGCTTATCGCGTCCGTCATGGTTGTGCCGGCGCTGTTCAAGGGGCGTTTTATGCGTTGGCAGGGTGTTTTAATGCTCTTTTGCTACGGCGCTTATTTGCTGGCTGTTTGTAATTTGTAGAAAAAGGGAAAGCAATATTTGCTTTCCCTTTTTAAATCTGATTTATATTTTTTCTAATCCTTCAGTATTAAGCTTTTGATAAAAATTTTAATATTTAATCAGTGGGGAGGGAATAGTTGCGGCTGTTCCCTCTTCTTTTTTGAAGCAACCTGCTTCTTGGGTTTTTTCATAAAACTTTATATGTTTAATCAAAAGGGAAAAACA
>ENA-OPSL01000565-OPSL01000565.1-human-gut-metagenome-genome-assembly--contig:-NODE-565-length-9948-cov-1.758516_pt1 | contig 9948 bp, 5 predicted proteins | sample MGYA00241458_ERZ501908 | MGnify/ENA primary metagenome ERZ501908 (study PRJEB25962, sample SAMEA2042444) | human gut metagenome | biome: human gut; feature: human-associated habitat; material: faeces... | reverse complement strand
TAAAACATCTCAGACTGAAGAATGCAAAGAAGGGTTCCATCATATCATTGTCTGGACTATTTCCCTTACGTGACATAGATAGCTAGATTCCCTCATCCTCTAAAAAACGATGATAATACTGATATTGCCAGTTCTCGAAACTATGAAGAATTGTATTTTCGTAATGCTCCTCTGTGAAGACTTTCTCTAAAATTGTTTATACTTGTACTAAGACCATTTATATAAAAAGATTATAGGCAATAATCACGCTACTAAAACTATCTAAACTAGCGACAAAGAGAGTTTTTTTATTGCTTACTAGCATGGAAAATTCTGTCATGTTCGTAAAATATTTTTCCATTCGTTTGGATGCTTCATACTGGATCTGAATAGAAGTCTCTACTTTTTTCCAACCTCTTGGTATGAAGAATACTTCCGTTTACGACGAATACGAGCTCTCAAACCATAAATTTTCATCAAACGTTACACCTTCTTGTGATTATTGAGAGATAAAAAAGATTGGACACATTGTCCAATCTGATTCTTTATCTCATTAAGCAATATCAACATAACGACGGTTACCACTTGCTGTCACGTATGAGAGCCATGTATGACCATCGGCTGTGAGAACCTTATCGTAGTTTACACTCATGCCCTTGTCATAGTAGGCTAACTCCGGACTTGAAACCTTAGCTTCTGCCTTGATTGACGCACGACCTGTGAAGGTATAAGTTCCTGTCGCTGGAAGGTTGATAGCACCTGTAGTGACTGGTTTGCTTTCAGCAGGTTTGCTGCTAGCAGCATAATCGCCACCTTCGATACCGAAGTATTCTTCCAAACTCAAGCCTGAATCGTGAATATCTTTAGCTTCTTTCCCCACATAGCGGATGTGCCATGCTTCTGGCATGTAACCAGTTGAAGCTTCTTTACCTGCTTGGAAACGCACGATAAAGCCATAGTTATGTGCATTGTCTTTAAGCCATTGACTAGCACGTGAATCTTCAAGCAAATTACCAGATTTATCGGTCAAATCAAAGACTAATCCAGTTTGGTGTTCGCTATATCCAGGACGAGCTGAGTAACGGTCCGCAGCTGCTTGACCATCACGGCTAACATAGTTATCGTAAAGAGTCTTTTGATAGTCATAAGAACGGAAACCACTGTATGAACGTCCAACATTCAAACCTTGGTTAATCATATCATCACGAAGACGAACAAAGGCTGCCTTAGCTGTTGGGTTTTCACCTGGGTTATAGTCCTTAGAAAGACCGTGTTTTTTATTGACAATAATAATATCATCGTATTTACCACGAACACTGTAGTAAGAACCGTTATTTGTCAATTGTCCTGAAACTTTAGTTTCAGTGATTTGAGGGACTGTAGCTTTGGTTTCTGTGATATAGGTTCTCTTACCATTCAACATATAGTAAAGATGCACAGAATAGGTACCAGCATCACCCTTATGGCTGGCTGTGTCTACATGAACCTTGTAACTTCCATCTGATTGTTTGTCGGCATGATACCATATAAGATCGTCTTGGCCATTCTTATCTGACCAGATTGGAACACGCACTTCTTTAACTTCTTTGCCACCACCTGAAACATTGGTTACGACAACATCGAACCCATTAGACGTTTGGTTGTTAATTGTAAGATTACCAATAACACGGTTTTCTTGTGGCTTAGACTCAGTAGTTTTCAAAGTCGCAATATCCACATAACGACGTGTACCACTGTAACTAATGTAAGAAAGCCATTGGTGGTTGTCTGCAGTCAATACCTTGTCATAGTTCACTTTGTAGCCTTTTTCCAAGGTATAAAGTGTTTCTGCAGAAGCCTTAGGTTCATTTTTAACATTCAAGCTACGTGTCACATTATAAGTCCCACTTGCTGGAAGGTTTTCAGCACCAGTAGCTTCTGGTTTTATTTGGTTGCTTTCTGTTAGTTTAACAGTTGGTGTTTCAGCTTTTGCAGGTGTCAAAGTCGCAATATCTGCATAATAGCGAACATAGTCATACCCAAGGTAAGAAATCCATTGATGATTATCCGCAGTCAAAACTTTATCATAGATGACATGGTCACCCTTACCGAAAACAAAAGTAGGTTTGAGATCCGCTTTTGGTTCCTTCTTAATATCTGTGTCACGTGTAAAGTAGAAAGTTCCTGTCGCTGGGATGTTCAAAGCCCCTGTTGTAGCTTGAGCGCCATTAGAAGGCTTACCATCCCCACTACCACTGTTACCACTGCCGCTACCAGCCGCCACTGGTTTTACTGGCGCATAACGACGCACGCCAGAGTATGATTTGTAGCTAATCCATTGGTAGCCATCAGCTGTCACAACTTGATCGTAAAAGACGCTATCCCCTGGATTCACATAAAATTCAGCCTTGGCAGAAACCTTAGGTTGATTCTTGATTTCTGTACGTTCCTTATAGACATAAGTTCCTTGGCTTGGAAGGTCACTGTCTGTGGTTGCTGTTGGTGCGCTCACCAAGCTCGTATTAACAGCCGCTCTCACCATACTAGATACATCAAGATTAGCATCTTTTTCAGCTAGATTTGAGCGATTTGTCACAGCTGAAGGGGCAACTGCAGTTTCAGATGCTTTATCAGCTGTTTGTGAAGCACTAATTTCACTTGTCGCTTCGCTAGTAGCAGTTTCACTAGCTATTTGGCTCGTTGTTGAAGTTTCGCTAGCTTTCTCACTTGACGCCACTCCATTGGTTGCTACGCCACTGAAAATATCAGCCGCTGTTAAGGCATCACTATCTGAAGTCGCACGCAAAGTGGCATCTGAGGTCGTTGCAGCTTCGTGGTGTTCGTCAGCCAAAGCTTGACCTGCAAAGACCAAACTAGCTCCTAAAAGAACTGATGCTGCCCCAAATGAGTATTTACGAATGGAAAAACGTTGTTGTTCGTGTAAAAATTTTTCTCGTTTCATATTATTATTTCTCTCTATCGAATTGATGTTACTGGTTGATTGTAACACTCGGTGACAAATATTACAAATATTTTACAGTATGTTACTTAATATTTCTCACTTGTCCATTAGTATACCAAATTTATTTGACTTGTTCACACCTAAATCATAAACTGTCCAATTTTTGTCATAATCGAAAGCCGAAGCAAGCCATACTTATTTATTCGTAATTTTGTTAGAAAAAGTAAAGAAAAATATAAAAAGATTACTATATCAAATAGCAATCTTTTTCTTATTTAGTTTCGGTAATAAGGGAAACCCTCAGCAGTTTCGTCTTGACCAATAACAAGGTAATCAGAGCCGTTACTGCCTCCAGAAATCGCTCTTAAGGCAGCTGAGCTTGTATCTGAGACAACTCCTGCATAGAAAATATTATCTGAAACTCTTTGAGGCTTCAATTGGGCAGTAAAACCTGTTGAGTTTTTAATAATTGTACCGTCAGCATTGATAGTCACTGATTCCCCATTCGCGTTAGTCCAAGTTCCCACAAGAGAGCTAATATCACCATTGTCAAGGGCACCAAAGTTAAGCGATGATTGGCTATTATTTGTATTCTCCTCAGATTTATCCTTATCTGTTCCAGCTGTAGCTTCAGCCACTTTACCACCTTCCGTAGCACCTGTTTGAGCTTGTTCTTGAGAAGAAGCTTTAGGTGCTACTGCTGAAGCCTGATTGTCATTTTCTTCATTTGAAACTGCTGAAGTTGATGATTGAGCTGATTTCTTATCCTTCTTAACAGCTTTACTTGAGCTTGAAGATGATTTCTTGACCGTCTTGGCTGGGCTACTACTTGTGCTAACACGCGCTGACTCATGACTATTAAACTTAGTCACTAAGAAGACAGCGAGGATAACTACAATTAGAGCTGATAGGATACCAATGAGTTTACTTGTATTTTTCATGAGTGAGATTCCTTTTCTGATAATTTACGAGGTTATTATAATATATAGAAAGCTAAATCTTTCATTGAAGTCATAAAAGGTCGTTTTTTCGTCATAATCAAACCACATCTTCTATTTTTAGTGTCTGTTTAAAACGATAGTCTTTAGATTGTGTTGACAAAGAACAATTAGGATACTTCCCTAAAATCTCTCGAACAGTGGACAGACCTATACCACGTCCCTCTCCTTTACTTGAGCGGCCAAGTTTAAAGATACCGACTGTATTGATAGATTCTTGAGCAATGGTATTCTCCACTATTACTACCTTTGTCTCTCCACTGATAAGAGCAATGTTCACTTCTTTAGTACTGCTATCCAAACTAGCCTCTATAGCATTATCCAAGAAGATGGACAGCACCGTTATGAAATCCAACAATTCCATCCTCGATACTTCAAAGACGTCGCTGACCTCAAGGTGAACGGTAATAGACTGTCCCTGTGCTTCCAAGATTTTACTAGCCAAGACACCTTTAACGGCTTCGTCTTTAATATTAATCAAGTTGGCAATTTCGTACTGTTTTCCCTCAATCCGAGTCTTTGTTTTTTCGAGAATGTTATCGTAGATATCGGAAATGATAGCTATATCTTTGGAGTCAATGCCATATTTGATACTAGACAAAACATTTAGGTAATCATGCCTAAATCGACGAAGATCAGTATAGAGTCTCTCGATTTGTTGACTATAATGAGCCAAATCACTCATTTGCCTATCTTTTTGGAGTAGGACTTCTTCTTTTAGCCTCTCACTGAAGGTCGCATTGATATAAACAAGGGTCGCAAGAAAGAGTAAAGCATAGGTCACCACGAGATAAACATGCCAATCTCTTCCTCCAGGGCTCTGTTGCACAAAAAAGGTGATATATTGGAGAAGGGGAGCATAAGATAACATTGATATATCTATAAGCAATAAAAAGTACTTTGAAAATGACTTTCTAAAACCATAGTTCAGCGCTTTGAAATCTACTTTTAAGGTCTTAATGATTAACCAAAACACAGGAAAGACTAGCAACTCAATGACAAGGTTTAAATGGAAATGGTTAAGTACTATCATATAATGACGATTGATGACTAAGGCAATCCCATAAATAATAAGATTGTGAACAAGACTTTCTATGACGATTGGAAACAAGCCATAGAAAATATCTAATAACCTATTGCCATAACGATTTCTGTAGAGGGAATAAACAACCAAGAAGGCATGCCCTAAAACATAGGATAGGGCTGGAGAAAGCACAAACAAAAATCGGATAATCAAGGGGATGATGATATACCATCTTAGCTTTATCTTCTCGGAGGTAATGTATTGATAAATGAGAATAAAGAGGATAATCTCCGCTAAAAAGTCTAGATTATCCAACACAAAATTAATCGCTGTCATCGGCCAATTCTCTCAATCAATTTCTTTAGTTTCAATTTTGAAACATAGCAAACACCACCATTTTCAAAATAGACCGTCCCCGTACTCTTATCTAATTTGATGATATTTTCTGGATTAACTAGGAAGGACTTATGACATTTAAACAGTCTAGGGTCGCTCTTTTCAATTTGAGAGAGACTGCCATAAAACTCAATCTGCTCCTCTTTAGTATAAAGGATAACCTTATGAACGATATCCGAGGTCTCAAGGTACAAGATATCATGAAAGGGAACCTGAATAACGGTCTTAACATTCTCAATCCGAAAAGCGTCTTCTGGATTCTGACTCTGTATCTTTTTGCAAGTTAATAAGATAATACTTTCCACACGCTTTTGAAAGTCCTCACCCTCCAAAGACTTATCAATAAAGTCTAGAGCTGCCAGTTGGTATTGAAAAGTTAAGGGAAGATACTCTGAATGGGTCGTGAAGAAAACAATATTGGCATAGGGATCATTCTTGCGAATCTGCTTAGCCACTTCCAAACCTTTTTTAGTATCGTCTTTAATTTGAATATCCAAGAAAAAGAGCTGGTGAGACCCTCGCTCGGTAATAGAGTCTAACAGTTGATTGGGTTTGTCAAAAATCTCAAAGTCACCCACTTTAATGTTATTTTTCTTAAGAATCGTATGAATAACCTCTTCAATACGATTTTGTTGGATAAAATGATCCTCTAAAACATAGATGTTAAGCATGGCATAACTTCCTTTAGCATAATCTTAAGAGAAATCCAAGGTGGAGCAGTTCCTTTAATAAACGAATCCCTCTTATTCAAAATGAGATTTATTGTTCTCTTTAATTATTTTACATTTTTATTACAAAAAAGACAATAGTTTGTAATATTTTTTGCTTCATTCAACTAAAAAAAAACACCACCCTCACAAGAGAGTGATGTTACAACTCTTAAGAAATATCCACATAGCGTCTTGCACCGCTATAAGTCATATAAGATAACCATGTGTGTCCATCGGCTGTAAGGACCTTGTCATAGCGAACGGACATGCCTTTATCATAGTAGGCTAACTCTGGACTAGCAACACTTGGTTGAGCTTTGATAGAGCTAGGTTTGGTAAAGGTATAAGTGCCAGTTGCAGCTAGGCTTGGACTTGCTGGTTGAGCAACTGCTGTTGCCTTACCATCAATGGCAATGTAACGACGGTTGCCTCCATGGCTAACATAAGAGAGCCATGTGTGACCATCTGCAGTCACCAATCTGTCATAGTTAACGGACATACCAGCATCATAGTAGGCCAACTCTGGACTCGCTACACTTGGTTCTGCTTTAATGCTAGAGCGTTCTTTGAAAGTATAGGTACCAGATGATGGTGTGCTTGGTTGAACAGGTTGTTCTACAGGTTTAGTCACACTCGTTGGTGCGATAGCCACATAGAAACGATGTCCTGAATAGCTGAGGTAAGAAAGCCATGTATAGCCATCATTATTGACAACCTTATCATAGTTGACTGACATGCCTGAATCGTAATAGCTAACATCTGGGTTGGCTACCAAAGGTTGAGTCTTGATGCCAGTACGAGCGGTAAAGGTATATGAACCTGAAGCTGGAAGGTTGTGGCGGGTTGCATTTTGAACTGGAACAGTTGTGCTAGTGCCTCCGATACCTATCATCTTACCGTCTTGGACATAATAGAGATGGACAATATATTCACCTGCTTCAGCCTTATGGTCACTAACATTGATACGAACCTTGTAGCTACCATCACTTTGTCTGTCGGCTTGGTGCCATACAAGATCATCTTGGCCGTCTTTGGATGTCCAAACTGGAACACTCACGCCTTGGATAGCCTTGTCACCACCAGAAACATTAGTGATATGAACATCGAAACCAAGGTTAGAGAGATTTTCAATATTGATAGTGCCACTTGGTTTGCTTTCTTGTTGAGCAAGTTTAGCCACGGCAACATAACGGCGGTTGCCATTGTAGCTGAGGTAAGAAAGCCATTGATAACCATCACCACTGACAATCTTGTCGTAGTTAACTGACATACCAGCATCGTAGTAGGCTAACTCTGGACTTGCTACACGAGGTTCTGCCTTAATACTAGAGCGTTCTTTGAAAGTATAAGTTCCTGAGTCAGGAAGGCTATAGCTAGTTGTTGTATGAGTTTCTTCAACCTTAGTAGGAACTGTGTAAGTTGTGCCACCCACACCAACTAATTTACCATTAGTTTCAACATAGTAAAGATGAACATTGTAGAGACCACGTTCATTCTTATGGTCAATTAGACTGACGTTAACCTTGTAGTTACCGTTGTTAAGACGAGTCGCATTGTACCAGATGATATCATCCTGACCATTCTTTTCAGACCATATTGGAACAGATACCCCGAGGACACCGTTTTGGTCTGAAACATTACTGATAACCACACTAAAGTCACCATTGTCATGGCTTTCAATAGCGATATCACCTCTTGGTTTAGCGACAGCCTCTGCAGCAGCACCTAAGTCGACGTAACGACGAGTACCATTGTATGACACATAAGAAATCCAACGGTGGTTGTCAGCGAGCAAAGATCTATCGTAGTTGACTGACATACCAGGATCAAAATTGAACTCAGTCTTGGCAGTCAAGCTAGGTTGGTTCTTCACATCTGCAGGTTTAGTAAAATAATAAGTACCACGTTCAGGGATAGTTTCATCTCTAGTCGCTTCAGTAGTGCTACTAGTGTTTTCAGCCTTCAATGCTGCGATATCAGCGTAGTAGCGTTCATAGTCGTAGCCAATGTAAGAAATCCATTGATGATTGTCTCTCTTCAAGACCTTATCATAGATAACATGGTCACCTGCACTAAAGACAAAGGTAGGTTTGATATCCATGATAGGCGCTGTACGAATTTCAGTTGTGCGACGGAAATAAAAAGTACCGTTTGATGGGATATCAAGAGAACCATCAGCAGTCACTGGACCATCTACACCAGGTTGACGTGTTTCGACAGCTTCACGGTCAGTACCTCTAACTTCTGCTACTTCTGAAGTTGCGGAACGGTTAGTCTCACTTGCTGCTTCAGAGCTAGCTACTGATGACACTTCAGAACGTGGATTAGCCACTTCTGATCTAGAAACAGAGGCGACAGCAGATGCAGAATGAGCAACCTCTGCCGGTACTTCCAAAGAAGCAGCCTCGCTAGCCACTACACTACTAGCTTCAGAAGAAGCACCTTCACTGCTGGCAAGCTTAGGTCTTGGCGCTTCAGATCTTGAAGCTGGTTGATTGAGGACATCGGTAACAGCTTCTGAAGTTGCCTGGTCGATTTGAAGTGGTTCAGAATTATTTACAAAAACTTCATAGTCCTTGTTGGAACTTGCACTGTTAGCTTGTTCCTGAGCCAAAGCATGTCCACCAAGCATTAAGCTCGCACCAATTAAGACTGATGCAGCTCCAAAAGAATATTTACGTATTGAGTAACGTTGACGTTCCTTAAAAACATATGCCTTTCTCATTTTGATCACTCTCACTTTCTAGGCTGTTTGATAAAAATTGGAACCGTTTTCACACTCCTATTATACCTCTTTGAAATATTTTTTACAATTATTTCAATATTATTACTAAACTTTTTAAAGAAAAAAAGATAGGATTTTCATCCTACCTTTTCAAGTTTCTTCTATTATATCACATCTTACAACTGTTCTGATACTGCTGAAAGAAGGTCTTGGATACCGTTAGCATCGCTACCACCGGCCATGGCCATGTCTGGTTTACCACCACCACGACCTGATACGATTGGTGCAAGAACCTTAATAACATTACCTGCGTGAACATCTTTAGACTTGCTTGCTACGAGGACATTAACTTTTTCGCCAATGTGAGCTGCAAGGACAAGGACATCAGAGTAGTCTGCTTGTTTCCATTGGTCAGCAAAGGTACGAAGGGCACCTGCATCAGAAACTTCCACTTGGCTAGCAATGTAACGAATACCGTTAGCTTCTTTAACATCCTTGAAGACGTCACCAGCTGCTGCAGCTGCTGCTTTTTCTTTAAGAGCAGCATTTTCTTTTTGAAGGGCATGCAATTGCTCTTGAAGGCTAGCAACCTTGTTAGGTACTTCTTTCAATTGTGGAGCCTTAAGTGTTGCTGCGATTGCTTTGAGGGCATCTTCTTCTTCACGGTAAGCAAGGTAAGCTTCACGTGATGTCACTGCCAAGATACGACGTGTTCCTGAACCGATACCTTCTTCTTTGACAATCTTGAACATACCGATTTCAGCAGTGTTGGCAACGTGCGTACCACCACAAAGCTCAACAGAGTAATCACCGATTGAAACGACACGAACATTCTTACCATATTTTTCACCAAAGAGGGCCATAGCTCCCATTGATTTAGCAGTATCAATATCTGTTTCGATAGTTGTTACTGGAGTAGCTTTCCAGATTTCTTCGTTGACTTGTTCTTCGATAGCACGCAATTCTTCTGGAGTTACAGCCTCAAAGTGAGTAAAGTCGAAACGCAAGAATTCTTGTTCGTTAAGAGAACCAGCTTGGACAGCATGATCACCAACGATATTATGAAGGGCAGCATGCAAGAGGTGAGTCGCTGTGTGGTTCTTCATAACACGGTGACGACGTGTGTGGTCAATTTCAAGTTTGTAGTTAGCACCTACAACAAGTTCACCTTCAAC
>ENA-OPSL01000563-OPSL01000563.1-human-gut-metagenome-genome-assembly--contig:-NODE-563-length-9983-cov-2.260576_pt1 | contig 9983 bp, 9 predicted proteins | sample MGYA00241458_ERZ501908 | MGnify/ENA primary metagenome ERZ501908 (study PRJEB25962, sample SAMEA2042444) | human gut metagenome | biome: human gut; feature: human-associated habitat; material: faeces... | reverse complement strand
AATCACAAATATGCCTTATTGGGAGCAATGGCTTCGTCTGTAGTTTGTCTAATGAATTAAATAGTAATTAGCTTAATGCTGCAGTTACAAGAGCCATTTTGTAAACTTCCTGAGCGTTACATCCACGGCTTAAATCGTTGATCGGTGCATTAAGTCCCTGAAGAACTGGTCCGATTGCTTCGTATTCACCAAGACGTGCAGCAATCTTGTATCCGATGTTACCAGCACTGATTTCTGGGAAGATGAAAGTATTAGCCTGTCCGGCAACTGTAGAACCTGCACATTTTACTTTTGCAACTTCTGGTGCTACGGCAGCGTCAAACTGAAGTTCTCCATCGATATCTAAATCTGGAGCCATCTCTTTTACTTTCTTTGTAGCGTTGGCCATTAATGTAACCATCTCGCCTTTTCCTGAACCATATGTAGAGTAAGATAACATTGCTACCTTTGGATCAATGCCAAAGATTTTTGCTGTCTTAGCTGTCTCGATAGCGATTTCTGCTAACTCGTCTTCATTTGGAGCGATGTTGATCGCACAGTCACCCATTGCTAACTTCTTATCACCTTTTACCATGATGAAGCAGGAGCTTACGATCTTGTTGCCTGGTTTTGTCTTAATTAACTGTAATGCAGGACGTACAGTATCTGCTGTAGAGTATGTTGCTCCACCTAACAGACAATCTGCCTTGCCCATCTTTACTAACATTGTTCCAAAGTAGTTTGATTTGGAAAGGGCTTCACGAACCTGCTCTGGTGTCATCTTGCCTTTTCTTAATGTTACCATCTCATCAACCATAGCATCGATTTCTGCATACTGCTCTGGATCGATGATCCGACATTTTTCAATATTAAAACCAGCTTCTTTTGCTGCACTCTTTACTTCGTCAGCCTTTCCAAGAAGGATAACTCCAAGAATGCCTTCTGTTGTCAGTTTATCTGCTGCTTCAAGAATACGGGCATCTGTTCCCTCTGTGAAAACGATAGTACGTGCATTTGCTTTTAACTGTTCTGCTAATTTTTTAAACATCTTTTATTACCTCCTGTTATTCATCCATTTTATTAAATCCAAATAACCTAAAATAATTTAACTAAGAAAATTGTTTCTTTCTTAAATCTTTCTGATTCTTCTCTTCTTAGCTTAATTATAAATTACATATTAGATCTGCATATGTGCTATATTCCCTGTTCTTTCGAACTTCAGCACACAGCCTTTATTGTATCGGTTTTGTTTCAGGTTTTCAAGTTATTTCGAAAGAAAATACAAAATTTTGTGCATTTTTCTCTATACATAATCGAATAGACAGGTAAATTTCAATTATTCTACAGGCCTTTTGTATTCATAGCGTAAAATTCCACCTTCAAATGTGCCATTTTCCCAATTTCCTTCTTCCACAATATTCCAGTCAGGATGTGTTTCATCTGTATATTTCTTTTGACCGTAACCTTCTATAATTCCATCCGTACCAAAAATGGCATCGCACAAAAGCTTTCCATCTTTTCCATACACTTTATAGCGGTTCTTGTCCCACTCAAAAGCCCGAACTCCTGTTGTATAGCGGTTTCGGTATCCCGGACGGAACTTTTTACCAGTAAGCTGCTGGAACAGGCGGAGTGTATTTGGCTGAAGCAATGCTGTGTGACGAAGTCCGCCTTCACTTAACTGTTTATAATAATATGGATAAAACGGCATCATAAACTGTAAGAATGCTTTCTTTAACTGTTCTTTATCTTTTACATAACAAACAGCTTTTTCTTCTTCCTTCTTAAAGTCAATACAGGAAAAATATTCTTTCACCATTGTTCCTGTAAAAGATGGCAGTCCCTCGATAATACTTTCTTTTTCCTTATATAAAGCGGAAGACATATCTCCCAGTTTTTCAAGCCGATTCCATTCTCCTTTATTATAAGCAGCAAAAAGAGTCTGTAATTCATGATTAATATAATAATATAACTGTTCTTTTTGTCTGTTTTTTTCTTTGAAATCTACTTTTTCTTCATTTTTTACTTTCTGATTTTCAGATATTATTTTTTCTGTGTTTTCTCCTGTTCCCTTTTCCTTATCATTTTCTAAAACACTTTCTGTTTTCGCTTTCTGTTCTCTGGCTTCTGCAGACTGTGACTTATCAGCAGATTCTGCTTTTTCCTGTACTACGGCAGTTTCTTTTCCTTCGCTTCCCTTTTTCTCTTGTGTTTCGCTCTGTGCAGTATTCTTTGCACCAGACTTACCAGACATAAAAAAAGCAGCTCCGGCAACGATGATAACGATTACTACAGCTCCAATCATAAGACTCATTTCTTCTTTCCCTCTTTTCTTAATGTACTAATGGCAAATCGTAGAATAAGCCATATTATATCTATATTATACGCTTTTCACAAAAAATTCAATATTAAATGTTATATTAAATTCATAGACTGTTAAAAGGCTTTCTCTCACAAGCTACTGCTTATATAAACCAAATTAATTTTATGGAGATTCTATATGATTACTTATTTTATGCAACTTAATGTAAAGCTGCTTTTCGTTTTAATTCTGTTTGGATTTATTATGGGGCAGACCCGGCATGCTGCTATACAGAATTTTTCGAACAAAAACCGCAGCTATCTTATTCTGGATTTTTTCAATCTTGTTGGCACACCTGTCCATGAAATAGGGCATTTGCTCTTTGGACTTATATTTGGATATAAGATTGATCAAATCTGCCTTTATCGCACTACCAAAAAGGCACTGCATTCCGGAGGCACTCTTGGTTTTGTGAAAATGCATCATGAAAACCATTCTTTTTTACAGAAGCTTCAGGGCGATTTCGGGCAGTTTTTTATCGGTATCGGCCCCTTATTATTTGGCCCCTTCGTCATTTATATAATCAGCCTGTTTCTTCCAGAAAATGTTCGTACACTTCCTCTTTCTTTTCAACAGAATTGGACAATTTTCTTTAAAGCCTTGCAACAATTACAAGCTTCTGATATAATCTTTCTGTTTATATTCCTTTATATAATTATGGGAATTTCTCTAAATATGGAGTTAAGCAGACAAGATTTGCATCTTGCCTGCAAGGGCCTGCTTTTTCTTGAAATATTTTTTCTTATTTTATCAGGTCTTTCTGTTTTATTTCACTGGAATCTGCAATATGGGATTGATATTCTTTTTCGATGGAATCTTTTGATTTCCTCCGTAGGGATTATTTCTGCCCTGATTGCTAATCTGATTTCTTTAATATAAAGCACAAAATACAAATATTTTATTTCATTTAATGCAAAGGAGTATGTCTATTATGTCATTTTTTAAAAAGTACAAAAAGAAATTTGTTGCAAAGTTAAGACAGCTGCGTAAATATTATCGTTACAAAGTATATTTTCCAAAAAAATATGAATCTTACTGTAACCAGCCAGTACAGGAGAACAAAGTCCTTTTCTTAGAAATGCGTTTTACCACTCTTTCTAATTCTTTTCAATATTTATACAAAAAGCTGGAAGAATCTGGTGAGTATGATTTAAAATGTTCTTACGTACAGTTTAACTTTATTCGTGGCCGTGAATTTACAAAACGTGTTGATGATATGTTACAAGAACTTGCGACAGCAAAGTATGTATTTGTTGATGATGCTTCTCTCATTCTTTCTTCTATTCCATTAAGAAAAGAAACAATCGCCATCAATTTATGGCATGCATGTGGAGCCTTTAAAAAATTTGGGCGCAGTACTGCTGAATTAAAGTTCGGTTCTTCTGCCGCAACTTTAGACAAATATCCAAACTACGAAAATCTTACGCATGTAACTGTCAGCAGTCCAGAAGTCATCTGGGCATATGAAGAAGCAATGCATCTTCCAAAAGGTATTGTTAAAGCAACTGGTGTTAGCCGTACAGACTTCTTTTATGACAGTGAATTTGTAGAAAGCCGCAGACAGAAATTATATGAAATTATGCCAGAAGCAAAAGACAAAAAAGTTATTCTCTATGCTCCTACTTTCCGTGGTCATGTTGCTACTGCCAAATCTCCAGATAAAATTGATTTTGAACGTTTTTATCAGGAACTTGGCGATGAATATGTCATTGTCTGCAAGCACCACCCATTTGTTAAGAAACCACCGGTAATTCCAGAAGAATTACAGCATTTTGCAAGAGATTTAACGAAAGACCTTTCTATCGAAGATTTACTTTGTAGCGCAGATATCTGTATCTCCGATTACTCTTCACTGGTATTTGAATACTCCCTGTTCGAAAAACCAATGATCTTCTACGCTTATGATTACGATAATTACTGTGACTGGAGAGGTTTCTACTATGATTACTCTGAATTTACTCCTGGTCCGGTTGTTCAGACAGAAGATGAACTTTTAGACAGTATTAAAAATATTGATACTCAATTTGATAAACAGAGAGTTATTGACTTCAAAGAAAAATTCATGGGAAGCTGCGATGGACATGCAACGGAGAGGATTATTGAATTGATGAAGGAAAGTTAGTAACAGCTTTTTAATTGATAGACAGACGAAAACCGAAGCCCGATAGGATTACAAATGTGACTTTAGTCGCGGCGGTTGTAATCCTATCGGGCTTCGGTTTTCTGGTTGTTGGTAATTTTAGAATTGCTGTTACTGTTTTTCGCTTTTCTCGATTTTCATCAATTCAATAATGGAGGAGATTTGATGATGTGGATAATCCTCAAATTCTCCAACAAGCGATTTGATGATTTTCATCTAATGTTTTTAATTCTGGTTTTTCTTTTTGACATTTTTCCATGCAGAACGCACAACGGTTCTGAAATGGACAGCCTTGTAATTCTCCTGTTGGCATAGAAGCTTCTCCCTCTAACGGAGTGATCGGCTTGTTAAAGTCCATATGAAGATCAAAGACGGACTGTAGTAAGGCTTTTGTGTATGGATGCAAGGCTCCTCTGGCAACTTCTTCTCCCGGAAGGATTTCTACGATATTTCCCATGTACATGACTGCTATCTGATGTGCTATACTTGATATCATGGCAAGATCATGACAGATAAATCCAATTGCTATATTTTTTTCTTTTTGCAGCTTTACGAGAAGCTCCAGAATAGCTTTTTGGATAGAAACATCCAGTGCAGATGTAGATTCATCACAGAAAATGATTTCCGGTTCTAAGGCAATTGCTCTGGCGATTCCTACTCTCTGCCTCTGGCCTCCACTCATGTTATGAGGATAACGGTCAGCAAAGTCTCCTGGCAATTCTACCATTTCAAGATATTTTCTTGCAACGGCATCTTTTTCTTTCTTTTTAATTAGCCCGAAATTCATGAGGGGTTCACAGATAATATCGCCCACTTTCATCTTTGGGTTAAAGGAAGTAGACGGATTCTGGAAGACCATCTGTACATTTCTTCTGTTTTTCCGAAGTTCTTCCCCTTTCATCTTTGTAATATCCTTTCCCTTGAAAAGGATTTCTCCGGATGTTGGCTGTTCAAGCTGTACCATCATACGCATAAATGTAGACTTTCCACAGCCACTCTCTCCTACAATTCCGAGTGTCTGTCCTTTATAAAACTTTAAACTGACATCATCATTTGCAATAAGTTCTTTTCCTTTGGTAAGAGGGAACTTCTTTGTCACATGTTTTGCTTCTAAAATAAGCTCTTTTTCTTTAGACATATCTCTCTCCCTTTAAAGCCGGTACAGATGCAAGTAAGTTCTTAGTATATTCTGACTGTGGGTTATGTAAAATATCTTCCCTCTGGCCGGAATCAACCACTTTCCCCTGCCTCATCACAAGCAGTTTATCTGCCATATAAGCAGCAACACCGATATTATGGGTTACAACAATGATTCCTGTTCCAAAATCATCTCTAAGTTCCATCATCTGGCGGACAATCTGTGCCTGTGTCGTTACATCAAGCGCGCTCGTTGGTTCATCTGCCAGAAGAAGTTTCGGCTGAAATGTCATCGCCATTGCAATCCCAACTCTCTGGCACATACCACCAGAAAGTTCAAATGGATAACTTTCCATAATACGCTTTCCATCTGGCAAACGCATTTTTTCTAACATTTCTACAGCCATATCAAATGCATCTTTTTTGGGGATATTTTTGTGGGCACGAATATATTCCACATATTGGCTTCCTATTTTACGGATAGGGTTGATCATCGCTCCGGAATCCTGAAAAATCATGGAAATCTGTGTCCCTCTAAGTTCTCTCCACTGCTTTTTTGAATATTGAAGTAACGATTCTCCCTCAAAAAGAATATCTCCTTTTGTCACTTTTCCCCCACTGGGTAAAAGGCCTAATATAGAACGGATTACCGTAGTCTTCCCGCTTCCGCTTTCTCCGACAATACTACAGATTTCTCCGGGTTTCATAAGATGAAACCCTTCAATGGTTGGTTCTGCATTACTGCTATATGCAACGGTTATATCCTGAACATCGAGCATAAAAACCTCCTATTTTGCTGGAGCAATCTCTGTTGTAAGCCAGTAGTAATCTGCTGTGTGGATGTTTGCTCCGCTCACTGTCTTATCACTGATCATAGAACTGTTATAATATCCGTGAACGATAACTGCTGCATCATTAATTAAAATCTGCTGTAACTGTTCAATGATTTTAGCACGTTTGGCTTCGTCAAATTCTGTGTCTAACTGTTCGTATAATTTATCATACTCAGCATTCTTATAGTTACAGAAGTTCGCATCAGACTTACCGTACCAGTTTGCCATATACTCTGTAGGATCACCATTACCTACTGTAATCCAGTTAGAGTCGCATAAATCGTATTCTCCGGCTACCATTTTATTCCATTCTCTGTCTGCATCCATAGAATTAATCTTTGCTTCAATTCCAATGTCCGCAAGCTGTGTCTGAATCGCCTGTGCAAAGTCAGAAAGTCTTCTGTTCTCATAAGTGATATAATTAATAGAAATCTTCTTTCCGTTCATCTCACGGATTCCATCTCCATCTGTATCTTTATATCCTGCATCATCTAAAAGTTTTTTTGCATTATCTACATTATATGTATATGGATTTTTTAAATTGTCATAGCCATATGCAAGACTGGATGGAAGTACAGAGATACCTTCTGTATATAAACCACCTACAGTAACTTCACACATTGTCTTATGATCTAATGCCATCTGTACTGCCTGTCTTAATGTGTCATCTCCTAAAATACCTTTTTCATTAATATAAGCAAATCCAGTACGTACACCTTGTCCGATAGAAACATTAAAGTTATCATCTTTCTTTAATGTATCAAGGTCAGAAGTAGAAGTTACATTCTCTACAAGGTTAATGTCTCCGTTTTGTAATGCTAATGCTTTATTATCTTCACTTAAGAAGTCAATCTCTACATTATCATAAGGAACTTCCCCGTTCCAGTAATATTTATTCTTTACAAGAGTCGCTTTTGTCTTAGAATCAAAACTTGTTAAAGCATAAGGACCTGTACCGATTGGGTTCTCTGCCAAGTCATAATCTCCGCTCACATCAAGAATTACAAATACAGGATATGCAAGATCTTTTCTAAGGTCTGCTTTTGCCTGTTTTAATACTATTGTCAGAGTACGGGCATCATCATCTGGTGTGATAGATTCATAATCCATAAATTTAGATGGGTTAGAAGAACCTGTTTTATTGGCATAAAGAACATCCCAGCATGCTTTGATCGCAGAAGGCGTTACATCATTTCCGTTAGAGAACTTCACACCATCACGGATATGGAATACCCATGTTTTGTTATCTTCTGTGGAATATTCATCACAGATTGTATTTTCTACACTTAAATCATCTTTATATTTAAAAAGACATTCTCCAATACCATAACGGCTGTTACACCAGGCAGAGTTAATCATGTTTGCAGGATCTAAAGATTCGGAATAAGAAAAACATCCAAACTTTAATGTTTTCCCATTATCGCTGCTGCTACTCTCCTTGCTGCTTCCACCACATCCTGCAAGCATCGTAACTGCCATTACCATAGCAAGCATGATTCCTAAAAACTTTTTCATTTTTTTCATAACATATCCTTTCTTCTTTTATAATCTTATTTTTATTTTATGGTTTTTCATTTGGAATTTATAAAATAATCTAACTTTACTCAGTTATCACTATCCCAAACTTTATTAAAACCCATAATTCTTTTCTTACTATTTTTGTTATTTTTTATTATTCCTCTCTCACATCAAGGACATCTCTCAGGCTGTCACCTAACAGGTTAAAGATTACTACCACAATAAAAATAGCCAGTCCCGGATAAATCATCATCCACGGAGCATTCTGCATATATGTTCTTCCCTCATTCAGCATTAGCCCCCATTCTGCTGCCGGTGCCTTTGCACCAAATCCCAGAAATGACAGCCCGGCAAGCTCTAACATCATGCCACCGATGTCTGTAGCTGCAGTAATTACAAGCGTAGGAATTACATTTGGCAGCATATATTTTCTTAAAATATATCCTGTCTTTGAGCCTGTTACAATTGCTGCGTATACATAATCTTCATGTCGTATTTTCATGACAAGACTTCGTGCAAGACGGGCATACTTTGACCAGCTTACTATAGCAATCGCTATGACTGCATTCTTTATACTCGCTCCCATAATTCCTGCAACAGCAATGGCAAGAACCATACCGGGAAAAGAAATCATCATATCAGAAAGTCTCATAATAACTGCGTCAACCCATCCTCCAAAATATCCCGCCAGTGTTCCTAAAATTGTTCCTGCCACAAAAATAATCGCAACTAATGTCAGTGTAGCTGGAAGAGAGATTCTTGATGCATAGATTACTCTGGAAAAAATATCTCTTCCCAACTTATCTGTTCCAAACCAATGCTCACTATTCGGTGCCTGTAATGCATTTTTCAGGTCAGATACATACGGATCCTGTGGGGCGATCACTGGTGCAAAAACTGCGACAAAAATAAGGAGAATCACTAATAAAAAGAAAAAGGAAAACTGCTTATTCTTTTTTATGAAATTTAATATTTTCTGCATCACACTCACCCTCTCTCATTCCTTCGTATTCTTGGGTCTACAAAAGTATAAGACATATCTACCAGTAAATTGATTACCATGTAAATCAGCGCAACCCAAAGTACATATCCCTGAATTAAGGAATAATCATATGCCGTAATTGCCTGTACTGCCAGATTTCCAAGTCCTGGATATGTAAAAATCACTTCTACAACTGCCGTTCCTCCTAAAAGGTTACCAAGTGATAATCCAAGTAATGTAATTAATGGCAGCAGTGCATTTGGAAATACCTGCTTCCAGAGAATTTCCTGTTCGGACATTCCTCTTGCACGTGCACCTGTCACATAATCTTTATTCAATTCTTCTAACACAGCGGTTCTCACCTGTCTGGTATATTTACCTGCCATTGCAAATGCCAGTGTTATCGCAGGTAAAATGATTTTCTCAAATCCATCTCCTGTTGAAATAACAGGAAGCAGGCTAAACTTCAATGCAACAACATAAAGAAGTATGAGTCCTACCCAGAAGTTTGGAATGGATACTCCCAAGAATGTCACTCCCCTTACCAGATAATCCACCCATGTATTTTTATAAACTGCCGATAACATTCCAAGCGGAACCGCTACTAACAACATAAGGATTAACGCTGAAAAAGCTAACTTTAATGTTGGTAGCAGACGTACGGATAAAAGTTCTGCAACCGGCTTCCCATTTGAATAGGAAGTTCCAAAATCTCCATGAAGAACTTTACCAAGCCATCGCCCATATTGTACTAAAACCGGATCATTTAATCCTAATCTTTCTCTTTCTTCCTGCAATTCTTTTTCCGTTGGAACCATGCCACTTGCCGCATATCTCGTCCGAACCGGATCACCAGGTGCAAGATACGTGAGAATAAATGTGAAAAAACTAATTCCTATCAGCACAATAACAATCTGGAGCAGTCTTCTGCCCAATTGCTTTACACTCAAACTGTTTCCTCCTTTGATCTTCTATGTATTCTCGGAATCTTTTTGTGCTTGATTTTGTGAGAAGATTTTTTGTCAGTTGTGC
>ENA-OPSL01000552-OPSL01000552.1-human-gut-metagenome-genome-assembly--contig:-NODE-552-length-10106-cov-1.838424_pt1 | contig 10106 bp, 8 predicted proteins | sample MGYA00241458_ERZ501908 | MGnify/ENA primary metagenome ERZ501908 (study PRJEB25962, sample SAMEA2042444) | human gut metagenome | biome: human gut; feature: human-associated habitat; material: faeces... | reverse complement strand
GTACAAACATTGCTTTCTTGGCCTATACCTTCCCATATTACATCACCTATGCTCCCAACGGTTGGCAGGTGTTAGAGCCTATGGCTAGGTTGGAAGAGGATTTGGCTCGTCCTGAGGTAAGGGATGCAGATATAGTCGTCGTTCTTAGTCACCTAGGTGTACGTTATGATGAGCAGATTGCAGAGACTTATCCACAGGTAAATCTTGTCATCGGAAGCCACACGCATCACCTTTTTGAAGAGGGTAAATTAGTCAATGAAACCTATTTGGCAGCTGCTGACAGATATGGCTATTATCTTGGCTGTATTGACCTTACTGTGGAAAATGGGCGATTGATAGAATGTCAGATCGAGGCTATCCCCACCAAGTCCTACATCTTGGATTTAGACAAGGAGGACGAAACCTTTATCAAGGCTATGCGTGAGGAAGGCCATCGTCGTTTAGCTCAGAAAAAAGTAGCTAATCTAGGTCGAGAACTAGATTTTGATGAGACCTGTCAATTGGTTTTACAGGCTGTTTGTCAGGAGACTCATAGCCAATTAACGCTTTTAAATACTGGACTTATCATGAAAACACTAGGTCCTCAAGTGACCATGGCAGACCTGCAAGAAGCCCTTCCTCACCAGATGCGGATGGCACGTCTAGTCGTGACAGGACAAGAGCTCAAAGAAATCTGTCAGGAAGTTTTTACTAAGGCTGAACTCCTTAAAAATCAAGCTATTAAAGGTATGGGATTTAGAGGGAAGACATTTGGTGAAGTAATCACGGGGAATTTTGCTTACAAAAACGGTAATTTGTTGTATAATAGAAGGGTTGTAGATTCCAATGAGAAGTTTAGTTTGGTCCTTGTGGACCAGTACTACTTTGCTTCTTACTTCCCTACAATTAAGGAAAAGGAAGTTACTCTTCTTTTTCCAGATTTGTTAAGGGAACTTGTGGCCAAGTATTTAGGAAAAAATGGTGCCAATTGGGATAAGATATAGAGACATTATTACAGCATCAGGATAGAAAATAAGAGAGAGCAGAAAGGATGGCACATGCGTAAAGAAATCTTGCCAGAAATGTTTAATTATAATAAATATCCAGGGCCAGACTTTGTGTATGTGGCTGATCTTCTGAAATCAGATGCCTGTCAGTTTACAGTTCTTGAAAATCACAAGGATGCTTTAGACGCTACCCGCTTTGGGCAACGTTTTTCTGAAATCATGCTCAAGTATGATTATATCGTTGGGGACTGGTCTAATGATCAGCTTCGTCTTAAGGGATTTTACGAGGACGAGCGCCCTAATACGCGTAAGACAGACCGCATTAGCCGATTATCGGAGTATTTGCGTGAATACTGTGCCTTTGGCTGTGCCTACTTTATTTTGAAAAATGAAGAGCCGCAGTTAATCGTCTTTGAAGAGGAGACGGAGCCTCGTCGCAAGCGCCGTCGTTCTAATAATCGTCGTAATTCTTCTCAGGAATCTAGAGATAGAGAGCGCAATGCTTCTCAAAAGAATAAAGGACAAAAAGCTTCTGCTAAGCAAAAGCCAGACAAGTCCAAACGAAGAGATAGGGATCAAGAGGGTCCAAGCTTTGAGAAAATCAAGCGTCGCCCTAAGTTCAAATCTAGATCCGAGGACGGTGGTCGTGAGCGTAAGCCTAACTTCAAGAAGAGTCAGAAGCAAGCTCCAAAATCTAAAGGTCAAAACACCCCATCGAAGAAACAAAGCCAGACCAAGTCAGATGGTCAGCATTTCACAATCAGAAAAAAAGGAAATTAAACTATGTCAGAAGTAACAACACAAGCAAAACCAGAACGCCGTAAACGTCAGAAGTTAGAGGATATGGAAGGCTACAAACCTTCTATTTATGGTCTTACTCGTGACGAGTTGATTGATTGGGCTATGGAACACGGTGAAAAGAAATTCCGTGCTACTCAAATTTGGGATTGGCTCTACAAGAAGCGTGTGCAATCTTTCGAAGAAATGACCAACATTTCAAAGGATTTCATTGCTAAATTGAATGAGAATTTCTGCGTAAACCCATTGAAACAACGTATCGTTCAAGAATCTAAAGATGGTACCGTTAAATATCTTTTTGAATTGCCAGATGGTATGTTGATTGAGACGGTTTTGATGCGTCAACACTATGGTTTGTCTGTCTGTGTGACAACTCAGGTTGGATGTAACATCGGTTGTACTTTCTGTGCCAGTGGTTTGATTAAGAAACAACGTGACTTGACTGCTGGTGAGATTGTGGCGCAAATCATGTTGGTACAAAAATACTTTGATGATCGTGGTGACGGTGAACGTGTCAGCCACGTGGTTGTTATGGGTATCGGTGAGCCATTTGATAACTATGACAATGTGCTTCGCTTCTTGCGTACCATTAACAATGACAATGGTCTTGCCATTGGAGCGCGTCACATCACCGTGTCAACATCTGGTTTGGCACCAAAAATTAAGGAATTTGCTAACGAAGGTGTTCAAGTTAACCTTGCCGTATCACTTCACGCACCTAACAATGACCTTCGTTCAAGCATCATGCGTATCAACCGCTCATTCCCACTTGAAAAACTCTTTGAAGCTATCGAGTATTACATCCAAACAACCAACCGTCGTGTAACTTTTGAGTATATCATGCTTAATGAGGTCAATGACCATCCTGAAAATGCACAAGAGTTGGCTGATTTGACTAAGAAAATCCGTAAGTTGTCATACATCAACTTGATTCCATATAACCCAGTATCAGAGCACGACCAATATAGTCGTTCAACGAAAGAACGTGTGGCGGCCTTCTACGATGTGCTCAAGAAAAATGGAGTTAACTGCGTGGTTCGTCAAGAGCACGGTACAGATATCGATGCAGCTTGTGGACAATTGCGTTCAAACACTATGAAACGCGACCGTCAAAAAGCAGTGGCAGAAGCTTCTGGTAAATCAGAAGGTAAGTAAGATGTTTCAGCTTAAGACTTGGGTAGATAAGGACGGAGAACTAACACCAAAAGGAAGAAAGCTAAGCCAAGTTTTGGTCTGTGCTTATCTCCTTTGTTTAGTGCTCCTATGTTGGACACCCCAGTACGGGCTAGTTGAAGGTGTTGAAACCCCTGGTATTCAACATTTTGGTCGTGTCGTGGTCCTATTAACCCCATTCAATAGTTTGACTAACTTTTATCAGCTAGATAGTCTTAAAGAGATTGTCTTTGTGCTTGGGCAAAATGTGACCAACATTTTCTTGCTGAGTCCGCTGATTTTAGGGCTTTTAGCCTTGTACCCCAGATTCAGGTCTTGGAAAAAGGTCCTTTTAGCGACCTTTGTCATGTCTTTGACGATTGAGGTTGGACAAGTCATTCTAGACCTTCTCATTGATGCTAATCGTGTCTTTGAGTTAGATGATTTATGGACCAATACTTTGGGTGGTTTGGTGGCACTAGGTGCCTACCGCCTTCTTGTAAAACTGATTCAAACGCATTTTAAAGAGTAAAAAACCTGGGAGCTTACGCGTCTCAGGTTTCACTTATTTTCTATCATACAAATACAACACATTCAAAAGAGGGAAAAATGAATAAACACGTTTGGAGAAACAATGAAACACTTAATGATGACAGTAGTCACCGTATTAACGTTAGGAGTAACAATGACGATGGTTAAGGCAGATACCTATCAAAGTGGCCGTGATGCCGATATCATGCGAGAAAGAGGACAGGTTTGGAATTATTCTGAGGCTAAGAGAGAGCCTCAATTAGCTAACTACAACACCGATGGTCGCTATCTCAGTGAGGCAACTAACTTTGAATTGTACAATTTTGTCAGAGAGTATAAGACATCTGATGAAATCAGACGCATTTGGAACCCTAAGAAAGATGAATCCGTTATCCATGATAAGGATAGCTACTCTATGGATGATGGGCACAAGGTCTATAATTTTGATTCCTTTGCTTATCAATTGCCAGAGTCTACTGATTTTGGGAAGTTATCTTATATTGGTCACTTTCAGTTAGAAGATGGCACAATCTATCGCTATTGGAAGTAACCTTATCATACGAGACTTATACGAGGTCTATTATTAACCATTTGTAAGGATAGGAGGAGTAACTTGTCTTTTAAAGAATCAATCATTGCAAAACTTTGGTGGTTTTTCAAGTTAGAAAAACGCCGGTATATTGTCGGGATTTTGGCACTGAGTCTGGTTTCGGTTCTCAATCTGATTCCTCCTATGGTTATGGGGCGGGTCATTGATGCTATCACATCGGGAAAATTGACCAATCAGATCTTGCTTCTGAAACTCGTATATTTGCTTTTGGCAGCTCTGGGGATGTACTATTTGCGCTATGTTTGGCGCATGTATATCTTGGCGACTTCTTATCGCTTAGGCCAGATTATGCGTTCACGCCTTTTTGAGCATTTTACTAAGATGTCGCCTTCTTTTTATCAAAAGTACCGAACTGGGGACCTCATGGCCCATGCAACCAATGATATCAACTCTTTAACCCGCTTGGCTGGCGGGGGCGTCATGTCAGCCGTGGATGCCTCTATCACAGCCTTGGTAACCCTAATCACCATGTTTTTCAGCATTTCCTGGCAGATGACACTGGTGGCTGTCTTACCCCTCCCCTTCATGGCTTTTGCGACTAGTCGTTTAGGACGCAAGACCCATAAAGCTTTTGGAGAATCCCAGGCAGCCTTTTCAGAACTTAATAATAAGGTCCAAGAGTCGGTATCAGGTATCAAGGTAACCAAGTCTTTTGGCTATCAGGAGGCTGAGCTTCAGTCCTTCCAAGAGACCAATAAGATGACCTTTAAAAAGAATATGCATACCATGAAGTATGATAGCCTTTTTGATCCTTTGGTCTTACTCTTTGTTGGCTCATCCTATGTTTTGACCCTTCTTGTCGGTGCCTTTATGATTCAGGCTGGTCAGATAACGGTCGGAAATTTGGTAACCTTCATTACCTATTTGGACATGCTGGTTTGGCCTCTAATGGCCATTGGCTTCCTCTTTAATATCACACAGAGAGGAAATGTGTCCTACCAACGTATTGAAAATCTTCTGGAGCAGGAATCAGATGTTCAAGATCCTGCGCACCCTCTCCCAAGTATTGAAAATGGTCGCTTAGAATATGCGATTGACCGCTTTGCCTTTGAGGATGAGGATACTTTGAGAGATATTCATTTCACCTTGGACAAGGGGCAAACCCTTGGTTTGGTTGGACAGACTGGCTCAGGAAAGACGGCCCTTGTCAAGTTGCTCTTGCGGGAGCACGATGTTAATCAAGGAGCCATCTATTTGAATGGTCATAACATCCGAGATTATCGCCTATCAGACTTGCGTAGCTTGATGGGCTATGTTCCTCAAGACCAGTTTCTCTTTGCCAGCTCCATTTTAGACAATATCTGCTTTGGTAATCCGGATCTCTCCTTTGACAAGGTAGAAGAAGCGACTAAGTTAGCTCAAGTTTATGATGACATCAAGGATATGCCTGAAGGCTTTGAAACAATCATTGGTGAAAAGGGTGTCAGCCTATCAGGCGGTCAAAAACAACGTCTGGCCATGAGTCGGGCCATGATTTTGGATCCAGATATTTTGATTTTGGACGACTCCCTATCTGCGGTTGATGCCAAGACAGAATATGCTATTATTGACAATCTCAAACATACCCGCAAGGACAAGACAACTATCATTACCGCCCATCGTCTGAGTGCGGTGGTGCACGCTGACCTTATCTTAGTCATGCAGGATGGTCGTATCATTGAACGTGGCCGTCATGAGGATTTGCTAGCTCAGGGTGGTTGGTATGCCAAGACCTATGAGTCTCAACAGTTAGAAATGGAAGGAGGAGAAGAAGATGATGCCTAATCAAAACCAATGGTCTGTGTTTAAGCGTCTCTTGACCTATCTCAAGCCTTACAAATTCTTGACCTTTCTAGCTTTAGCCTTCCTCTTGTCCACAACGGTTATCAAGAGTATTATTCCCCTTGTGGCCTCTTATTTTATCGACCACTATCTTCATGATATGAATCATGCAGCAAGCTTAATTCTGATTGTTTACTATGGTCTTTATCTCTTGCAGACGCTAGTCCAGTATTTGGGAAATCTCTTTTTTGCGCGTGTGTCCTACAGTATTGTCAGGGATATTCGCCGGGATGCCTTTGCCAATATGGAGAAACTGGGTATGTCTTACTTTGACAAAACTCCAGCAGGCTCTATCGTTTCTCGCTTGACCAATGATACAGAGACTATTAGTGAGATGTTCTCAGGGATTCTGTCTAGCTTTATTTCGGCTATCTTTATCTTTGTTACTACCCTTTACACTATGATGATGTTGGACATTCGTCTAACCGGGCTTATTGTGCTCTTTCTTCCTCTGATTGTCCTTTTGGTTAACCTTTACCGCAAAAAATCAGTGGTTATCATTGAAAAGACCAGAGCCTTGCTTTCAGATATAAATGCCAAACTGTCAGAGAGTATCGAAGGAATTCGCATCATTCAGGCCTTTAACCAAGAGAAACGCCTCAAAAAAGAGTTTGATGCTATTAATGAGGAACATCTGATTTATGCTAGCCGTTCCATGTCACTGGATTCTCTCTTTCTACGCCCAGCCATGAGCTTACTGAAGCTCCTGGGCTATGCTGTTCTCATGGCTTATTTTGGCTATCGTGGCATCTATCTGGGTATCACAGCGGGGACCATGTATGCCTTTATCCAGTACATTAACCGTCTTTTTGATCCCTTGATTGAAGTGACACAGAACTTCTCAACCTTGCAAACTTCTATGGTCTCAGCCGGTCGGGTCTTTGCCTTGATTGACGAGCGCACCTATGAGCCTGAGCAGAGAGACACAGATGCTAAGGTTACCGATGGGAATATTCGCTTTGAAAATGTCTCCTTCTCCTATGATGGCAAGCACCAGATTTTGGATAATATTTCCTTCTCTGTCAATAAAGGAGAAACCATCGCTTTTGTCGGTTCTACAGGTTCCGGAAAATCCTCTATTATCAACGTGTTCATGCGTTTCTATGAGTTCCAATCAGGCCGAGTTCTTCTTGACGGTGTGGATATTCGCGATTATAGTCAGGCAGAGCTGAGTAAGAACATTGGTCTTGTCCTTCAGGAACCCTTTCTCTATCATGGTACAGTCAAATCCAATATTGCCATGTATCAGGATTTAACTGATGAAGAGATTAAAGCAGCCGCTGAGTTTGTGGATGCCAATCACTTTATCGACAAACTTCCAGAAGGCTACGATGCTCCAGTTTCTGAACGAGGGTCTAGCTTTTCAACCGGTCAACGACAACTTCTAGCCTTTGCTAGGACCGTTGCTAGCCAGCCTAAGATTTTGATTCTGGATGAAGCGACAGCCAATATAGATTCAGAGACAGAGGCTATTGTTCAAAATTCTCTAGCAAAAATGCGTCGAGGACGCACAACCATTGCCATTGCCCACCGCCTATCGACAATCCAAGATGCCAACTGCATCTATGTCTTAGACAAGGGCCGCATCATCGAACACGGTAGCCATGAGGAGCTCCTAGCCCTTGGTGGCACCTACCACAAGATGTACAGCCTACAAGCAGGTGCAATGGAAAGAGAGTAAGCTAGTCTAGACCATAGATTCTATATTCGAAAAGATTTCTTAAAAATCAAAATCGAGTGGTGACATTTATGTCACTACTTTTTTGTTGTCTTCCACCCTATAATAAAACCATAGCTTGAGAGAAAAAAGCTAAAAAATAATATTTTAGGAGGTTGTTAGAATGACAACACAAACAATGAACACTTTTGAAACACTCGATCTCGAGACACTTGCAAACGTTGAAGGTGGTGGATGTAGCTGGGGAGGTTTTGCTAAACAAGGAGTAGCTACAGGAGTTGGTAATGGTTTACGACTAGGTATCAAAACACGTACTTGGCAAGGTGCTGTTGCAGGAGCAGCTGGAGGTGCTATCGTAGGTGGTGTTGGTTATGGAGCAACATGCTGGTGGTGATGGATTATGTTTGATTTGAAAAGTTATATTTTAGGGATGGTTTGCATGGCTGTGATGAGTTTTTTAGATAAGCCTATTATGTCATTTCTTGAAAAACGCAAAACTAACAATCCCGTTAAAAAGAAATCTTAATTAGGATACCTTGTCAATTGCTAGTCTGTGACTACCATGCGAATTATAGTTGAAAACTTCGATATAAGAGAAGAGGTATTTGTAATCATGACTAAAATACGATTATCAAGTATATAAGGTCATGCGAGTAGTGACATAAATGTCACTACCTGATTTTGAGAGTTGACTCAACTAATAACCTCAAACTTACACATTATTTTACTTTAAACGGAAAGCTTCTTAAAAATGTCTGTGATAAAACTATTTAAAATCTGTCATAGTTTCAGTTCTTAAGACAGCCAATTATTTTGCGAGTGTAGTGAGCATATACTGAGACTTGTCGCTGTGATAATGACGACTAAGACTTTGTAGTCATAAGCGTTGGGAAGTTTTGAGACCTTAGGCTCAAAAGAAAAATATATCTTCAAACTAAATAAGGTCTTTTGAGTTTCCAAAAAGTTTGATAATAATCAAAAAAGCTGAAACACTTTGGTTTCAATCTTTTGAATTTTTAAATTAAAATTTGCTCTCACCTAGAAGCCAATGCTTAGAAGCTTTGCTTCTTAGCTTTACGCTCAGCACGCCCCTTAGCACGGTTAGCCGCACGACGTTCACGTTTGCGTTTTTCGTCAACCTTCCACTGAATTTTCTTCTTGTAGCCAGGTTTGATTTTTTTCTTTTTCTTCTTAACCAAACCGATCATTTCCGTATCAAGTTTTTGATAGGCTTTTTCACGATTGGCACGACGGTCACGGTCATAGGTATCTTGAAACTCGCCGTCCTTATAGACTTTAGGTTCAAAGGTAATCCCCATCTTTTCAAGCTCACGAATATCTGAGTCGTCGCTTGGTTGATAGAGGGTGATGGCTGTTCCTGACAAGCCATTACGTCCAGTACGCCCTACACGGTGAACAAAGAAGGACAAGTCTTGAGGGATGGCATCATTGATTACATGGCTAACCCCTTCAATGTCAATCCCACGCGCTGCAAGGTCCGTCGCTACAATGTACTCAAAATCAAGCTTCTTGACTTGATTCATGATACGCTTACGTTCACGTGGTGGAATACCTCCATGAATTTTGGCAACCCTAAGACCATTTGACACTAGGTAACTGTGCAAATCGTCAGCACGTTCCTTGGTATTGACGAAAATCATTGCCAGATATGGTTGCATCCCCTTAAGCATCTCAAGAATCTGCTCATTCTTGTTGCGACCCTTGGTAGATACCAACCAGTTATCAATAGTATCCGCAATAACTGTTGAAGTTTTGATTTGTTCCATGACTGGATTGGTCAAATACTTCTTCAAGAATGGTTGCAATTTTTGAGGAATGGTTGCTGAGAAGACCAAAATTTGAACTTCCTTAGGTAGACTTGCCGCAATCTTGTCTACAGTATCCAAGAATCCCATATCCATGGTCATATCAGCTTCGTCAACAACAAAGGTATGGGCCTTGTGAATAGCCAAGTCCCCAGACTTAACTAGGTCATAAATACGACCTGGTGTCCCAATAACAATATGAGGTTGTGCTACCTTGAGTTTCTCAATCTGACGTTGCTTGTCTGTACCACCCACATAATTGACTACACGAATTTCAGTCTCAGAGTGTTTGGCAATTTGTTTTGTCGCTTGGTAAATTTGTGTAGCCAATTCACGTGATGGTGCTGTAATAACAACCTGAACATCACCACTCTTTGGATTTAGTTTCTCAAAAATTGGCAAGAGGAAGGTATGTGTCTTCCCTGAACCCGTCTTTGATTCACCAACCAAATCACGACCTGAACGGACTACAGGAATCAATTTCTGTTGAACAGGTGTTGGCTCCTTAAACTTAATCTCGTCAAGAGCCTCCTGAATAAATGTTTTAAAATTAAAATCTTTAAATGACATGTTTACTTCTTCTTTTCTATCTAGTCTATCCCTATCATTATAACAGAAAAAGAGCATTTCTGCTCTTTTCATTTATTTCGGCTCTATAATTTCTGTAGTGGGTAAAACCACTGTAGAGATTATAGAGCTTTTTG
>ENA-OPSL01000551-OPSL01000551.1-human-gut-metagenome-genome-assembly--contig:-NODE-551-length-10111-cov-1.588604_pt1 | contig 10111 bp, 7 predicted proteins | sample MGYA00241458_ERZ501908 | MGnify/ENA primary metagenome ERZ501908 (study PRJEB25962, sample SAMEA2042444) | human gut metagenome | biome: human gut; feature: human-associated habitat; material: faeces... | reverse complement strand
TTTGCTGGCTGCATTCATGGAACGCAGAAGCGTTTCAAACTTGGAACAGGTATCTTCCTTTTCCTCTTCATCCTGTGTTGAGAAGTTAATATCCTCAAACAGATACATCCGGTCAAACTGGTGTATTCCCTTTTTTGAACCGGATGTTGGTTTTTCTAATTCAAAGATTCCATTTTCCGCAATCCGATAAATGGGTATGGTGTCCTGAATACACAGCGGAACTTTGTAAATCCGTTCTGTCTGTGGTGTATGTGTTTCCTTTTTTAATAGTTTTAACATTGTTTTAATCCTCCTTTTTCTTCATCAAAAAAAGAACTACCGAAGTAATTCTTTTTTAAGCAAAATATCAATTTGCAATATCAATCCCAATCATAAGTGGTTCGATACTCTTGTCTATTCAATAACTCTACTTTTTATAGCAAATATTCTAGGCATTTTCCTGCGAAGAAACAAATGCTCTAATCTCTTCCAATTTATTTCTAATTGCTTCCATCTCTTTTTTAAGAGACTCTTTTGAAATATCTATGGCTGGTTGAAATATATTCATGTTTCCTTCAAAGTGATTAAACTCATTGAGAAGTGTCTTTCTACTTGTAAAAAATACTCGATACTCTCTCATTCTTTCAAAATTCGGATCATTTTCATTGCATCTAAATGCTTTCTGAATTATTTGATTTAACATCATCATATCATCTGTACGAAGATGAAAAACATCAACCAGTTCCTTTTCAACTTTCATACGTAAATGATAATAAATAAGTGTCTGTTCAAGAGTATCTGACAATAATGGATATTGAGTCTTATCAAGAATATCCAAAGCACTATAATCAACTTCAAGAATATCAGAAACACTAATTATTTCTTCACCATCAAATATATTTCCAAAAAGCGAATTGTAAACGGAAAGAACATCCAAGCTATTATTAGTTCCATACCCATGCATGATTCCCGAAAGTTGGCCATAACGATCATCTGAATCCAAACTAATATGAGCATACCCACGCATAAATGGAACCATCGCCATCAAAAAATGTCTTCTATTATGTATATTATCTACCAGTTCATTGTTTTTGTTTTGAAAAAAGGATACTAAATCGTGAAGATTAATTAGTAACTTCTTTTCTTTCTCTGAAACTGAAATAAATCCATTTGTCCCATCCAAAATGTTATTCATTATATACAAATTGAAACAATTGTTAAGTTGAACATCTAACAAACGAATCAAATCCGTATTATGAGTAAGAACCAGTTGTTTCTTATTTTCCAAAAATTTGATAATGCAAAATGCAATCTTATTTTTATAAACAGAATCCAAACTTGATATGGGATCGTCCAAAATGACATATTCTTTATCCGAGTGTCTTGCAAGTAAAAACTCAAAAGTCAAAGAGATAAAATTTTGTTCCCCCCTACTTAGTTCCATGTCCTTTGGATCCGTTCCGAGCAAAGCTTTATCCCCTATCATTAACTTATAGTTCCTATCATTTTCTTCGTCTCGAATAATAGTAATATCTTTTCCTATGTTCTCACTTATAATATTCTCAATAAACATGAGTTCCTCGGAATCAAGTTCAGGTTGGCTCTCTGTCAATTGAGCATGTTCATCATAGTCACTAAAGAAATTTGTATCGTCAAAACAATGGCACAAAATGTTAATCATTTCGTCACCTATTGTAATAATATGCCGTTTTAGATTTTCTTGCAATTCAATTAGTTCAGTTGGTTCTCCATCTGCAATAAACGCACTAACAATTCTTTTAATTTCGAATGGGTCTTCGTTATTTAAAGAACTATCGCAGACAACTTTATCCAAAATTTCTTTTGTTTTTGAGTCAAGATTATTGTATATGTTATTTCTATTTTCTTTCTTGCTTTCAAGAAGTTCACTCCCGTCGGATATGTGACTGTCACAAACCACACATGAATCGAGTTGATGATATTTCTTCAATATACCAATTGCATCATCATGCCGCTCAATTAAGATCGTATTTTCATCTGGCAAAATTTCATATGGATGAATTGAAATAATTTTCTCTATTACTTTCGGCTTGGCAAGATCATTAATTACAAAACCTCTTTTATCAGCATCCAGTTCTACAAGATTAGGAATATTGGCTTCATCTCGAATAAATTCAACAAACTTATCTTTATCAATGTCTTTTCCTCTTTGCCGAGAATTTACAATACTACGGATAAACGGATAAGCTGTTTGGTGTACCGTATCTTGCAAAGACTGCATGTGTACGAGTATACAATCTCCTACTTTCGACACCTTGTAATCTGTTTTATATTTAGAACTGAGTTGACTAAATGCATTTTGATATGCCACACTAAGCCTATCTCTTAATTCATATTCTCTACGAATTTGTGCACCTATCAAATAGTCCGTAGTTTTTCCACGAATTACGTTTCTATTTAATTGATCGTGTATAACATGAAAAGTTCCCGTCTCAGGTTTAATTTCATTTCCATACTCATCCGCAGCAACAAATTTCCTACTCTCATCTGTTACTTCTGTATCAAGCAAACTAGCCAAACTTGATTTTCCTGTTCCATTAGGTGCATATACAACAGCAATTCCGCCTGCTGTTTGCATATGTTTAAACTCAATTGTTCCATTTAAATCAGTAAGGCAAAGGAAATCATCACAAAATATTTCGCCACTTTTAATGGTTGAAAAAGTTATTTTCATCGAACCCCTCCTTATATCGGTATTATGTTATGTTTTTCTCACATATGTTTTTCTTCTATAGTAACATATCCTTTTCAGCACATACTAAAAAGGATATGTCCTGATTTGCTGCTTCTGCGTCTCCACTCTGTTCAACTGCTCCTCAAACCATATTGAAGCTTCTTGAATAATTACAATCACCTCATCTCTAATTCTCTTTGCCTCACCATAACTTAAGTCTTTAGATGTAATTTTTTTCTTTAATTTGATAAGTTCTTTTTTCTTTTCGTCGAAGTCAAAATCAATCTTCTTTAAAAATTTCCTTAAAATAAAGTAATCAAGTTTTTTTATTTCCTCAACATATTCAATACCGGCATTGATTGTCACATGTGCACAATTTGAATAATTACAAGGCTCTTCATTGATTACGTTAAGGGATCTGTCTGGAAATGAATCATATACTTTTTTCAAAATATTGTATAAGTTCGATAACTTCTTAACTTTTATTGCAATATTCTCCTTTGCTTGACTTCGAACATTTCCTAACACAAATACTATCATGCCTGTAAGAACTCCTGCACCACATGATTGTAATAATGACGCCCACCATTCAAGGCGAAGGAATTTGAACAGAAAATAAGATATCCCGAAACATCCTATTGCACAAAGAAGCAATGAAATGTACCACTTAATAATGGGTAATTCCATATAGCTTTTTTTTCGCTCTTTTCTATAATACTTTAATATAGAGTTTCGCATTGAATTTTTCTTTATAATTTTTTTAATCATACTGAGTACCTCTTCTCCTGCATTTCCTATTCATATATCTGCTTATATTTCATAAATCCCACTTTATTTTTTGAGGGTCAACATGAAACCAAGACATTAAATATGTCTCCAACTCTTGTATATACAATCTCAGTTCATCAAAAAAACAACTAGAAGATTTCCCATCAAAGCAGCTTTCAACTAATCCGAAAAATTTCAATTTCTCATTATAATACTCTTTCGAAATAGCTGGCACACCATCATAGCACAAATCATAATGCATCATACAATTCCGAAAATTTGACGGAAACAGTTTCTTTCCATTTTCCAACAAGATAGATACATCATCCGAAAACAAGTTTGAATTGCTACTATCGAAATGTTGTTTGATTTTTCTAAGCCCTTGCCATGCGTAATGAGCAACAATATATTCTATACGCATAAACCATTGGTCGTCACAAGACACTCCCTTTGAGAATAAATGTTCAACGCAATTAATCGTAGATAAAATATGGAGAATCAACAGATTTACTTCCTTTTTATTCGTCTTTGCAAAAAAAGAATTTCGTCTGTTTGTATTTATGTCTTGATATCCCAAACGGACTGAAACATTACCTTTCTTTTCCCAAAGCTGAATTATATCCATATTGGAAACGGCTGTCAATGTATTGGCTAAATTTTCCGCCAACATTTCTCCCATTTCAAAAGCAATTTCTTGTTGAATTGTTAAATTCACAGTTGGAACATTCAAAAAATAATTCAGCTGTTGTGAATTACCAATAATGCAATTTCTCTCATCAAAAAATACCCCTAAATTATAATGAATGTTCCAGTTTTTCATAAACGAAAATCTTAATCGGTTCCTAAAAATCTCATCTTGATGTTTATCGGACCGCAATACTTCTCGTACTCCTTTGCTATACCTGCCCGAATAAAGTTTCAACCCATTTCTTATATCTGATATTTTTTCGTCTACTTCATCGTTCATTATTTTTTCACCTAAAAAATCCTGTGCAGAACGACAATATAATGCTATATACGGAATTATTGATAATGAAACAATGGAATTATTACAATATACTCCTAAAAGCTGAGTTATTGATTTACCATCTAACTCCACTAATTGTAAAGCCTTTTCATTTAATAACTCAGACAACGAATCTCCTATGCTCATATCTTTCCTCCAAAATATGCATATTATCACTTCTTACAGTTAGGCTCATTCCATTCCTATAAATTCCAACTTTTTCAATGATATCGTCAATATCTCTTTTCTATTATACACCCATCCACCCCCAAAAAAAAGAACTTTATCTCTTCCTTTGCTGTAAATGCTCCTCCTTTTTTTCTTGGATTTCTCTCCTGGCTTTGATAACTACCGGGGCAACATCCTGATTTCCATATTCTTCCTGATAACAGATATGTTCTGCCAGTTCCCTGCTGCGATTCATGTCACGAAACTGGAGGGCATATTCTTCAATTAACACCCTCTCATCCTCTGAAAAAATCTCTTTTTCCGGGTCTAGTTCATATAGCATCATCTGCAGAGAAAGTTCATACGGGATTTCCCCAATCACGCTAATGTCCGGCAAATGACTTGCCAGCGCCGCAATCATCACTAACGCCCGCTTATCATTTCGTATCGCGGGATAATAACAAAGCATGTCAAGGTCAAGAACCTTTCTTGTCACCAAATCAACCTGCTCATCTTCCAAAGAGTTTTCTCCCGGCTTGTGTGCCAAGATTCCAATGGAAGCCACACCGTTTAGGGGACTATCCTTTAACTGCTCCCATTTTTCGATTGCCTCCTCTACTGTAGTGATGTCATCATAATATTCTCCCAACTGATGGAATTCTCCACATTCTGCTACAGTAAAGGTAAGCAGTGGCTCTACCTTGCTTTTTCGTTCCAGTTCATCCAGAAATTCCTCGCAGTTCAGAGGATTCAGTTTGGATTCTGCCGTGATTGCTCCCTTTGTTCCATTGGTATCCGGTTTCTGTTTCAAATCCTCTACGATATCATTTACGGCTTCATAAATGGAAATGTCCGGATTGTCGTAAACACCGCCATCCAATTCCTTCCCATCCACATCATAAATGGTATAATCATACCCCTCATCCACAGACTGAATCGTAATAAATCTATCCTCAATACGAAAAGCCAACTCCTGCTCCATGTATTCCTCTGCTCTTATCAACCGTTCGGATAAGTCGCCGGATTGTTCTTCTGTAACCGGATTGATATCGACCTTTACCTCTCCAATGCAAAAATCATCTTCATGCAGAAGATTGAAAATATCATCCTCCCGCCTTGCTCCGGCATATTCAAATAAAATATCCAAATCCGAGTCTGCATTTTCTGTTCCCCGGCTTCGGCTTCCATATACCATCACTTCCCGAATCTGAATCGGCAAGTGATATTCCCTGATTTTCATTTGGATATATCCCCGAACCTCTTCTTCTATACGATCTGCGGTCATCCCCTCGAACGGTCGAAAATACTGCTTTGTCTTTTCCCGGAAGCGACTTACCGCCTGTTCTGTCTCTGCCGAGTGATATTTTTTCTCTTCCAAGAAATCTGCCACTTTCGTAAATCCAAAGGAATCCACATAGTAAGCCGTTTTTTCATGTTCTTTTTCAATCACAATCACATCACTGACCGACATGGAATGCCCGGTAAAATCATCCGGATGATAAAGGTTGAATTTTTCATACAGAGTATCCAGTGTTTCTCCTTCTTTCAATTCCCCACGATACACCGATTCATAATCGTTTTTGTCTACCACCAGCTTATTATTCTTCACAAAGTCCATTCCCATGAACTGATATGCTTGCCCGTTTCCTCCTTCCTTAATCTGGAACAATTCATAGGTAGCCAAACGTTCGGTATCATAAGAGTTTTCTCTTTCTTCCACACCATCCGCCACTCGGACAATCGCATTGGCATAAGTGCTCTTATCAAATATCTCTGGGTAAGTTTCTCTTATGCTCAGTGTGTCCCCGGTTCTTCCTGCTACAATGATGTGGTCTAAAATCTCGATATCTAAAACTGGCATACATCATCTTTTCTGTTACCATTCTGTCGGATTGACTCATCTGGAGTTCCGAAGAAGGGTGATTATGCAAAAGAATCATGGAGGCAGCGTTTGACAGGATAGCAGACTTAAAAAGTTCCCGGCCGGATACAAAGGAAGAATTGAGCGTTCCAATGCTTACCACATTGAAATTGATGGGATGTCCTTTACTGTCCAGATTGATGACACAGACCTCTTCTCTGTCTAGTCCCGCCATCACATCGGCCATTACGGAAATGGCTTCTTCTGGATTTGTAATGGGTTTATCACTGTATACACCATTCCCCTCCACCAATTTCAAACGCACATCCACCTGTTTTAATTCATCACTCATCATCCGGCACCTCCAAACTCACGCATATCATCGTGTCTTCTTTGGCAGCATTTACTATCTCCTGCAGTTCCGTCACAGAACGTGCTTCTAATTCTGTGACCGTTGTTTTTTGTACTTCCATATCTTCCCCCGCTTCCTAATGTCCCTTGTGCTTGATTGGTTCATGTGTATGGTTCGGAGTAGTCGAATCATATTCCTGTTTGTTCTCTGCCGTGGCAAATAGTTCCTTAACTTCCATATTATTTGTCATTCCTTGTGCCTGCTTGTAGGTAAGCTCCGGTTGCTTGTCGCACCGACTGAAGGTATGGCTTTTGGAATCGTATTGATAGACACCATCAGACAATACTTCTTCCTCTGAAACACACATTGCATTGACATCCTGTACCATAGTCTGCAATCTCTGAAAAGACATATTTTCGCTCTTAGGCAGAATCAATGTCTCGTGCACCGATGACGGAAGAATATAATAATCCCCACCGAGTTTTTCTGCCACCATCTGCTGAACATCCTCACGCATGATATAAACTGCTCCATTAACATTTACTTCATTCGTCAAACAATACAAATCCGGACCATCGTTCGGAATTGACGCTCGGATTAAATCTTTTGCTTCTTCTAACGGAATTCCTTCTTCCTGTGCAAAGTCAGATGCCATCATCTTTACCATTGTTTCCTGTATTGACTCAAACTTAAGTGGGGATATTTTATCCATGTTATTCATTGCCTGCTCATGGAGGGTATCCATGTCAATACCGTACATTTCCATTAAATCATTATTGATTGTAATCGAACCCATGGATTCCTCATTTCCATTCGCCCAGATATGATAGGTAATTGCCAAATCTTCTTTTTGCGTATATGGAATATTCGATAACCGATTTACATTGCTTTGAAGATTGGATACTTTGGGATAAATAAAGTCTTTGACCACCTCATAGTTTTTCACTTCCTGCAAATCAAAGTTAAACCGATACTCCTCCCTTGGTTCGATATGTTCAATATAGGCATCTGCGATTTTTCCGACAACCTCTTCGATATCCATGCCTTGCTGATATTCCTCATAAGCCGCATTCAGATATATGGTAGGCGACATATTTCCATTGGGATTAAAAATCGTTAATCCATCCAGTACGACATCATTGTTCTTAACCGCTTGGCGAATCTCTATATTGGCATTTTTATACTGTTCCGGCAGATAATCTAATACATGTTCTTTAACATAATCCTTAAATTCATTGTAATTCATCCTTCTTTACCTCATTCTTTCCGGACATACTGTCCTGTTTATTAGTGTCTTTTCTCCTTTTTCGCTTCCTCACGAAATGTTTCCTTCATTTTGCTCTGATATGTCATTTTTTCTTCCCCGACTGCCATAAGCCCTTGCAGAATCCCTACATGATTAAAAGGTTTCATGGTCTGAAGAGAAGAATCATATTCATAAGCGGCATGTGTGGTAACTGCCTCAGATGTCAGTATGGAAGAACCCAAACGGCCAAGTACCGCCTGCAGATAAACAACGGTATCCTGTTCCGTCTTTGGTGCAATCAGATAATCACTTTCCGATATGGGAATGGCATAATAATCGCCATCCATATATTCCGCCATCTGCTTTAGCATTTCCTCATCATCCAGACTGGCACCATTTAACTCCGTGGAAAAACAGACAATTTCGTCCTCTTCTTCCGATACCATATCCGCAAGAAGTTCTCTTGCACGTTCTTCCGTGATTTCATTCTCTTCCATGAATTCCGGCATCAAATGCTCAACCATCCACTCTCCCAAAGGCATCACCTTTGGTTCTTCATCCAAAACAACATCCTCTCCTTTCTCATCCATATTTAACAAAGCATCCAAGGCTGCTAACCGCTCCATCTTTTCCTTTAATTCCTGCTCGGCAGGAAAAGGTTTTTGCACTTCTATCTTCGCTGTTTCCAACTGATGACTCACGTTCTCTAACTTTGTTCGTGCTTCCGCCAGTTCCTTATCCATGTTTTCAAGCACGTTGTTGATTCGGGTAATATTGCCGAGTGCGTCCGAACCGATTTCCAGATTGTGACTGATTTCTCCTTTGAGGCTCATAACAAATTTACGATTGAAGGAATCGAAGGTAACTTTCATCGCAAATCCGGCGTACTCTCCAACGGGTACTGTCTGCCCCATAGCGTTCATCTGTTTACACAGTGCAATAAGGGCTGTCCCAGCTTCCTTTTTGTCATAGTAAGTCCGGCTTCCCACCTTCATCACGAAACTTTCCTTATCCTCCGGCATATGTTTATGAGCCGTTTCGATATCTGCCTCAAATCCACGAATACGCTCCTTCAGCGTTTCGATCTGCTTTGGATAATGCTTCGCTATGTTATCCTCCAGCCGGTAAATCTGACTGGTATGGTTTGCCTTCATCAGTTTCAACTTGGAAACCTGGATATCTAAATCCATCTTTTCCTTGATATAAGGATTTCCGGTAGCCAACGCTTTCACTTCCGCATAAGTAAGTGCTGCTTCATCCACATCCTCACAGGACCGGGCAAGGCTCCTGCCTGTCATAATCTGTGTGATATAGCGCAGTTTCTGTTCCTGTATCTGCCAGAGATAGGCGTCAAATGTACCTTTCGTTACAAATTGTTTGACAATAACCTCTGGGTTTTCGTTGCCCTGCCGGACCCCGCGCCCATTCCGCTGGGTAATATCAGAAGGCTTCCAGGGACAGTCTAAGTGATTGATAGCAATTACTTTGTCTTGGACATTTACACCAGTTCCAAGTTTACCAGTACTGCCTACCAAAATGCGAATATCACCTTTACGGGTGAGTTCAAACAATGCTTGCCTTTGAGCTTCAGTAGCGGCGTCATGGGCAAAGGCAATCTCTGATTCCGGGACCCCTTTCTCCACCAGAACTCGTTTTATTTCGTCATACACATTAAATCTTCCGGGTTTGGGAGTTCCTACATCGCAAAAGATAAGCTGGACTGATTTCTGCTCCTTGGTATCCACCCAAAGTGAATAGACCTCATTGATACAGACATTCAATTTACTTTCGGGGTCATTTTCCGCATTGGGGTCTACCAGACGGGGATCAATCGCCATCATACGAGCCTCGCTGGTCAGCTTCAGCATATTATCTTCTTCCGGCTTCACTCGGCCGGTTCGGATTGCTTCCGCCCGCAGAATAAAATCGGCCATGATCGCCTGCTGTGCGGGTGTGGCTTCCACCGAAACAATCTCCGCTTTACCAGTGCGAACAGCCGGGAGTCCGGGAATATCCAA
>ENA-OPSL01000534-OPSL01000534.1-human-gut-metagenome-genome-assembly--contig:-NODE-534-length-10391-cov-2.307566_pt1 | contig 10391 bp, 7 predicted proteins | sample MGYA00241458_ERZ501908 | MGnify/ENA primary metagenome ERZ501908 (study PRJEB25962, sample SAMEA2042444) | human gut metagenome | biome: human gut; feature: human-associated habitat; material: faeces... | reverse complement strand
AATCTCAATGAAAAAGAATTGATAAAATATCCGCTTATTAAAGGAGAGCAGATTTACTGGCAGAATTAGAAGTGAATTTTGAGTTGCCGTAGGCAAGGGGACGCCTCAGAAGAGAACCGATAGCCTATATATGTGGCCTCGGAGCAAGGTTTGGATGCGAGCGCATAAGCGAACATTCAAACTGCCGCGACTAAAGTCACATATGTGGGGGATATCCTCTTTTTGAGGGCGTCTTCCTTGCCTGCGGCAAATCAAAGTTTATTCCGGAACGAATTCAGCTGTCTGGTCGAGCATATTTATCTTCACTTTTCCCTTTTTGCCATCAACTTTAGCGAATGGAATCACCTCATATTTTGCTTTCTCCATGCACTTACCAGGGTCATCTGCCGGTTCTTCGTTGAGAAAGATTTTTTCAGCTCCGCCACTTAACTGGCGTTTAATATTTTTTACCATGAGACGGTCATAACGCTCACAGGCTTTTTCTGCTTTTTTCTGGTTTTCAGGATCTGAGAAATATTCTTTTGTCCATTCTTCTAAGTTTGCAATTTCAATCATCTTGTACACTTCTCCTTTGATTTTTATGTCTGATTATCTTTTATTATAAGATAAATTTTACAGACAATATAGGAATAATACCATTTATTTATAGAAATATTACAGATTCTATTGTGAATCATGGAAAGACAAAAAATCAGTGTCATATTTCCCTATTTTATGAAAGGATTATCCAAGAGTGAATGGAGTTGGTTTGCTATAATGAGAATAATTATTGATATTGTAGAAAACTGTGATGGAATGTTTTTTTAACATACTCTGGAGCAGGAGTACTGCGAATTGGGATAATTACGATGAATAGGAAAACTTATTAGGAAAATTTCATTAAAAAACTCATTGTAGATGGCAGTATTTACAGGAATGTTTTTTCAAACACGCTCTAGCGTGAAGTAGCTGTGGTGAGTTGTGATGAAAGAATGAAAGGAAAATCAGGAGGAGGTTATGTAATGGCAGACAAAATTTGCAGTAGTGCGGACAAGGTGCTGGAGGTATTTCTTGAGAATGCACCGATGGATACTTCCCATCATCGGATGGTGAAACAGCAGAACAAATGTGGTTATGGATTACAGGGAGTATGTTGTAGATTGTGCTCTAATGGTCCATGCCGACTGTCTCCGTCAAAACCAAAAGGAGTGTGTGGAGCAGATGCGGATACGATTGCGTGCAGAAATTTCTTAAGACAGGTGGCTGCTGGCTCAGGATGTTACACGCATGTTGTTGAAAATACCGCAAGAAGATTAAAAGAGCTGGCGCAGGAATTACAGGCAGAAGGCAAGAAACCAAAGTATAAGGATTCCGTTGCGAAACTTGCAAAGATTTTACAGATTAACTGTTGTGGTAACTGCGGACCGGACTGCCATAACAGTTGTGCGAAAACAGCAGAGATGATTGCAGATGCAGTTCTTGCAGACATCAGAAAGCCATATGATGAGAAGATGACACTCATGAAAAATATTGCTCTTCCAAAGCGTTATGAACTGTGGGAAAAGCTTGGAATTTTACCAGGCGGAGCAAAAGACGAGATTTTTAATGCGGTTGTAAAGACATCGACAAACTTGAATTCGGATCCGATGGACATGTTGTTACAGTGCTTACGTTTAGGTATTTCCACAGGTAATTACGGACTGATTCTTACAAATCTCATGAACGATATTATTATGGGACCGCCACAGATTAGTATGGACCCAGTCGGTTTCCGTATCATTGATCCAGAGTATATTAATATTATGATTACAGGTCATCAGCAGTCCATGTTTGCCGATTTAGAAGAAAAGCTGGAGTCAGAGATTGTGCAGAAGTCAGCACAGCTTGTCGGTGCAAAGGGAATACGCATTGTAGGATGTACTTGTGTGGGCCAGGATTATCAGGCACGTTCTGGATGCTATAAAGATGTGTATTGTGGACATGCAGGTAATAACTATACGAGTGAAGCCGTGTTGATGACAGGCTGTGTGGATTTGGTTGTTTCCGAATTTAACTGTACGATTCCGGGAATCGAGCCAATCTGTGAACAGTTAGATATTAAGATGCTTTGTCTTGATGATGTGGCAAAAAAGGCAAATGCAGAATTATTACCATACACAGCAGAAGAAAAAGAAAAGATTACAAGTCAGATTATCGCAGATGCTCTATGTGGGTTTAAGAACAGAAAAGAAAAGTTATATGGAACAGCTCCGGCCAAAGGAGAGAAGCGTGTTAATGTCATGGCACAGCATGGTTTTGACAAATCTATTACCGGTTTATCAGAAGATACTTTAGTAGCTGCTTTAGGTGGTACTTTACAGCCACTCATTGATGCGATTGTTTCAGGAAAAATTAAAGGAATTGCAGCAGTTGTCGGATGCTCTAATTTAAGAGCAAAAGGACATGATGTGTTTACAGTAGAACTTGCCAAAGAATTAATTAAGAAAGACATTCTTGTATTATCCGCAGGCTGTACTTGTGGTGGTTTAGAAAACTGTGGACTTATGACGATGGATGCAGTAGAACTTTGTGGGGAAGGATTGAAAGAAATATGTACAGCACTTGGTGTTCCACCAGTACTTAACTTTGGTCCATGTCTTGCGATTGGACGAATTGAGATGGCTGCCTGTGCTTTAGCAAAAGAACTTAATGTAGATCTGCCACAGCTTCCAGTTGTTATTAGTGCACCGCAATGGCTTGAAGAGCAGGCTTTAGCAGATGGAGCCTATGCTCTTGCACTTGGATTCCCTCTGCATCTGGCATTATCTCCATTTGTTACAGGAAGTCCGGTTGCGGTAAATGTTCTTACAGAAGGATTAAAGGATCTGACCGGAGGACAGCTTATTATTGAAACAGAAGTAGATGCTGCAGCACAGAAATTTGATGAGATTATTAAAGAAAAAAGAGCAGGTCTTGGAATTGATAGTGGAATCAATAAAGGAGGAGATGCCATATGCTAATGAATCGAACGACTCCTTTTATGGTTCCGGTAGATGATGCGAATCCTGCGATTATAAAAAATGAAGCATTATGTAGTGAGTGCGGACATTGTTTTGCGGTTTGTGAAGAAGAAATTGGGGTAGCAGCAAAATATTTATTAAATCAAAGGGAAGCATATCAATGTATTGGCTGTGGACAGTGCAGTGCAGTTTGTCCGGAAAAAGCAATTACCGGACGTCCTCATTATAAGATTGTGAAGGAACTGATTAAAGACCCGGAAAAGATTGTTGTTTTTTCTACTTCACCATCCGTCAGAGTTGGTTTTGCAGACGGATTTGGAAAAGAACCGGGAACCTTTGCACAGGATGAAATGGTTGGTGCATTGAGAGCATTAGGTGCGGATTATGTATTTGATGTTACTTTTTCTGCTGACCTTACGATTATGGAAGAAGGCTCAGAATTACTGTCCCGTATTTTAAAAGGAACAGGACCACTTCCACAGTTTACAAGCTGCTGTCCAGCATGGGTAAAATATATGGAGAACTTCCATCCAGATAAAACGGCACATCTTTCTTCTGCAAAAAGTCCGATTGGAATGCAGGGGGCAGTGATTAAGACTTATTTTGCACATAAAAAACACATTGACCCGGAAAAGATTATTTCTGTGGCAGTCACCCCTTGTACTGCCAAAAAGGCAGAAATCGCAAGAGAGGAGTTATGTGATGCAGGAAAGCTTCTTAATATAGAAGAAATGCGTGACAATGATTATGTGATTACGACAAAAGAACTGGTACAGTGGTGTCAGGAGGAAGGACTTGATTTAGATAAGATTACTCCTTCTAAGTTTGACAGTGTCTTAGGAGAAGGAACCGGGGCCGGAATGATCTTCGGAAATACTGGCGGTGTTATGGAAGCGGCACTTCGAACCGTTTACAGAGTATTAGAAGGAAAAGAAGCTCCGGCAGATTTCTATCAGCTTCGTCCAGTAAGAGGATTAAGCAATCGAAAAGAAGCAGAAGTAACAATCGCTGGAAAGAAGCTTCGGGTTTGTATTCTTTATGGAACGGCTGCAGCGGAGAAATTCCTTGCAGAAGATATGAATGGTTATCATTTTGTGGAAGTGATGACATGTCCGGGAGGCTGTATCAGTGGAGCGGGACAGCCGGATTGCGGAAGTGTTCCAGTATCAGATGTCGTAAGAAAGAAGAGAATACAGTCACTTTATCAGGCGGATGAGCAGGCAGAACGCAGAAACTCCATGGATAATCCGGAAATTGGAACAATATATCACGAATTTTTTAAAGAGCCATTAAGCATACTTTCAGAAAAACTCTTACATACTACTTATCAAGGAAAATAAGACAAAGAATGTGCAGAATAGTTCAAAAATAAGAATTGAATATTACAACTAAAAAATCGATGTAAAATGAGAATTTCTTGCCTATATTTTCTTGGCAAGTATACCAATTTGTTTCATATCGAAGGATGTAATTCGTTGCTGTTGCAATAAAATGTAGCAGCAACGTTTCTTTTTGTTGTGCAAACTGTATAAATGTAAAAAATATCCGATTGATAATTGCCAAATACTGACACGGATATTACTAATTGTTGCTTATTTTTTCCTGTATAATGCAAGACAGATGAAAGCTCAGTAGTGGTTGATTTACAGGATTTATAGGATAATTTTTTGAGTTATCATCTCTCAAACATTTTCATTGCACATTTTTATGTGTCAGTAAGAAGGAGGAAAATTGTAATGATTGCAAAAGGATTTACAGAACCAACCGCACGTATCAAAGCCTTAAAAGCAGAAGTTGTTAACGCAGTACCAGAAGTAGAGCCATATAGAGCCGTACTTATTACAGAGTCTTACAAAGAGACAGAGGGTATGCCAGCAGTTATGAGAAGAGCAAAAGCTAACGAGAAGATTTTTAACAATCTTCCAGTTGTAATTCGTGACAACGAATTAATCGTAGGTGCTCTTTCCGTAAAACCTCGTTCTACAAACCTTTGTCCAGAGTTCTCATTTGACTGGGTAGAAAAAGAGTTCAAGACAATGGCAACTCGTATGTGTGACCCATTCGTAATTACTGAAGAAACAGCAGATATCCTTCACGAAGTATTCAAATACTGGAAAGGTAAAACTACCAGCGAATTAGCTACTTCCTACATGAGCCAGGATTGTCTTGACTGCCAGGCTGGTGGAGTATTTACAGTTGGTAACTACTACTTCGGTGGTATCGGACACGTGTGTGTTGATTACGGTAAAGTATTAAAAATCGGTTTCAAGGGCGTTATTGCAGAAGTTGTTGAAGCAATGAACAAACTTGATGCAAATGATCCAGAATATCTGCAGAAGAGAGCATTCTATGAAGCAGTTATTATTTCTTACAATGCAGCTATTAACTTTGCTAAGAGATACAGCAAGAAAGCAGCTGAGATGGCAGCTACATGTACAGATCCAGTAAGAAAAGCTGAATTACTTCAGATTTCTAAGAACTGTGACCGTGTTCCAGAAAACGGAGCTACAAACTTCTATGAAGCTTGTCAGTCATTCTGGTTTGTACAGGCATTAGTACAGATTGAAGCTAATGGACATTCCATTTCTCCAGGACGTTTTGACCAGTATATGTGGCCATACTTAGAAGCAGACAAGAACATTTCCAAAGAGTTCGCTCAGGAATTAATTGACTGTCTCTTCGTATTATTAAACCATGTAAACAAAACTCGTGATGATGTATCTGATCAGGCATTCGCAGGATACGCAGTATTCCAGAACTTTGGTGTTGGTGGACAGACAGAAGATGGTCTTGACGCTACAAACCCAATTTCTTATATGTGTATGGATGCAGCAGCTCACGTTAAATTACCTGCACCATCTTTCTCAGTTCGTATTCATAACCAGACACCAGATGAGTTCTTATTAAGAGCTTGCGAACTTGCTAGACTTGGTACTGGTGTTCCAGCTATGTACAATGATGAAGCTATCATTCCTGCATTATGTAACAGAGGATTAACTCTTGCAGATGCTCGTAATTACTGTATCATCGGTTGTGTAGAACCTCAGTGTCCACACAAGACAGACGGATGGCATGATGCAGCATTCTTTAACGTTGCTAAGGTATTTGATATCGCTATTCATGGTGGTAAGAACCGTGATGGCAAACAGTTAGGACCTGTTACAAAACCTATGCCAGAATGGAAATCCATGGATGATTTATATGAAGCATACGAAACTCAGATTCAGTACTTCGTATCTAAATTAGTTGAGGCAGATAATGCTGTTGATATCGCTCATAGAGAAAGAGCACCATTACCATTCATGTCCGCATTAGTTGATGACTGTATCGGAAGAGGTAAAACTGTTATGGAAGGTGGAGCAATCTACAACTTTACAGGACCTCAGGCATTTGGTAATGTAGATACAGGTGATGCAATCTACTGTATCAAGAAACATGTATTTGAAGATAAAGATTTAACAATGCAGCAGATTTACGATGCTATGGAACATAACTTCGGTGCTGAACTTGGTGCTGGATGTTACGATGGACCATTCGTAAAATTAAGTACAGATTCTGCAGAACCTGCAGCAGCAGCTATGGAAAGCGTTTCCGTATCTTCTGAAGATAGCATGGAATCTATCATCAACGCAGTTGTTCAGAAGATTCTTGCAGAAAAAGGATCTAACTTAAGTATGAGCGTAGATACAAAATCTGAAGCTTGCACAAGCTGCAGCGATGCTCAGAGAGCTGAATACGACAGAATCAGACATATCCTCGACGCAACACCTTGCTTCGGTAACGATATTGATGAAGTTGATATGTGTGCTCGTAAAGCTACACAGGTTTACTCTCACGAAGTTGAGAAATACAAAAACCCACGTGGAGGCCAGTATCAGGCAGGATGTTACCCAGTATCTGCTAATGTATTATTTGGTAAAGACGTACAGGCTCTTCCAGATGGACGTTATAGCAACGCACCTCTTGCAGATGGTGTTTCCCCTCGTCAGGGTCATGACGTTAAGGGACCTACAGCTGCAGGTAACTCCGTAGCTAAACTTGACCAGTTAAATATCTCTAATGGTACATTATACAACCAGAAATTCTTACCTTCTGCAGTAGCAGGTGATCAGGGACTTCTGAACTTCGCAGCAGTTGTTCGTAACTACTTCGATAAGAAGGGTATGCATGTACAGTTCAACGTAATTGATAGAGAAACATTACTTGATGCTCAGGCACATCCAGAAAACTACAAAGACTTAGTAGTACGTGTAGCTGGTTACTCCGCTCACTGGACAGTACTTGCTAAGGAAGTACAGGATGATATCATTGCTCGTACAGAACAGCATTTCTAAAATAGTAGATTTTTGAAATAAACTGGAGGAAGTACCTATGAGTAATATGGAACCAAGCTGCGATACAAGTAAAAAAGGGCTTGTCTTTAATATACAGAGATTCTCTGTAAATGACGGTCCGGGTGTAAGAACGATTGCCTTTTTAAATGGCTGTCCTCTTCGCTGCAAATGGTGCTGTAACCCTGAATCGCAGGAATTAAAACCAGTCGTCATGTTTAAAGCACAAAACTGTGTCGGCTGTGGAAATTGTGAGGTTGTGTGTCCAACTGGTGCTTCTAATTTAAACGTTCCAGGAAAAATTGATCATACAAAATGTATTGCATGCGGAAAATGTATTGATGTCTGCTATCATAGGGCTCTTGAGATGTCCGGTAAGTGGATGACAGTAGAGGAACTGATGGGAGAACTTTACAAAGACCGTGTTATTTACAGAAAGTCCGGAGGCGGTATTACCGTCTCCGGAGGTGAAGCAATGGTACAGCACGAATTTCTTTTAGAGCTGTTAAAGGCTTGTAAGTCATTCGGCTGGACCACTGCGATTGAAACAACTGGTATGGCTTCTGAGGAAGTAATCAAAGAGATTGTTCCGTGGCTTGATGTGGTCATGATGGATATTAAGCATATTGACCCAGAAGTACATAAAGAGTATACTGGTGTAAGTAACGAGCAAATACTTAAAAATGCATTACTGATTTCTAGTCTTGCAAAGAAGATGATCATTCGTGTTCCGGTTATTCCAGGATTTAATGCAAGTCCGAATGTAATTGCGGCAATTGCAAAGTTTACAACCTATCTGCATAATGTAAATGAGTTACATCTTTTACCTTATCATGATCTTGGAAGTAACAAGTATGGAATGCTCGGCAAGGAATATGAACTTGCCGATGTACAGAAGCCGGAAAATGAATTCATGGAAGAATTAAAAGCAATAGTAGAAAAAGAAGGATTAACCTGTAAAATCGGAGGATAAATCGATACAGGCAGTCCGCGGTATCCCTTATATATACCAAAATGGTACAGGAGGTTCACAATGAACAAAGACATAACATTATTAACTTCTGAATCTGTTACAGAGGGACATCCGGATAAAGTATGCGATATGATTTCCGACGCTTTACTGGATGCTTATTTAGAGGAAGACCCATCTGCCCATGTGGCATTGGAAACAATGGCTTCAGAAGACACGGTTTTCATTGCTGGTGAAGTTGCTTCTTTCGCAAAGGTTGATGTTAAAAATAAGGCAAGAGAAGTCATCTGTGAAATAGGATATGACAGTAAAGAAAAAGGAATAGATGGAAAAGAATGTCTAATTATTACCAATATTGGTGTACAGTCACCTGATATCGCTCAGGGAGTTACACAGTGTAACGGAACTATTGGAGCGGGAGATCAGGGAATGATGTATGGATATGCTTGTGATGATACAGAGGAACTTATGCCACTGTCGATTTCACTGGCACATAAACTTAGTAAACGACTTACACAGGTAAGAAAAGAAGGAATCCTTCCATACCTCTATCCAGATGGAAAGTCACAGGTTACAGTAGCATATAATAATCAGGGAGAAATCCTTGGTGTTACAGATGTTGTAATTTCTGCACAGCATAATGCAGAAGTTTCTGTACAAAAGCTTCGAATGGATATTGAGGAGCATGTTATAAGAGAAGTAATTCCTAAAGAATTGCTTTTACCGGATGTAAAGATACATATCAATCCTACAGGACGATTCGTAGTTGGTGGTCCTGCCGGAGATGTAGGTCTTACCGGAAGAAAGATTATTGTAGATACTTATGGTGGAATTGCCAGACATGGAGGCGGAGCATTCTCAGGAAAAGACCCGACAAAGGTTGACCGTTCCGCAGCGTACATGGCAAGATATGCCGCAAAGAATGTGGTTGCTGCCGGATTTTGTAAGAAGTGCGAGATTAATCTTGCCTATGCGATCGGTATCCCACAGCCGGTATCTATAAAGATAGATACCTTTGGTACAGAAGAAATACCAAAGGAAATTATTGAAGACACTGTAAATGAAGTATTTGATTTCAGCGTGGCAGGTATTATAAACAGCCTATCTCTCACTAAGGTGAAATATAAACCAGTCGCAGCCTACGGACACTTTGGAAGAACAGATCTTGATCTCCCGTGGGAACGGTTAGATAAAGTGAATATTCTTCAGGAAAAAGCAGTTGCCCGTGTGGCAGAAGAAATCTACAAAAACCGTTAACAAATATTAAATACAACAATCATTACACTTTTTAATAATTATAGAAACTATTCAAAGTCAGATGGTTTCAGCGACTGAGACTTTAGAATAGTGAAATAGCTAAGGGGTCATTCAAGCGCATAATTGTTCTGAAATAATCGGTCTCAACACTCTCACAAATAGATTATGAAATAACAATAAGCTTGATCCACATAAAGGGGGCTGTCGCAAGGTGACAGTCCCCTGATTTAATTTTTGGAACAACAGACGGTAGTAAGAACATAGATGATTAAATCAGGGGATTTCTATGCGAGCCGCTTTGAAGAAGAAATATTCATCTTGCATAAATGGTAATTAATAGTTAAAATATAATTATATGATAGAAGTAAGTAACCATACAGGTAAAAGCATTATGATGTGGATGCAGGCTTGCAAAGTGGTTGTGAATATTACTATTATAATTTTAGAAGGAGGATTTTTAAAATGGTAAGAAAAGCAAATATCATTCAGAAACAGGAACTTGGCGGTGGAAAAGGTTGTGCAGAGGTGCATGAGATTGTTCCAGAGAAAGATTTATATGGACATGGAAAGTTATATGCAAAGGTTGTTTTAAAACCGAATTCCAGTGTTGGCTGGCATCGTCATGTTGGTGAAACAGAACCATATTATATCTTAGAGGGTGAGGGAATTTTCGTAGATGATGATGGAAGCCGTACAAAGGTAGGTCCTGGAGATGTATGTACAATTCTTCCGGGACAGTGCCATGCGATTGAGAATGCATCATCATGTAAGGATCTTGCATTTATGGCTTTGATTCATAAAGACTGATTCGCTTGATTTTTTATTAAGGGAGACGAACCCCCGAAGAGAACCCTA
>ENA-OPSL01000528-OPSL01000528.1-human-gut-metagenome-genome-assembly--contig:-NODE-528-length-10484-cov-1.932304_pt1 | contig 10484 bp, 10 predicted proteins | sample MGYA00241458_ERZ501908 | MGnify/ENA primary metagenome ERZ501908 (study PRJEB25962, sample SAMEA2042444) | human gut metagenome | biome: human gut; feature: human-associated habitat; material: faeces... | reverse complement strand
TGAAAAAGGCTTTCTGCAAGATGTGCGTCACAACTTGTGGAAGATTTTTTTATAATTATATTGTGGGTTTTTCCCCGGCGAAAAGGAGGTATCTTCACTAAATGAAACAGATATCAGGCAATAAGCTGCTGGTAAAAGCACTGAAAGAAGAAGATGTTGAGTACGTTTTCGGTTATCCCGGAGCATGTACCATTGATATCAGCGATGAATTATACAAACAGGATGATGTCACCGTAATCCTTCCACGTCACGAGCAGGCACTGGTTCACGCAGCCGATGCTTACGCACGTACCACTGGAAAAGTTGGCGTATGTCTTGTAACAAGCGGTCCTGGTGCTACCAACCTTGTCACAGGCCTTGCTACAGCCAATTACGACAGCGTTCCTCTGGTGTGCTTCACCGGTCAGGTAGCACGTCATCTGATTGGAAACGATGCATTCCAGGAAGTTGATATTGTAGGAATTACCCGCAGTATTACCAAGTATGGAGTCACTGTACGCAACCGTGAAGATCTTGGACGTATCATCAAGGAAGCCTTCTATATTGCACGTACCGGACGCCCTGGACCGGTTCTCATTGACCTGCCCAAGGATGTAATGGCTGAACTGGGCAGTGCAGAATATCCAAAGAGCGTAAATATCCGCGGCTACAAGCCAAACACCAGTGTCCACATCGGACAGCTGAAACGTGCGATCAAAACACTTTCCAAGGCAAAGAAGCCTCTCTTCCTGGCAGGCGGCGGAATCAATATTTCCCATGCCAATAAGGTATTCCAGGAAGTAGTGGAAAAGACCGGTGTTCCGGTTGTAACTACTATTATGGGACGAGGTGCAATCCCTACCAACCATCCGCTTTTTATCGGAAACCTTGGCATGCACGGTGCCTATGCAGCCAATATGGCTGTAAGCAACTGTGACGTACTTTTTTCCATTGGAACACGTTTTAACGACCGAATCACAGGAAAGCTTCATGAATTTGCCCCTAATGCCCAGATTATCCATATTGACATTGACACGGCCTCTATTTCCAGAAACATCCAGGTAGATATTCCAATCGTTGCAGATGCAAAAGATGCCCTTGCAAAAATGTCCGAATACGTTTCCGACTATGCCAGCAAAAAATGGAACAGTGAGATAAACAGCTGGAAGCAGGAACATCCTCTTGTAATGCGTCCAAATGACAGATTAAGTCCGGTTGACATCATTAACCAGATCAACTGCCAGTTTGAAGAAGCCATCATTGTCACGGATGTCGGACAACACCAGATGCTGGTTTCCCAGTATGCCGAGATCACACCAGGCAAGCAGCTTGTTATGTCCGGGGGCCTTGGTACCATGGGATACGGTTTTCCTGGTGGTGTAGGAGCAAAGATCGGTAATCTGGACAAACCGGTTATCGTTATTTCCGGCGACGGTGGAATGCAGATGAATATTCAGGAATTTGCCACAGCTGTTCTGGAAGAGCTCCCACTGATTCTTTGTGTATTTAATAACGAATATCTTGGTATGGTTCGTCAGTGGCAGAAGCTTTTCTATGGCAAACGCTACAGCATGACCAATCTTCGCTCCGGTGCCCTTTCCCGCCGTACAAATGGCGAGGAATACCCGAAATATACACCGGATTTTGTAAAGCTGGCAGAAAGCTACGGTGCCAAAGGGATCCGGGTTTTCAATAAAAATGAGGTTGCCGCAGCCTTTGAAGAAGCAAAGAAAAATACCAAAGTTCCGACTCTGATCGAGTTCATCATTGATCCTGAAGAAATGGTTTATCCGATGGTAAAGCCTGGCGGAACACTGGAAGATTTAATTATGGATTGTTAATTAACAGGAGGTTTATCCAATGGCAGATAAAGGCATGAAAAAAAGATGGATTTCCCTCTACGTAGAAAACCAGGTAGGTGTTCTGTCCAAGATTTCCGGACTTTTCTCCGGCAAAAGCTATAACCTGGACAGCCTCACCGTTGGTACTACAGAGGATCCTACCGTTTCCCGAATGACCATCGGAACTGTAAGCGACGATGAAACGTTCGAACAGATCAAGAAACAGCTGAACCGAATGGTAGAAGTCATCAAAGTTATTGATTTCACCAATATGTTCGTCCGCATGAAAGAGATTCTTTACATCAAGGTTTTTAACTGCTCTTCTGAGGACAAAGTTGAATTATTCCAGATTGCTGAGACTTTCAAAGCCAGAGTCATTGATTACGGTAAAGACAGCCTGCTTCTGGAATTCGTACAGACAGCGACCAAAAATGATGCAGTTGTCAAACTGATCAAAGAAGAATTCGGCCGCATCGAAGTAGTCCGAGGTGGAAGTGTAGGAATTGAATCCATCAGCATGATGGAAAGATAATTTAAACGATGATGCCCCTCCTGTTAAAGGAGGGCATTTTTGTAAATTTTACGAGGGGATAATCCATTATGAAAAAACAACAAATACCATTAAAAAATTCACTGATTCTCCTTTTGACAGCAACGATCTGGGGAATCGCCTTTGTAGCACAAAGTGAGGGCGGTGAAGCTGTCGGCCCTCTCACTTTCAATGCCACAAGAAACATTATCGGTTCTCTGGTGCTGATCCCGGTTATTTTACTGCTCAATAAAATAAATCCACAGAGCAATTCAGCTGATTTCACAGAATCCGACAGACAGCCAATGGCATCCAGCGGTTCAAATCCATTTTCCCGCAACAAAACCTTAATTGCCGGCGGCATAATCTGCGGTATCTGCCTGTGTCTTGCTTCCAACTTCCAACAGTTTGGTATCCAGTACACCTCCGTTGGAAAAGCAGGTTTTCTCACTGCATGCTACATTATCATCGTCCCGATCCTTGGACTTTTTATGAAAAAGAAATGCAGTCCTTTTATCTGGGTTGCGGTTGTAATGGCACTGATTGGTCTCTATCTGCTTTGCATCACAGACGGCTTTTCCATTGGAAAGGGAGACTTTCTGGTCCTGATCTGTGCTTTCCTGTTTTCCCTGCACATTCTGGTCATTGATTACTTTTCACCAAAGACAGATGGAGTAAAAATGTCTTGCATCCAGTTTCTGGTCTGCGGAATCCTCACTGCTATCCCAGCCATAATTCTGGAGCATCCCAATCTTTCTTCATTCAGTGGTGCCTGGGGCGCTACTCTCTATGCCGGCGTTATGTCCTGCGGTGTCGCCTACACCCTCCAGATCGTGGGCCAGAAAAATATGAACCCAACCGTAGCCTCCCTGATTCTCAGTCTGGAATCCTGCATCTCTGTCCTCGCCGGCTGGATTATCTTAGGACAGAAATTAAGCACCCGGGAAATCATCGGTTGTGTGGTAATGTTCGGGGCTATCGTTCTTGCCCAGTTGCCGCAGAAAGAAACTGCCAGTGAAAAATAACGCGCTCTAGAGCCTGTTTGAAAAATTCTTGCAGAAAGCCTTTTTCAAACACGCTCTAAATCTTCCAAAACCCAAAGTAAGAGGTAACGCTTGAACCTTCCAAACGTTACCTCTTACTTATTTACCCCATATCACCCATTATACAGCTGATAATATTTACCTTTCTGCGCAATTAACTCATCATGAGAGCCTCTCTCAATAACACGTCCCTGCTCCAGAACCATAATACAGTCACTGTTTCTGACTGTGGATAACCTATGTGCAATTGCAAATGTAGTTCTGCCTTCCATCAGCTTATCCATACCATCCTGTACAAGCTTCTCTGTACGGGTATCAATAGAGCTGGTAGCCTCATCCAGGATCAGAACCGGCGGATCTGCTACTGCCGCCCTGGCGATTGCAAGCAGCTGTCTCTGTCCCTGGCTTAAATTAGCACCATTATTGCGAAGCATAGTATGATAACCATCCGGCAGTCTTCGGATAAAGCCATCCGCATTCGCCAGCCTGGCAGCTGCAATAACTTCCTCATCTGTGGCATCCAGTTTTCCATAACGGATATTCTCCATAACGGTAGCAGTAAACAGATTAGTATCCTGAAGAACGATACCCATGGAACGTCTCAGATCACCCTTTTTGATCTTATTTATATTGATGCCATCATAACGGATCTTACCATCCTGAATATCATAGAAACGATTCAGAAGATTGGTAATTGTCGTCTTACCGGCACCCGTGGAGCCGACAAATGCAATTTTCTGTCCTGGCTTCGCATACATCTTCACATCGTGAAGCACGATCTTGTCATCACGATATCCGAAGTCAACACCATCCAGAACAATATCACCTTTCAATTCGATATAATCTGTTTTTCCAGTGGCTTTGTGAAAATGCTTCCATGCCCAGCGTCCTGTACGTTTCTTGGACTCAACCAGCTTACCATTCTCTTCTTTCACATTTACCAGGGTCACATATCCGTCATCTACCTCCGGCTTCTCGTCCAGAAGGTCGAAGATACGCTTCGCTCCGGCAAGTGCCATAACAATACTGTTAAACTGCTGACTTACCTGGTTGATCGGCTGGCTGAAGCTCTTGTTAAAAGTAAGAAAACTTGCCAGGCCGCCAAGAGTAAATCCACCCACACCATTTACTGCCAGCACGCCGCCAACAATGGCACACAGCACATAGCTGATATTCCCAATCTGTGCACAGGTAGGCATCAGCACGTTTGCAAATTTATTGGCATTATTCGCGCTCTCAAACAGCTGGTCATTCAGCTCATTAAACTTCTCAAGGCTTTCTTCCTCATGGCAGAATACCTTTACAACCTTCTGGCCTTCCATCATTTCCTCGATGTAACCATTTACAATACCAAGATTCTTCTGCTGCTCCATGAAATACTTGCCGCTGAGTCCTGCAAGATTCTTACTTGCCACCAGCATCACTCCAACCATGACCAGAGTCACGATGGTAAGAGGCACATTCAAAATAATCATACTTACCAATACACTGACAATGGTAATCACACTGGAGATCAGCTGTGGAATACTCTGGCTGATCATCTGGCGCAGTGTATCAATATCATTGGTGTAGATAGACATGATATCGCCATGTGCATGTGTATCAAAATATTTAACAGGAAGTGTTTCCATGCGCTCAAACATCTCATTTCGAAGATTGCGTAGGGTGCCCTGACTGACATAGATCATCAGACGGTTGTACGTATATGTGCACGCCACCCCAATTGCATAAAAACAGGCTACACGAAGAATTGCCATTGCAAGAGGATGGAAATCCGGAGTCTCAGATTGAAGCATAGGCATGATATACTGGTCAATCAAAGTCTTCATAAACATGGTTCCCTGCACATTGGCAAGAACACTTACCACAATGCCGATCACAACTACAATAATATGGATCCTGTAGTTCTTAAAAATATACCCCATCAGTCTTCCAAGCATCTTGCCCGGATTCTCTACCATAGGGCCTGAACGGAAGGCTGCCCCGCTGCGGCCTGGCTTCTTTATCGGTCTTTCATTGCTCATGCCTGCTCACCTCCTCTATTCTCATCAAAATCTCCACCACCCTTTATCTGTGAATTATAAACCTCCTGATAAATGGCATTGGTTTTCATTAGTTCCTCATGAGTTCCAAATCCGCTGATTTTTCCCTCATCCATGACAATGATCCTGTCCGCACTCTGAATACTGGAAATACGCTGTGCAATGATCAGCTTGGTAGTATCCGGAATTTCTTCTGCAAAAGCTCTTCTGATACGTGCATCTGTGGCAGTATCTACCGCACTTGTGGAATCATCCAGAATCAGTACTTTGGGTTTCTTAAGAAGAGCTCTGGCGATACACAGACGCTGTTTCTGACCGCCGGAAACATTGGTTCCGCCCTGCTCAATATAAGTATTGTATTTGTCCGGCATTTTCTCAATGAAGTCATCCGCACAGGAAAGCTGACACGCTCTGCGGCACTCTTTCTCCGAAGCCTCTTTATTTCCCCAGCGCAGATTCTCCAGAATGGTACCGGAAAACAGCACATTCTTCTGAAGTACAACTGCTACCTGGTTACGCAGACTATCCATATGGTAGTCACGCACATCCACGCCGCCAACTTTCACTGATCCGGAGCTCACATCATAAAGACGGCTGATCAGGTTTACCAGACTGGACTTGGCACTTCCGGTTCCACCGATAATACCAATAGTTTCTCCTGCGCGGATAGAAAGATTGATATCCTTCAGCACCGGCTCCTTACTGTCCTTCTTATAGCTGAAATCCACATGATCAAATTCAATACTTCCGTCTGCAACTTCCATAACCGGATCCTGCGGATCATGAAGATCTGCTGTTTCATTGATAACCTCAGTTACACGCTCTGCACTTGCTGCGCTCATGGTGACCATAACAAATACCATGGAAAGCATCATAAGGCTCATAAGAATATTCATACAATATGTAAGAAGACTCATCAATTCACCTGTAGTCAGACTGCCGCCAACGATCATATTCGCACCCAGCCAGCTGATTCCAAGAATACATGCATATACTGTAAACTGCATAACCGGCATATTCATAACTACCAGTTTTTCAGCTCTTACAAACATTTCGTAAACTTTATTGCAGGCTTTCTGAAACTTAGTGGTCTCATATTCTTCACGTACATAAGCCTTCACAACGCGGACTGCGCTGATATTCTCCTGCACGCTGGCATTTAAATCGTCATATTTTTCAAATACTTCCCGGAAATACTTAGTCGCCTTTTTCATAATAAATACGAGAAAACATCCAAGAAAAATAACGGCAATAAGGTAAATGCTGGCAACCCTTGCATTGATCATAAACGCCATCGCCATGGCACAGATCAGACTGGCCGGGGCACGGGTACACATACGCAGGATCATCTGGTATGCATTCTGCAGGTTGGTCACATCTGTAGTCGTGTGATCAGACTTGCAGTACTGAACTTGTCAATGTTTGAAAATGAAAATGTCTGAATGTTAGTATACATTGCTTTACGAAGATTACGGGCAAAGCCGGAGGATGCGTATGCTCCATATTTTCCCCCAAGAATACCGGTAACAAGTCCTGCAACAGCAAGAAGCGCCATAATGGCACCCTTTCTGTAAAGATAACTGATATTACCGGTTTCCACACCGTTGTCGATCATATCTGCCATTACAAGAGGAATCATTGTCTCCACCACAACCTCCAGTATCATAAATACCGGTGTGAGGAAGGAGGCCTTCTTAAACTCCTTTACCTGGGCAAGTAATGTCTTTATCATCAGGTTCTCCCCTTTCTTTTTTGTTAGTTTTCATCCCGCAGACAGCACTCTCTTTGGGCATTTTCCCGGATTATGTCCAGAACTTCCATAAAGCATTCCAGTTTTTCCTGGGGAATGTCAGACTTCAATACTTTCTGGATCCGGTCAAAATTCTCCATAATTTCCATCTGAAATTCCATTCCCTTTTCTGTAAGCACCAGACGCTTCAGTCTGGCATCTCTTGGAATAGGTTCTCTGGTAATAAGCCCTTTCTTCTCCATTGCCTGAAGGATTCCTGAAGCAGTAGAACGCGCCATCTGAAATTCTGCTTCCAGGTCTTTCTGGAAAACAGCCTCTTCTGAATGTCGGTACAGATAACCAATGATCCACCCCTGCATGCGGTTAATTCCGGCTTTTTCATCCACCTTGGACTGATACGAATTCACCAGACGCCCAATTACCTGATTGAGAGTACGAACCTCATACCCTATTTGCCGTTCCGCCCTGCAGCACTCATCAGGACCAGTTTTCTTCTTTTTCTCCATCTTTCCCTTCTTTCATATACTTCCATACAAAATAGTTCATGTGCGAACTGTTCGGGTTCGAACTGTTCGGGTTCGAACTGTTCGTGCACGAACTAATTATAAGGGGCATGTTTCTGAATGTCAATCCTGTTTTTTCAATATCCGCTTTGCTATTTGCTCGCGGAGCGTTTTTTGTGTAATAGGAAATTACTCCGTAATATTCCTATTACACAAAAAAATACCAGAAGCAAAATTCCCATTGCTCCTGGCATCCCTTTTTATTTCGAATAAAAGCTCCACTCCCTTTCATCCACAGGCAGGTCTTCCATCTGATAATTCTCAATCCGGATGAAACTTCCCATCTCGATTTCCTGAATCATACGCTCAATTCCGGAAAGCTCTCCCTGGACTTCCATTTCCACTCTGCCATCCCACAGATTGTCCACCCAGCCGGTAAGATCATTGGCTCTCGCCGCATTTTTTGCACGGTAACGAAATCCAACACCCTGCACCTGCCCGGAAAAATATATGTGTTTTCTCACTATCGCCATCTTTTGTCACTCCTTATGTACCTTATGATATACGTCAATACCGGCAGATGCAAGAATTTTTATTATTTTCCCTCAAAAATCTGAGCAATCGGGGAATCCGATGACAAAATAACGGTCTTGTTTTCTCCTTGCATAGAAGTTTTCAGGGCTTCAAGGCTTCTTACGAAGGAATAAAATTCACTTCTCTCATCTTCCCCATAAGCCTGGGAAAGAATTTTCATATATTCCTGTTCCCCTTCTGCCTTCAAAATCTCAGCCTGCTTCTTCGCATCTGAAATCTGAATGGTCACTTCCTTATCTGTCTTATTCTGGATTACTTTTGCTTCTGAATCGCCTTCTGCTTTATATGTAGCAGCAATATTATCACGCTCTGAGATCATTCTCTCATACACAGCAGCCTTATTATCGTCCGGCAGATCCAGCTGCTTTGTTTCAAATTTAATCAGCTCTATTCCATATTGTTCCATATTATCTCCAATGGCTTCCATCACCATATCCGATAATTCTCCGTCACGGCTTGTGATCACTCTGTCCTGGGAAAGACTGCTGATCACATTTTTTGTGGCATTATATACGGCCGTATTAATTCGGCTCTCGCTGTTTTCCAAAGAAGAGTTCAGAGTCTGTGCAAATTTAAGGGGATCTGTGATTCTCCACAAAACATAGCTGTCACTGATCATGGTTTTCTTGTCCTTGGTAATCACATCAGATGCTTCCAAATCATATAACAACGTTTCCTTTGGTAAAGACTGTGTTCTTTCTATCAATGGAATTTTAAAGCTGATTCCCGGTTCGCAGATCACTCTGTCAACTTTACCAAACTGACGGATCAGCTTGTATTCATTTTGTTGGGTTATAGTTATGGAAGAACCGATTATTACTGCTCCGAGAATGCCTGCTATAAGTGCCGCTTTTTTCATTTTCATAATTTTTTATCCTTTCTATCAGATACTTATCTTAACTTCACTTAGTTTCTTCACTTGTATCTTCTTCTGTTTTCCAGTCTCCGGAAAAAGAATCCAGCGGCAATATCTTTTCCACGCCACTTCCGTTGTCGATCACAATCTTCATACCAGGCAGCACATCTTCCATGGTTTCATAGAACATTCGCATTTTTGTGGTCTCCGGATTCTTCACATATTCCTCATACATTGCATTAAATCTTGCCACCTCAGCTTCTGCCTCATTGATCCTCACCTGTTTTTGTGCCTCCGCATCCTGAATAATCTGGTCTGCCTGGGCCTGCGCTTCGGGAAGCTTTTCGTTCCTGTATTTATTAGCATTGTTAAGCGCCGTTTCTTTTCCCTGTTTCGCAGTTTCCACCTCTTTAAATGCTTTCATCACTTCTTCAGTAGGCGGCTCGGAATCCTGTATTGTTATGTTGACCAATTGAATTCCCAGATCCTGTTCCTCCATCTGATTCAAAATCATTTCTTTGATCTTGCTCTGGATTTCTCCTTTTCCGGTGGTCAGAACCTCATCCACGTTATAGCTTGCTATTACAGTTCGGATACAGCTTTGCGCAATATTTTTTAAAATCTCTTCCGGCTGCTCAGAGGTGTAAAGGTATTTTACAGGTTCTGAAATTCGATATTCTACAAAGAAATCCACATCAATAAAATTGTAATCCGAAGTGATCATGATTCCTTCATTTTCCACCACCGCATTGTTCCCCATACTGTATCCTATTGGAAATCCCTGGATCGTGGTATTTACCTTCTGCACCTGCTGTACAAAAGGGACTTTGAAATGTAATCCCGTTTCATTCACTGCCTTTGGCACTCCAAAGGTTGTGAGTACTGCCTGTTCCTGCTCCTGAATCTGGTAAGTTGTATCCAGAGCCAATCCCCCTGCCGCTATAAGCCCAATAGCACCGATTGCCAGATATTTCATTTTTCCATTTCGCTTACTCATTTTTCTCCTCCATCTCTCTTACTAACAATAGTTGTAAAGCGTTCAAAAAGGGAAAAAAAAGACTTTTATCCCAGGCACTGTTATAATGCCTGAAATAAAAGTCTCGCTGATTATCTCATAATGCGGGTAGTTTCATCTACCGTTCTGACGCATTTATGCACCATTCAGAAAAAATGGATTTCCTTTTATCTCTTCATGGCCGCTACTCCCTTTTCTTTGAGCGATATCATATCATAAGTATTCATGAAAATCAAGATGTTTTTTTATGTTTTTCAGTTCTTATTAATGCCTTGTTGCTGTTCAGGGGCTAACCCTGTGTTACTGTTCACTCCGTTCACAGTAACGTAGCC
>ENA-OPSL01000522-OPSL01000522.1-human-gut-metagenome-genome-assembly--contig:-NODE-522-length-10535-cov-1.692653_pt1 | contig 10535 bp, 7 predicted proteins | sample MGYA00241458_ERZ501908 | MGnify/ENA primary metagenome ERZ501908 (study PRJEB25962, sample SAMEA2042444) | human gut metagenome | biome: human gut; feature: human-associated habitat; material: faeces... | reverse complement strand
ATATGTCAGAAGACAAAGAAGGTAAGTTCGTAAATGAAGCAATTGAGGAATTCAATAATTCTCAGGATGAAGTTCATGTAACGGCACAGTATCTTCCAAGGGAAGAACTGATGAAACAGTACACCATAGGTGTAGTTTCCGGAGAACTTCCAGATTGTGGAATGGTAGATAACCCGGATCATGCTTCTTATGCGTCCATGGGAGTATTTGAGGATATTACGGATCTGTACAATTCATGGGATGAAGCAGATTTTATGGATCCATTAACTCCTGTTATTATGACGATAAACTTTATGGATTACCTTGGGGAAATAACTGTCTGGGACTTTTCTATAATAAATCTATGTTGGAAGAGGCAGGAGTAGAAGTACCTACAACATGGTCAGAGTTAGAGGCAGCATGTGAAAAACTGACAACAGATACTTGTAAAGGTCTTGCAATTTCTGCAATTGGAAATGAAGAGGGAACTTTCCAGTATATGCCATGGCTTCTTTCAGCAGGTGGAAGCGTGGATAATCTTACAAGTGATGAGTCCAAAGAATCTATGACTTACCTGAAAGACTTAATGGATAAAGGATATATCAGCAAAGAATGTATTAACTGGACACAGGCAGATGCAGAGAAACAGTTTGCATCAGGACAGGCAGCTATGATGATTAACGGACCGTGGCAGTTTTCAGGACTTTCTGATGATGCTCCGGATCTGGAATATGGAGTGGCTAAAGTTCCGAAAGCAGATGATGGAGATTATGCTTCTGTACTTGGTGGAGAGAACGTAGCTATCTGTAAAGGCGCTAATGTAGAAGCAAGCTGGAAATTCCTTACATGGATTACCAGTAAAGAAGAGTCGGCAAAAATCTGTGAAGCGATTGGACGTTATTCACCAAGAGCAGATGTAGATGTACAGGAAATGTACAAAGATGATCCATTAAATGCTACTTTTGCCGAGATTCTTCCTACTGCAGAATCCAGAGGTCCTTCACCTGTATGGCCAGAAATCTCTGAAGCTATCTATTCAGCAGAACAGGAAGTACTTTCTGGTCAGAAAGATGTAGATACAGCTATGAGCGATGCTCAGGCAAAAATTGATGCTCTTGATAAATAAACAAATAAATTAATAAAAAATCAGAGAATCCCATCGCATTTACAATATTAATTGTGATGTGATGGGATTTTTATGCTCAAAATTGTAAAAAGGAGGAGCCAGATGAACAGTAAGAGCGAAAAAAGGGAGAGACGGATAGGTTATTTTTTTATTCTTCCTGCAGTTATTTATATGCTGATCTTTATAGGATATCCTATTGTATATAACTGGATTATCAGTTTACAGGATGTAACGGCGACGACACTGGCTAGTGCGGCAAGAGATTTTGTAGGGCTTGATAATTTTAAGGCGATTTTTTCGGATGTAACATTCCGTAAATCAGTGCTTCATACATTTGTATATACAATCGGATGTCTGGTAATCCAGTTTTCATTGGGATTCCTGCTGGCAATGTTTTTTGTAAAAAAATTCACATTAGCAAAACCAATAAGAGGGTTTATCGTTATCAGTTGGATGCTTCCGGTTACGGTTACTGCACTTGTATTTAAATTCATGTTTGGAGAAAGCAGTGGAATTATTAACACTATTTTAATGAACCTTCACCTTATTAAAAGTCCGATAGGATGGCTGTTAAAAGGTAATACAGCAATGGTGGTTCTGATCATTGCCAATTCATGGGTTGGTATTCCGTTTAATATGCTGCTCCTTACAACTGGATTAAATAATATTCCAGGCGATGTTTATGAGGCTGCATCAATTGATGGAGCAACATCAGTACAGAAATTCTTTAAAATCACGATTCCTCTTTTAAAACCAACAATTATGTCAGTACTGATTCTGGGATTCGTACTTACCTTCAAAGTATTTGACTTGGTATATGTTATGACTGGAGGCGGACCGGTAGATGCGACAGAAGTATTATCCACATATTCCTACAAACTGTCTTTCCAGACATTCCATTTCGGAGAAGGTGCAGCTGCAGCAAATGTATTGTTTATCTGCCTGTTTATTGTTGCATTGATATATTTAAAAACTATTTCAAAAGACGAAACTATATAAACAGAAGAAAGGAGCTCATTATGAGAAAAATACATTTAAGAGATAAGCAGAAAAATATTCTTCTGAGTATTCTGGCTGTAATTATTGCATGCATATTTTTATTTCCATTATATTGGATCATAGTCAATTCTTTTAAGATTGACAGTGAGATCTTTTCAAGTGTACCTACACTTTGGCCGAAGAAATTCACAATTACGGCATATAAAGACCTGATTGGAAATCTTAGTGTTACATTAAAAAACTCTGTCATCATTGCATTAGGCTCTATGATTCTGTCTTTAGTATTATCAGTACCTGCAGCTTATGGGCTGGCAAGATATAAAGTAAAAGGAATGAAACTTTTCGTACTTGTTTTTCTGGTAACACAGATGCTTCCTGCATCACTTGTATTGACACCACTGTTTTTGATTTTTTCAAAACTGGGACTGCTGAATTCTTATTTAGCTCCAATTTTATCTACAGCTACTATTTCTATTCCGTTTGTAGTTTTGATGTTAAGGCCAGGTTTCCTGAGTATGCCTAAGGAACTGGAGGATGCAGCTAAAATTGATGGTTGTACCTCTCTTGGAGTATTTTTCAGAATATGTATTCCGATTAGCAAACCTACAGTTATTACGGCAGCATGTTTCAGCTTTGTATTTGGATGGAATGATTTGGTTTACTCAATGACATTTAATACAAAAGATACAATGAGACCTATGACATCAGCAATTTATACATACATGAACCAGTATGGAACTAAATGGAACAGTATTATGGCTTATGGCGTACTCTTGATTCTGCCATGCTGTATTATATTCCTGACTATGCAGAAACATATTGTAGAAGGTATGACAAGCGGATCCGTAAAGGGTTGATAAACTAATCTAGGAGGAAAAATAATGGACGTGTTTAGAACTGAAAATAATTGCCTGAAATTTCATTATGATGCAGAGGAACTTTGGATTCAGCCATGGGGAGCGAACAGCTTCCGTATCCGTGCAACTAAACTGGCAGAAATGCCAAAGGAAAACTGGGCATTAGAAATGCCGGTAGAGGATATTGTTCCGAAGATTCAGATTGAAGAAAAAAGAGCTTCTATTATTAATGGAAAAATAAAAGCCGTGATTTCTTCTTATGGAAAATTGACTATTTACAATTCAAAAGATGAAATTCTTTTAGATGAATATCTTAGAAATCGTCTTGATGTGTTTGCTGATTATTGTAGCGCTTTGGATATTGAAGCAAGAGAGTTTAAGCCAATTCTTGGTGGAGATTATCATCTTTCTATGAGATTTGTATCTAATCCGGAAGAGAAAATTTATGGAATGGGTCAATATCAGCAGCCATATCTGAATCTGAAAGGAACAGATCTGGAATTGGCACAGAGAAATTCTCAGGCAAGTGTTCCATTTGCTGTTTCTTCTCTGGGATATGGATTTCTATGGAATAATCCTGGTGTAGGACGAGTAATGTTTGGAAAGAATATTACAACTTGGGAGGCATATTCTACAAAAGTTCTGGATTACTGGATTACAGCAGGTGATTCACCGGCAGAAATTGAAGAGGCATATGCATCGGTAACAGGAACTGTACCTATGATGCCAGATTATGCTATGGGATTCTGGCAGTGCAAACTTCGTTATCAGACTCAGGATGAACTTCTTAATGTAGCAAGAGAGTACAAGAAAAGAGGCCTTCCTATCTCTGTTATTGTTATTGACTATTTTCATTGGCCATTACAGGGCGACTGGAAATTTGATGAAAAATATTGGCCAGATCCGGATGCGATGATTCAGGAGTTAAAAGAAATGGGAATTGAGCTTATGGTATCTATCTGGCCGACAGTAGATTATAGAAGCGAGAATTTCCAGGAGATGAAAGAAAAAGGATATCTGATTCGTACAGATAGAGGTTTTCGTATTGTTATGGATTTCCAGGGAAATACGGTACATTATGATGCTACCAATCCGGCCGCAAGAGAATATGTATGGCAGAAAGCGAAAAAGAATTATTATGATAAAGGGATAAAAGTATTCTGGCTTGATGAAGCAGAACCAGAATATAGTGTATATGATTTTGATAATTATCGTTATCATATGGGACCAAATGTACAGGTTGGAAATATTTATCCGGCATTATATGCAAAAACATTTTTTGACGGAATGAAAGCGGAGGGACAGGAAAATATTATTAACCTGTTGAGATGTGCGTGGGCTGGTTCACAAAAGTATGGAGCACTGGTATGGTCCGGAGATATTCATTCTAGTTTTTCAAGTCTGAGAAATCAGTTAGCAGCAGGACTAAATATGGGTCTTGCCGGAATTCCGTGGTGGACTACAGATATTGGCGGATTCCATGGTGGTGATCCAAAAGATCCCAAATTTCAGGAACTTCTGGTAAGGTGGTTTGAATATGGAACTTTCTGTCCGGTTATGAGACTTCATGGCTATCGTGAACCTCTAAAGGAGCCTATGGGAAAGGAAGGTGGAGCAGCCTGTGTTTCCGGAGCTGATAATGAGGTATGGTCTTTTGGTGAAGAGGCATATGAAATCTGTAAGAAGTATCTGGCATTACGTGAAAGTATGAAACCATATATTACAGAATTAATGGAGGCAGCGCATGAGAAAGGCACTCCGGTTATGAGACCTTTATTCTATGATTTTCCAAAAGATTCAAAATGCTGGGAGATAGAAGATCAGTATATGTTTGGGCCAGATGTTCTGGTAGCACCGGTTACTTATGCTGATATGAGAAAACGTACCATATATCTTCCAGAGGGCTCTCAGTGGACAAATTTTGATACAGAAGAAATTTATGAAGGTGGACAGGTAATAGAAGTTGATGCTCCTCTTTCACAGATTCCGGTATTTACGCGAAATGGAAGAAAATTAAAATAATACAGATAAATTTAAGAAACCATGAGCACTGATTGCTTGTGGTTTCTTTTGTGTATTACTGAATATATCACCAAGAAGATAAGTGTTTTCGAATGTTTTTACAAAAAGCAGGATAAGTCTTTATTCAAGATGATTATACATGCTATAATATCCAACAGAAAAGATAAAAAGTTAGTAGACTAAAGCGATTATAGTTTAGGGCGTGTTAGACAAATCATTTCTGCAATTTGCACGCTTTAGGGAGAAAAACATGAATCTTGAATATATTTGCGAACAGATGGTGCGTATTCTGCATGGCAATATTACCTGTATCAGTAAATCAGGTGCAATAGAAGCCTGTTATGGGGACATGGCGGCGCAGTACAATCCTTTATTTACAAATTCGGAATTTCTATCTGCTGTTCATAATCGTGAAAAAAAAGATTACCCAGATCTTTTCTATGAGAAGGATACGATTCTTTATGCTGTTATTCCATTAGAAAGTGGTGAGATTCAAAACGAGACAAATAATGAATCGAAAAGTGGAAGCCGTTTAGATGAAAAAAAGCATTTTGCAAAAATTGTGGTTGGTCCTGTCAGCACTGAAAAGTATACAAAAGATTCAGAACATTATCTGATGCAGCATCACCATATCAGTGATGAGACGGGCTTTCGTCTGTCGTTTTGTGAGCTTAAAGTGTTTGGCTCAGGAATTCTGATGCTCTATCACATGATAACAGGAAAAGAACTGACGATTAATGATCTCTGGCAGAAGAATGGAATCCGGGAAACAGATATTATAGAGGTGAAAGGGCAGATTTCCAGTGTTATTTTCGAGCATCAGGAGCAGGAGCTTCCGCATAATCCTTATGATCAGGAAGTGCGTGAATTGGATAGTATCCGTCATGGAGATGTGGAAATGCTTAACCGTAGTCTGGCTGAAACTTATCGTGGAGAAGTAGGACAGCTTGCCAAAAATCAAGTCCGCCAGGCGAAGAATATTGCCATCTGTGTTATCGCACTTGCATCCCGTGCAGCCATCAGTGGAGGAATGATTCCGGAAGAAGCTTTTTCTATGGTAGATGGTTATATTATGAAAGTTGAGGACATGAATAATGCAGTAAAGATTAATTCCATGATGCGTCAGGCAGAATATGAGTTTGCAGAGCGTGTGGCAGAAATTCATAAGAACCAGCACAAAAATGAGCTGGTCGAACGGACAAAGAATTATATTTATCAGAATCTTCACAGTGAAATCGTAATAGGAGAAATCGGGCAGAAAATAGGAGTAAATACCAGCTACCTATCGGATCTTTTTCATAAGATTGAAGGGATTACCATACAGCAATATATCCGTAAAGAAAAAATACGTCTTGCCGAAAATATGCTTCGTTATTCTGATTATGAAGTAAAAGAGATTGCAAATTATCTTTCTTTCTGCTCACAGAGTTATTTCGGGAATATTTTCCGTCAGCAGACAGGAATGACACCTGCCAGATACAGAAAGAAATATGGAAAATGGAAAGAACAAAAATAAATGATATTCACCTAAAATAGATGATAGAATAATCCGCACGGCTTGGTTAATATAAGGTTCATAAGAAATCAACAGCTAATTGGACAGATATTAACAGGAGGATATTATTATAATGAAGGAACTTCTTTTCGGAGCAGCATATTATGATGAATATATGCCATATGACCGTCTGCAGCAGGACGTTGCAATGATGAAAAAAGCAGGAATCAATACAGTGAGAATTGCGGAGTCTACATGGAGTACCTGTGAGCCGCAGGAAGGTGTGTTTGACTTCTCTCATGTAGAACGTGTGATGGACGCAATGGAAGAGGCTGGGATTAATGTGATCATTGGAACTCCTACTTACGCGATTCCTACATGGATGGTGAAGTCTCATCCGGATGTAATGGCAGAGACTGTAAAGGGCAGAGGTATTTACGGAGCCCGTCAGATCATGGACATCACTCATCCGGTATATCGTTTCTATGCAGAGCGTGTGATCCGTAAATTAATGGAGTGTACCGCACACAGAAAATGCGTTATTGGTTTTCAGGTAGACAACGAAACCAAATACTACGGAACAGCCGGAAAGAATGTGCAGGAGAAATTTGTGAAATATCTCCGCAGGAAATTTAATAATGATCTGGATGCTATGAATCATGAATTTGGTCTGGATTACTGGAGCAACCGCATCAATGCGTGGGAAGATTTCCCTGATGTGAGAGGAACGATCAATGGAAGCCTCGGAGCTGAATTTGAGAAGTTCCAGAGAACGCTGGTGGACGAATTCTTAAGCTGGCAGGCAGATATCGTAAATGAATACCGCAGAGAAGATCAGTTTATCACTCATAATTTTGACTTTGAATGGCGGGGATATTCCTATGGAGTACAGCCTGATGTAAACCATTACCATGCAGCGAAGGCACTGACGATTGCAGGCGCAGATATTTATCATCCAACACAGGATGATCTGACAGGGGCAGAGATTGCATTTGGCGGTGATATGACACGTTCTTTAAAGAGAGATAACTATCTTGTTCTGGAAACAGAAGCTCAGGGTTATCCGGGATGGACTCCGTACAAGGGACAGCTCAGACTTCAGGGTTATAGTCACCTTGCAAGTGGTTCTAACAGCGTAATGTACTGGCATTGGCATTCTATTCATAATTCTTTTGAGACATACTGGAAGGGACTTCTCAGTCATGACATGCAGGAGAATGCGCCATATCGCGAAGCATGTATTATGGGTAAGGAATTCTCAGAAATCGGAAGTCATCTGGTGAATCTGAAGAAGAAAAATGATGTCGCTATCCTTGTAAGTAATGAGGCATTAACGGCTCTCAAGTGGTTCGGAATCGAAGCAACTGCGGCAGGAGATAACGGCATTGGATATAATGATGTTGTCCGCTGGCTTTATGATGCGCTGTTTAAGATGAACATTGAGTGTGATTTCGTATGGCCGGAATCTGATAATCTGGATCAGTACAAAGCAATCTTTGTTCCGGCACTCTATGCTGCGCCGGAGGAACTGCTGGAAAAACTGAAACAGTATACAGCAAATGGAGGTACACTGGTGGCAACATTTAAGACCGCATTTGCAAATGAGAATGTTAAAGTAAGCCATGAAATGCAGCCGCATATTCTGAGTAACTGTTTCGGTATCAGCTACCAGCAGTTCACTTTCCCGAAGAATACAGGGCTGTCAGGAAGTATTATCAATGGAACTGCAAAGGGAGCAGACGAAAAAGCTGAAGCAAAAATATTCATGGAATTATTAATGCCGCAGGAAGCAGAAGTACTTGCGTCCTATGATCATTATAATTGGAAGGAATACGCAGCAATCACAAAGAACCATTATGGAAAAGGAACTGCCATTTACATTGGCTGTATGACAGATGACAACACCTTAAAAGCAGTACTCACAGAAGCACTTAACAGCGCAGAAGTGGAAATTCCGGAGTATAGCTGGCCGGTAATCGTGAGAAAGGGAACCAATGATCTGGGTAAATGTGTCAGATATATCCTGAATTATTCTGCAGAAGAGCAGAAGGTTGTATATCATGGTGCAGACGGAACAGAACTGTTTTCAGAGGAATCTGTGCAGGATGGAGACAGCATTACTGTTCTGCCGTGGAATGTTAAGATTATAGAAGAGATATAAAGTATAAAATGAGCCGGGAGTATCTCCCGGCTCATTTTATTAGTTTCGGATATTATAAGTGAATATACTCTTTACCATAACGTTGTGATATGATATATTTTTACAGAAGTAAATTATTAAAGTATGAAAAGACAGTTTTAAGAAATTGGAGGATAAAAAATGGACGCAGCGAAAATTGTCAGTAAGATCAGCAAAGAGCATGGTATTATCAAAAATGTATATTTCCTTGCATGTGGAGGATCTCTTGTAGACTTATATCCGGGATACTATTTTGTACGCGCGGAATCAGCAGTGATGGATGCACAGTGGATCCCTGCAAGAGAATTTGCATTGACACCGCCGAAAAAACTGGGAAAGGACAGTCTTCTGATTATCTGCTCTCATAGTGGAAAGACCAAAGAATGTCTGGAAGCAGCAAAGGTGGGAATGGATGCAGGTGCAGCAGTAGTGACTATGACACATGCACCGGGATCCCCCTGCGATTGTGAAGAGTGGATTTCTGTTGTATATGACTGGGCACCGGGAGTAAAGGAAGCCCAGAAACCTCAGGGAATTGTTCTTGGCATTCTTAATGAACTGATGAAGGCGCAGGAGCCGGGATATGCCCTTTACAATAGTATTAAAGAAGGATTTGAGAAAATTGATGATATCATTGCAGAGGCAGTGAAAAAACAGCAGAACTCAGCATGGCTTTTTGCAGAAAAATATTATGAGGAGCCAAATCTCTATATTATGGCATCCGGTGCTTCCTATTCACAGGCATATGGATTTGCAATCTGTTCTCTGCAGGAGATGCAGTGGATGGACTGCGGATATCTTAATTCAGCAGAATATTTCCATGGACCTTTTGAAGTTACAGATGAAGATCATCTCTATATCCTGATGATGAGCCGGGGCAGAAATCGTATGATGGATGAACGTGTACTGACTTTCCTTGAGAAATATGGTAAGAAATATGAGGTGATCGATGCTGATAACCTTGGTATGAAAGCAATTGATGACGGCTGTGTGGAATACTTTACACCAATGCTTTTTTATACCATGACAACTGTTTATCGTACTGCTTTGCAGGATAAGAGACGTCATCCTCTGGATATGAGAAGATATATGGGAGGTGTGGAATACTAAATCACAGTATTTTTATAATAACACAGAAAGAGGAAAAAGGATGAGCAAATACAGTACAAAGCTTTTGGGCTTCGGAGATAATGTGGTGGATATCTATGATCATCAGAAGACTATGTATCCAGGTGGAAACTGCGTAAATGTCAGTGTATATGGAAAAATGGCCGGATGTGAAAAAACAGCATACATGGGATATTTCGGAGATGACGAAGAGGCAGAGCTGGTCATTGATGCACTAAAGAAAAATGGTGTAGAGACAGTGAAATGCAGACAGCTTCATGGTGAAAACGGATATTCCAGAATTACATTAAAGGACGGAGACAGAGAGTTTCTGGACTTTAATGAAGGCGGTATCAGGGGAAAGACACCGTATGTTCTGGATCGCTTTGATCTGGAATATATGAAAGGTTTTGATGTGGTACACAGTGGAAATTATTCCTTTACGGAGGGAGAACTTCACAAGATGAAAGAAGCCGGAATACAGATTTCCTTTGATTTTTCGGATGATTCCACAGAAGAGTATTACAGAAAAACAGCACCGGATGTTGCATATGCTTTCTGTTCCTTTGATGGAACGGATCAGGAGACAGAGGAACATTTGAAGAAAATTATTTCCATGGGACCAAGGCTTGCCATGGCATCCAGAGGGGCAAAGGGCTGTATATTGTATGATGGAGAGAAATTTTTTGTACAGCCGGCGATGCCGCTGAAAGAAGTGAAGGACACTCTGGGAGCCGGAGATTCTATGATCGCTTCTTTTCTTACAGGTTA
>ENA-OPSL01000519-OPSL01000519.1-human-gut-metagenome-genome-assembly--contig:-NODE-519-length-10572-cov-1.851574_pt1 | contig 10572 bp, 7 predicted proteins | sample MGYA00241458_ERZ501908 | MGnify/ENA primary metagenome ERZ501908 (study PRJEB25962, sample SAMEA2042444) | human gut metagenome | biome: human gut; feature: human-associated habitat; material: faeces... | reverse complement strand
AGATGGCTGTGGACTGCAGTTCCCATGATAAGGGCAAAAAGGTAATGGCGGCTTGCGAGATTGGCTGTATCGGCTGTAAGAAGTGCGAAAAAACATGTCCAAACGGTGCAATTACCGTGGAAGATTCCTGTGCACATATTGACTATGAGAAGTGTACAGGATGCGGAGCATGTAAGGAGGCCTGTCCGAGAGGGGTTATCCGGGAGGCGTAAAATAAAAATGAAAAGCCTGTATTTTCAGACTGTTGGCATAGAATGTAATTTTTATGAGAACCAGCAGCTGGAATACAGGCTTTTTATATTGTAGAAATGTTCCAATTCCCCAAAGTCTTTCAGACAGCCATCTTTTTTGTTTACGCTTCGTTGCGTGTGTGGTATGATGTTCCAATCAGGATTATATAGTTGCAGATAAAGAATACTGCAAGATTTTTTTTATTAAATATTACAAACAAAAGAGGAGACATGCATATGATCTGGAAATTAATTTGGCTGTTTCTCATCTATTCCTTTGCAGGATGGGTGCTTGAGACAGTTCTTGCATCCCTGAAACAGAAGAAATTCGCAAACAGAGGTATTATCAACGGTCCGTTCTGTCTGATCTATGGATTTGGAGGATTCTTCATTACTGCATTTACAAGAGAACTGACTGGCATCTGGCTGTTTCTTGGCTGTGCCATTGTAGCCTCCCTGCTTGAGTGGATCGCCGGTCATTTAATTGAAATGTGGTACCACGAAAGATGGTGGGATTACCGGAATATCAAGTGGAATCTGGATGGATATGTCAGCGTACCGACCTCCTGTGTCTGGGGTCTTCTTGGTGTATTTGTGATCAAAATTGGAAACGGGCTTTGCATGTCTTTGTACAGTCTTCTTCCGGGACTTATAAGCAGAATTCTCATACTGGTTCTGATGGGATTTCTGGCAGTGGATGCTATTGCCACACTGACCATCCTTTTTGGGCACAGCAAGAATCCTGAAAGATGGATCGCTGCTGACCGGGATATTGATTCCGCAACAAAGAAGCTTGGGGCAAAAATTGATGATGTTGTAAATCGTCGAATTACCAAAGCATATCCTCAGAAGCAGCACACGGAGAGCGAAGAGGCACATCCGGAGATTTTTGCCTACGGCTGCAGCTTTTATAAAATCGTACTGCTGTTTTTTATCGGCGCATTTCTTGGAGATATTACAGAGACTATTTTCTGCAGGATCACAGCCGGATATTGGATGAGCCGCAGCAGTGTGGTATGGGGAGATTTCAGTATTGTGTGGGGCCTTGCCATTGCAGCAGTTACAGCTCTTCTCTACAAATACAGAAACCGCTCCCAGCAGTTCCTTTTCTGGATGGGTACATTTCTTGGTGGTGCCTATGAATATATCTGCAGTGTTTTCACAGAAATTGTATTTGGAACTGTATTCTGGGATTACAGTGATATCCCGTTTAACCTTGGCGGCAGGATTAATCTTCTGTATTGCTTCTTCTGGGGATTTGCAGCAGTGGCATGGTTTAAAATATTCTATCCGCCTGTTTCCAGGCTGATCGAGAAGATTCCGGTGAAAATTGGAAAAATCATTACCTGGCTTCTTATTATATTTATGCTTGCTGACGGAATTGTATCCAGCGCTGCACTTGCGCGTTATAATGCCAGAAGCAATGGCATAGAAGCGGAAAACAGCTTTGAAAGCTGGGTGGACAAACATTTTGACGATGAGCGGATGGCGCAGGTATATCCCAAGGCAAAGAAGGTTGGTTAAGGACTTGTTTTAACCGAATAATTGCTTGATATAAATTCTAGAAGTTATAATAATGCTGTCAGTGTGAAAGGATTTTTTACACCGACAGCTTATTTTTTGCCGGAATTTAACAGGGGGAAAACAGCGGATTTTACAAATAATGTATAAAATCATACGTGTTCGAATTAATCGCTTTATGAAAAAGAAGGAGAAAATGTACATGAAAGCAAAAAAGATCAGCGCATTATTATTAGCAGCAGCAATGACCGCTTGTGCGGTTCCTGCACAGGGTGCAGCAGATGAACCAAAAGTTCCGAAATATATTTTCTTGTTTATTGGTGATGGAATGAGTTATCCTCAGGTTCAGACAACAAACTATTATCTGAATGCAATTGAAGATGATGGAGATGATATTCTTACAAGTGAAAGCAAGCTGAATATGATGAAATTTCCGGTAGCAGGCTCTGCGCAGACCTATGACAGCACTTCATTCTGTCCGGATTCCGCTTCTACAGCTACTTCCATTTCCACAGGCCATAAGACCTATAGTGGAACCATCAATATGGATGAGAAGATGGAAACTTCTTATGAAACAATTGCTGAAAAATTAAAAAAGCAGCTTGGCTATAAGGTTGGAATTCTTTCTTCCGTAAACTTAAATCATGCAACACCGGCTGCATTTTATGCTCATCAGGCTTCCCGAAATAACTATTATGAAATTGGTCAGGAACTGATTGCAAGTAATTTTGATTATTTTGCAGGTGGTGGTCTTAAGAAAACAACTGGTTCAGAGGGAGACCAGACAGATTTATATGAGCTTGCTCAGGAAGCTGGATATAAAGTGATTAAGACAAAAGCAGAGGCAGAAAATCTTACTGCAGAAGATGGAAAAGCAATTGTAATTGATGAGACACTTGCTGATGACGATGCGATGAGCTATGATATGGATCTGGAAGATGGCGAATGGGGTCTTTCTGACTATGTGAAAAAAGGTATTGAAGTTCTGGATAATGATACTGGATTTTTCATGATGGTTGAGGGAGGAAAAATTGACTGGGCCTGTCATGCAAATGATGCAGCTGCAACTATTACAGATACTGTTGCAATGGATGAGGCAGTGGGAAAAGCTGTTGATTTTTATAACGAGCATCCAGACGAAACTTTGATTTTGGTAACAGGTGATCACGAGACAGGTGGTCTTACCATAGGATTTGCAGGCACCGACTATGATACATTTCTTGCAAATATCAGTAATCAGAAAATCTCTTACGCAAAATTTGATTCTGATTATGTAGCGGCATATAAAGAAAACAAAACTGATTTTGATACAGTAATGGCTGATATCACAGAACTCTTTGGTCTGCAGGCACCTACTGGTACAACAGAGTCCTCAAATCAGGCTGACAGCAAGGATGTGCACCCAGAAGGCGAAGAAGATAAGGGAAGTCTTGTAATGACAGATTATGAGTATCAGAAGCTTCAGAATGCTTATGAGGAAACAATGAGCAGAACAGGAGAAGAGGAAGAGTTTGGTCAGGAAGAATATCTGATGTATGGAAGCTATGAACCACTTACTGTAACAATTACTCATATTCTGAACAACAAGTCTGGCATTAATTTTGCATCTTATGCACATACAGGACTTCCGGTGGAAGTATTTGCCATGGGAGCCGGACAGGAGCAGTTTGAAGGCTATTATGACAATACCGATATTTTCAATAAAGTGGCTGCAATTACAGGAGTAAAATAAATGGTAAGAGACAGACTTAAAAAAAGTTCTGTTTCTATAATAGCAATATTGTTAATCCTCATCCTCATAGTTCTTCCAACGGGCTATGAGGATGCTGCTATTTATAAGGGAACAGACAGAGTAAGAGCAAAGGTGATTTCCACAGATGAAAGCTCTGTGATTAATAATGGCTTGATTCAGTCAGGCGAGCAGTATTGTAAGGTGAAAATACTTGATGGAAAGTTTAAAAATGAGACTGCAGATGCAGTAAATATGCTGAGTGGCTCTTTGGAAGCGGACAAAATATTTCAGAAAGGAGATGTTGCCCATGTAGTAATCAGTTATAGCAAAGATAAGATTCTTTCAATTATGATGAGTGACCATTATCGTCTGGATAAAGAAGCTATTCTGGCTGGATTATTTGTTTTGCTTTTAATCGGGTTTGCAGGAAAAACAGGTTTAAGAGCAGTATATTCGTTTCTCATTACAATTTTGGCAATCTGGAAAATTTTGACACCAGCTTATTTAAAAGGTGCGAATCCAATATGGTGGGGAATTGCGTTGACTGCCTTTCTTACTCTTCTTATTATATTTTTGGTGTACGGATTTGACAGAAAAACACTGGCTGCATCTTCAGGTGCTTTGCTGGGGGTGTTTGTGACTTGTGTTATGGGGTGTATTTTTACAGACGCTTTTAAAATTCACGGAGCAGTTATGGCATATTCGGAAAGTCTTTTGTACGCTGGTTATCAGAATCTGAATCTTTCTCAGATTTATATGAGCGGTATTTTTATCGGAGCATCAGGTGCTATGATGGATCTGTCCGTTGATATTACTTCGGCAGTAAATGAAGTAATTTGTAAAAAGCCGAATATTGGATGGAAAGAAGCAGCCAGATCAGGAATGAATGTTGGCAGAGCAGCAATGGGAACTATGACTACCACATTGCTTCTTGCTTATTCTGGCGGTTATATTGCTCTTTTGATGACGTTTATGGCGCAGGGAACACCAATTGATAATATTATGAATTACAAGTATGTTGCAGCTGAATTACTGGATACTGTAGTTGGAAGCTTCGGGCTTGTGACAGTTGCCCCTTTTACAGCCCTGACAAGTGCCTGGCTTCTTACAAAGAAAAAATAATACTACACTTTTACTATTATTTTCTGAAAATTAAAGTGCTATACTCCTTTCGGACAAGGAAATAAGGGCCCGCAAGTTTCCTTCCTGCAACTGAAAGGAGTATTTTATTATTATGAAAAGAAAATATATCGCTTGCCGGCGCGTCCTTTTTGAAAAAATCGAATGAATGTTTGCTTTTTTCGGTGGAATATGGTATGATGACAAAGAATTTCGAATATAACTCTTTACAATAGATAAAACAGGAGGTCCTCCCCATGATCTCATTCATCCGAGGAACAGTAGCAGACCTTACCGAGAATTCTGCAATCATAGAATCAAATTGCATCGGATTTGAAATAAATATGACCGGAAACGCTCTGGCACAGCTGCACATTGGACAGGAAGTGAAGCTTCATACTTATTTTCAGGTAAGAGAAGATGCAATGGTTCTCTATGGATTTTTCAATAAAGATGATTTACAGGTGTTTAAACTCCTTCTTGGTGTAAACGGAGTTGGACCGAAAGCTGCTCTGGGAGTTCTGGCAGGAATCACTGCAGATGAGCTTCGCTTTGCTGTTCTTTCCGATGATGTGAAAACTTTGTCAAAAGCCCCTGGAATCGGTAAAAAAACAGCCCAGAAGCTGATCCTGGAGCTGAAGGATAAGCTCAGTCTGGAAGAAGCCTTTGAGCAGAAGCTTGCCAATGAACAGGCTCAGGCTACTACAGCTGCAGCTGGAGCAGGAATGACAGATGCCAGACAGGAAGCAGTAGAAGCACTGGTGGCACTTGGCTACAGCAGTACAGATGCCCTCCGCGCAGTGCGCAAGGTGACAGATGTGGAGCCGACGGATGTAGAAGGGATCCTGAAAGCTGCATTGAAGAATTTTTAGATTCCATAAATTTTTTCGCAAAGGGTGCTATCGTGAATGAAATGCATCCCGGTATATAAATGCAAACACTAATTTCAAGAGGTAAAAAATGGACAATCGTATCATAACCACTGATGTTATGGAAGAGGATTTTTCTCTGGAAGGGAATCTTCGCCCACAGACCCTGGACGAGTATATTGGCCAGGAAAAAACCAAAAATACCTTAAAAGTATATATTGAAGCTGCCAAACAGCGTCACGATTCCCTGGACCATGTCCTTTTCTATGGCCCTCCGGGACTTGGAAAAACTACCCTTTCCGGTATTATTGCCAATGAAATGGGTGTGCATATGAAAGTGACTTCCGGCCCTGCAATTGAGAAGCCTGGAGAAATGGCGGCGATTCTGAATAATCTTCAGGAAGGGGATATTCTTTTTGTAGACGAGATCCATCGCCTGAACAGACAGGTGGAAGAGGTGCTTTATCCTGCCATGGAGGATTTCGCCATCGATATTATGATCGGGAAGGGCGCTTCCGCCAGGTCGATCCGACTGGATTTGCCGAAATTTACCCTTGTAGGTGCTACCACCAGAGCCGGGCTTCTTTCTGCGCCGCTCCGCGACCGTTTTGGTGTAATTCATCATCTGGAATTTTACAGTAAGAAGGAACTAACCACAATCATCATGCGCTCTGCCCAGGTACTTGGAGTAGAAATTGACGTGAAAGGTGCCGGAGAGATCGCCATGCGCTCCCGGGGAACGCCCCGTCTTGCAAACCGTCTGTTAAAGCGTGTCCGTGATTTTGCCCAGGTGAAATATGATGGAAGGATCACTTACGATGTTGCATGCTTTGCTTTGAACCTTCTGGAGGTAGATCAATATGGTCTGGACAAACTGGACCGCCAGATCCTGACTACTCTTATTGTAAATTTCAAAGGCGGCCCTGTTGGACTTGACACTTTGGCAGCAGCCATCGGTGAAGATTCCGGTACTTTAGAAGATGTGTATGAGCCGTACCTTCTGAAAAATGGCTTTCTGAACCGCACCCCGAGAGGGCGGATGGCCTCCGCACTTGCTTACGAACACCTTGGTTTTCCTGTTCCGGAAATATAAAAGATAAACTTTTGTAAAAAATCCTATACTTTTCAACATTTTTCGATTATAATAGGAGTGCTTACATAAATTGTAATACGAAAAGATAATAAACAGACTGGTTTTTCCGGGCATATTATGTTGCTGGTCACAGAGTGAACAGTAACAATATGAAGTTGCTGTTTTCTGCTAATATTCCGCGATACGGTTACTGTCTATAGAAGAAAAGCAGCGGATTATTTGTGGGTAACAGTGTAAGGAGAAGCTGGTAGTATAAAGATACAGGAGGCTTGAACGAATGGCGGTCAAGAATACAGCACAGGTGATCATCGGGGGTAAGATCATTACCCTTGGAGGATATGAATCAGAGGAATATTTCCAGCAGGTTGCATCATATATGAATAAGAAGATAGGAGAGCTGGAGACTGTGCCAGGATACGGCAGACAGCCTATGGAGACCAAGCATATGCTTCTCAGCCTGAACATTACCGACGATTACTTCAAGGCGAAGAAGCAGGTGGAGACTTATGAACTTGATCTGCAGCAGAAGGATCAGGAGATGTATGATCTGAAGCATGAGCTTATTTCTCTTCGTATGCAGATTGAAGAGGCACAGAAGAATGAACAGGAAGCCCTTGACGAGAAGAATCTTCTGGAGGGTAAAGTAAAAGAACTGGAAAAAGAACTGGATGAAATGCTGAAATAATAGCAGGAGGGATTGCTTAGGTGATTCCTCTTTTCCTTTATCAGAGTGTGTAAAAAACGTTTTCGCAATTTGCAGATTTAGGCCTGCTATACATAAAGGAAAAAGCTGTGAATTGTGGAGGCTGTTTTCATTGAAGAAACCTTAAATTTTCATAAAAATTGGAGGACAAACTTTGAATCCTAATAACATAGAATTGCTGGCTCCTGCCGGTTCCTACGAAGGCTTTGAAGCTGCACTTGGAGCAGGTGCGGACGCTGTGTACGTAGGCGGTGCAATGTTCGGAGCCAGAGCATATGCCCAGAATTTTAACGAAGAAGAGCTTCTTCGCGCCATTGATGTGGCGCATATTCATGGTAAGAAGCTGTATCTTACGGTCAATACCCTGTTAAAAAATAGAGAATTAAAAGAAGAACTGGTTTCCTATCTGGAACCATACTACAATGCAGGCCTGGATGCAGTGATCGTCCAGGATATGGGAGTATTTTCCCTTTTGAAAAAAGAATTTCCGAAACTTCACCTTCATGCCAGCACGCAGATGACTGTAACTGGTCCGGAAGGAATGAAATTCCTGGCAGATCAGGGGGCGACCCGGGTGGTAGCTGCAAGAGAACTTTCCCTTCAGGAACTTTCCCGTATGCATGAAGCCTGCCCAATTGAGATAGAGGCTTTTGTCCATGGAGCACTTTGCTACAGCTATTCAGGACAATGTCTGATGAGCAGTCTTTTGGGAGGCAGAAGCGGAAACAGAGGCCGTTGTGCCCAGCCATGCCGTCTGCCGTACCAGGTGAAGAATTTCAGGGCAAAAGAGTATGGAAAAGGAGAATTCTGCCCGTTAAGCCTGAAAGATATCTGTACCATTGAAATTTTGCCTGAAATTATAGAAGCGGGAGTTACCTCTCTGAAAATAGAGGGCAGAATGAAGCAGCCGGCTTACACTGCTGGCGTTACCGGTATGTATCGGAAATATCTGGATTTTCTTTTTGAAAAAGGACCTGCGAATTATCATGTGACAGAAAAAGATAAAAAATATCTTCTGGATCTGTTTAACAGAGGCGGTTCCTGTACAGGCTACTATCAGATGGGAAATGGTCCTCAGATGATGGCATTTACAAATGAGAAAAAAACGGGGGAAGTTTTTCTGGAAACGAAGCAGCTGAAAGAGAAAATTACAGGCGAACTTCACCTTGTCCCCGGTTCTCCGGTTCTTCTTTATGTTTCCTGTCAGGGGGAAGATGCATATGAATGTGTTGGAGAAGTACAATACGCAAAGAGCCAGCCGGTAACGGAAGAGCGGGTGCGTCAGCAGATGGACAAGCTGGGAAACACCTCATTTATATGGGAAAAACTGGAAATTTTTATGGAAGATTCCGTTTTTGTTCCCATGAAGACTTTAAATGAGGCGCGGCATCAGGCATTAGAGGAACTGAAGGAGAAGCTTTTACAAAAATACAGGCGAAACGTGGGAGACGAGCGGGTTAAGAGAATTGCGGAGGAGACGCCGGCAAAAATCAGTGCGATTGCGGCCTGTGATAATGTTCCCCGCAAAAAAGAGGAATACATTCCGGTTTACGTGTCCTGTGAAAGCGAGGAGGCTTCTGAAGTCCTCTGCCAAAAAGACGGAATCCAGGGTATTTATCTTCCTTACGCATTAATAGAGAAACATTTGCAGACAGGTCTTGACAATGGAAAAGAAATGTATCTTTCTCTTCCTCATATTACAAGAGAAAATCCACCGGAAGGCTATATGGAGCAGGTGAAAAAGTGGCTGGAAGCAGGGCTGAGCGGATTTCTTGTGCGGAATCTGGAGTCCTACAGTGCACTGGCACAGATGGGACTGGCAGACAAGTGTGTGCTGGATCACTCCCTGTATACCTGGAATGATGAAGCCATCCGTTTCTGGAAAGATCAGGGAATCCTTCGAAATACAGTTCCCCTGGAGCTGAATGAGAAGGAACTTCGCCACAGAGAAAATGCAGGCAGCGAGATGATTGTCTACGGCCGTCTGCCTCTTATGCACAGCGCCCAGTGTGTACGAAAGAATACTTTCGGCTGCAATGGACAGGAGGAGAGGCTTGTTCTGAAAGACCGTTATGACAAGGAATTTCCTGTAGTCTGTTATTGTCGTCCATGGAAAATGGGAAATACAAAGGCGGCAGAGTCGTGTTATAATATCATCTATAACAGTCTGCCATACGGTCTTTTGAAGGAAGCTGACAGGGTGAAAGAGCTTGGTGTTTCATCTGTAAGACTGGCTTTTACCATAGAAAGCAGGGAAGAAACAGAACGGATCGTGGAAGACTTTGTGGCTGCATATCATGGCAGCCAGGTATCTCACGAATATGAGTTTACAAAAGGTCATTTTAAAAGAGGAGCCGAGTAAAGGCGTATGATTAATATTGTTGTTGAATTATCCAAATATGTGATCCTGACACTGATGATCGTGTACACAGTTTTGTGCTACTACCTTGTTGTGGGGAAACACGCTTCAGACAGGAAAGGACTTTTAAGAAGTCAGATCACTTTAACCTTTTTTCTGGATTTTACCGCATTTGTTGTGATTTTTCTGAAAACCTTTGATTTTAAGGTTGTCATCTTTTATGCAGAAATGATGATATATTTTGCTGCGATCCTTATTTTATACCGCAGAATTTATAAAAATGCGTCTATGCTGCTTTTAAATAATATGTGCATGCTTTTAAGCGTTGGATTTATAATGCTGTGCAGGCTGGATATTGCCTCTGCCAATAAGCAGCTTTTGATCGTTGCGTGCGGAAGTGCAGTGGCGCTGGTGATCCCGGTTATGATCCGCAAGATGAAATTTCTCAAGGATCTTACCTGGGTGTATGCAGGGCTTGGGATTGTTCTTCTTGGAGCAGTTCTTGTTCTGGCACAGACAAGCTACGGCGCCAAGCTTTCTCTGATGGGAATCCAGCCTTCCGAGGTGATCAAGCTCACCTTTGTGTTCTTTATGGCATCCCTTCTGGCAAGAGAGGTAACTTTTAAGAAAGTTGTGCTGGCTACTGTTGTGGCAGGTCTCCATGTGGGAATCCTGGTGCTTTCAAGAGATCTTGGAAGCGCTGTAATCTTTTTTGCAGCTTATCTGGTGCTGATCTATGTATCAACCAGGAAGCCGGCATACCTTTGCATTGGAATTGCAGGCGGTACAGCAGGCGCTGTAGTGGCATATCACCTGTTTGGTCATGTAAGGCAGCGTGTCAGTGCGTGGAAAGATCCTATGGCAGTTTATCAGAATGAAGGATACCAGGTCGTGCCCATCAGGGCAGCCCACGGCCATGCTATTTTTGATTATCTGGCGGATCTGG
>ENA-OPSL01000506-OPSL01000506.1-human-gut-metagenome-genome-assembly--contig:-NODE-506-length-10713-cov-1.556671_pt1 | contig 10713 bp, 19 predicted proteins | sample MGYA00241458_ERZ501908 | MGnify/ENA primary metagenome ERZ501908 (study PRJEB25962, sample SAMEA2042444) | human gut metagenome | biome: human gut; feature: human-associated habitat; material: faeces... | reverse complement strand
AGACAGATGGCGGCTGTTTTAGAAGGAAGGTGGGACTATCAAACGAATTGTGATTTTGGAACTATCAGACCAGGATAATGTTGCTTTAGAGGAAATTTCAAAGATTTTGGAGCGTCATCCTGATTTGAAGCTGATTGAAATGGTAGTTGAACCGACATTGATTTTTAACCACCTCATAATTGACACAGGAAAAAGAAAGGTATACTATAATCAGCAGGAGGTATTACTGACAACAAAAGAGTATGAACTACTTTACCGACTGGCCTTGTATGAAGGGCGGGTGTTGTCATACAGGCAGCTTTATGAGGCTGTATGGGGAGAAGATCCAATGGGAAATGAAGCCAATGCGGTAAGCTGTCATGTATACGGCCTGCGCAGAAAATTTCGTGAGATAGCACTCAGCTTACCTTCTGCTATCCGTTGTGTTCGAGAAGTTGGCTTTTGTTTTGAGGATATTACGGAATAAATAGGGGAAACGACCTGATAGCAGGTCGTTTCCCCTATTTATTTGAGCCATAAAGTCTTTTCTTACGGTGCAGTATTCAAAGGGCGGTAAAATTTGACATTATACAGCATTTTGTTGTTTGTTCTTGTCTAAACTTGCGACCGACTACGAAAATTCTACGGAAAATCTCGGAAAAATCTACAAAATTAGACGGTATAATCCCTATATCAACAATTATGAACGGGGATAAACATACCGGGCGGTTGTCCTATCCCCGCAGGGGGATAAAATGCCGGGGATAAAAAAGCAAACGGAAGCGTGATCTCAATTGGAGCGAATCTGAAATGAGGGCAACGAGCGAAAAGTATCGCCTTAATTCCTATGACGGCGAAGAACTGCCGTTTGAGAACTATATGAAACTTGACAATACAAATCCGGCTCCAGATGAAGTTGCAAAAATGATTAAAGCACTCTTTTCAATCGAGGAGTAATTTACCGAAAGGAGTATCGAAATGATATTTGAAGAAAAAACAATCATATTGAAAGATGGCAGGACCGCCATCTTAAAAAGTCCATGTGTTGAGGATGCGGAAAAATTACTGAACTACATAAAGAAATCTTGTAGTGAAACTGATTTTCTTGCACGCTATCCCGAAGAATGGACAACAACTATCGGGCAAGAGGAAGCATGGGTAAACCGCTTGCGCTCTGCCCCTGATACATTGGGTATCACCTGTTACGTTGACGGTGAGGATGCCGGCAACTGTGAGATCAGCTTCAGAGGAGACATGAAAGTATCGCATCGTGCAACCATTGCCAATGCTATTCTCAAAGACTATTGGAACCTCGGTATCGGCTCTGCAATGTTCGAGGAGCTTGTATCGGCGGCACAGAACCGAGGAACCGAGATTATGGAGCTGGAGTTCATAGAGGGCAATGACCGTGCAAGACACTTGTACGAAAAATTCGGATTCCGTGTTGTTTGCGAAAGACCGAATATGTTTAAGCTCAAGGACGGCACTTACCGAAGTGAGTTCTATATGCAGAAATACTTATGATAAAAGGCAGGATTGTCAATTACGACAACCCTGCCTTGAATATTATTTATTGCTGAAAGCCAACCATTTGACTCCGTAGGTATCGAGCGAGAAGCGATTTCCGAAATTATTCTCTACCCAGTGTTCGTAAACCCGATAGGTTCCTCGAAGTTGTTCTCTGAGTTCCGTATCGTGAGAGATTGGTTCAAGCCAGATTTCCCCATAATTTTGAAGATCCGGTTTGCTTAACGGTTTTGAATCTGGAAGTGATGCTTCATAGAACGGAGGCTGTGCCACATAAACAGAACCGGCGTTATCAAACGGTACCAAAGAACCATCAACACAAACCAGTACATTCTTTATTGAGTTTACCAATACCCATCCGAAATCGGACGACCAGACTGATTTACCATGATATATCTTTAGCAATTCACCTGGGAGGGGAAGAGAAGTTGCTGGGGGCGTTTCCTCTCTGCCAAGAAGATAATCAGTAGAAACCTGATACAGATCTGCCATCGCTTCTAAGCTTTCAATCGAAGGTGCCTTGCGTTCAGACTCCCATGCGCTGAGAGTAGATGGTGAAATATCGAGCTTGGAAGCTGCATCTTTTACAATCAGCTTTTTGCTTTTACGTGCATTCTTATATTGTCTTGCCAATCTATCACCACCTTTTTTCGCTGCAAATATTGTGTCAGAAGCGAATGTTTTAAGTTGCTCATTACAGAGCATTAATCTCATTTTCGAGGGTTTGAATATAGTCCATCAAGTCATCAAACGAAGGATATTGTCCAAACATCATTTCAGCCATATCCTCATAATCGGTACGTAGGCTATCAAAACGAAAAGCCGGAGGAACAAGCTTGATTGTTCCGGGAATTGCTTCTTCGTATTTTGCCCATTTGCGAGGGAAGAACTTCATTTTGAAGTTTACAACTTTTTTGAGGAGTTCCAGATCTTCAAAAGCAGCATTTTTGTTTTCCGAATGTGCTATGCAGTATAAATCATAGTAGTGTCTCGAATATCGTTTGGGCATTGCCAAATTTTCAGGACGGTTTGCCTCGTGATGAAGAATCGTAACCTTTTCCCAGAAGGTTCGCTCGGCTGCAGCTGTAAGGATCGTACTTGTTGCTTGGTCGAAGGCTTTGGGATAGCATTCAGCGGTATAAGGAGTAACGGATTTCTCCCTCGCAGGAGTCCAGGCTGCCAATGCACCAATCTCCAACCGGATTGCCTGCAGAATAGATTCGGTTGTAAAGATATGCGGATATTCAAAATTTATCGTCTGCGGGTCTGATTCCTCTATGTAGATGGTTGCCTCCTGCCCTATGATCTCCGAAAGATCACGCTTAAAGATAGGAAGCAAAGTGTCACGTAAGAAAACTTCTGCTCGGGCATTTGCCTCTTTGTTAAAGGCATCCTGTTTTGTGTTAGATCTATCTTCCCACGGCTCGTTGAGAGAATAACCAATGGCGCGCCAGTCTAAAATCAAATCGATGTCTTCTGAAAAGCGTGTGATAAGACCATAGCATTTAGAAAGACTGGTGCCGCCTTTGAATGTGAATACATCTTTCCACTCACATCGATGGAAAAGATAGTCCAAGGTCAGGCAGACCCAAAAGTCCTTTTCGATGATGGCTTCGTTCATTCCCATCTTTTGAGCCGTATTTCTAAAAAGAATTCTGCGCTCATCTTCAGGTAATCTCGCTATTGAATACATTTACTTCGCCTCACAAATTTTTCGGATTACAGAATAAACCCAAGCGGTTGTTTGTCTGGCCTCTTTTATGAGATTATCCTTTTCTTCTGAGGATAACTGTTTTTTGAGTTTAGTAATGACGCTTTCGTCTATATTGTCTTTCCCCAGCGCTTTGAGGGCCTGAATAACGAGCGCTGTTTTATAGGACATACCGGAGATTTCTTTGTTACTTCTGTGCTTAAAATCAATCTCGATGTTTCCGATTGTAAATTTATTGTATGGTCCATCGCTAATGTATGTCCAGTGTGCTGTTACCTGTGTTGAAAGCCCTAACTGGTTTAATGCCGTATTTCCTGAAGGAGCAATATTCCAATTAAATTTACGAGCCAAGGCAAGAGCGACATTATGAGGAGAAGGTGCTTCATATTCGCCGAGGAGCTCACTAAATTTGGGATTGTAATAGACACCACGGCATATCTTTTTTATTTTTCCATAACTATCAAGACGGTTAAGAGCTTTACGCGCAGTCTCGTAATCGGCTATATCAAGAAAGTCGGTTGCAATAAAAACAGCCTCATTTCCTGCCTCTACAATTTTTTCATATATCATATCAGAATAGAACGAACTCATAGTCACACCTCCTGTGTCCCAAATATTATATCATATTTGGGACAGTTTTGCAATAGTTATTTATATTGTTTCCAAAGCACTCTTTTTTATGCAAAAATCAAATGTCCCAAAAATAACATAAAATTTGGGACAAAATTAATTCGACTATTTTTTGATGCTTATTAACCCTTCTTTGCTCTGGAAAGTGCGATACAAATAAGTTAAACATAAGGATAATTATGTTTAACCCACAAAATGCACACGATTGAAATACTTATCTGAGTTAAACATAATCAAAATGTTTTTCTGCCAAACCGAGTTAAACATAATCTTTTTGTTGTATCCCTGCCCCTTGTCTCGTGTAATAAGGGTAGGAGGTGAATTCGATGTTAAATGAATTCAAACAATATTTGCTCGGTATAGGTAAGTCTGAGAACACGGCGCTGAACTATTGTGACAAGGTTAAGCTTTACTTCAAATGGTGCCTGGATAGCTTCGGAAGTGAACCGCAGCAGTTGTACCGTGCGAATGTGCTTGATTACATTTCATACATGAAGACAATTAAGCGATACAGTCCCAAGTCTGTAAATAACCATTTGTCTTCCTTGAGAAGTTTTAATGAGTTCCTGATCTTCTCCGGTCGTCAGACAGAACTGGCGATCGTAAAGAATGATTTTATGAAAATTCAAACCCAGTATGCCAATCCCTGTACTGTCGAGCAGAAGGATGTAGAAGCATTCAGGCAACGTCTGCTTGAGGGTGGTAATAAGCGAGACTTCGCCATTGTGACTCTCTATACTTATACCGGCATTCGTAGATCGGAGTGTGTTAATCTTCGACTTGACCAGATAAATCTAATCGCAAAAGAAATCTACGTTGTCGGTAAAGGAGATAAACAAAGGACAGTTTATTTGAACGATAAAACCGTACATGCAATCCGTGAGTACCTGAAGGTGAGAAACTCAGACAGTCCGTATTTGTTTGTGAGCCGCCAGTCCGAGAAGATGGCAGCATCCCGTATCAATCAGATCTTTAACCAGTATTCTGATATTATCACACCCAAGATGCTGCGTCACTATTTCTGTAGCCATGCGCTCGACACCGGAGACTATAAGATCCACGAGGTTGCAAATCAAGCTGGTCATAGCAATGTCCAAACTACACTCATTTACAGTAACCCATCGGCTCGGCAGATGAAAGAAAAGGCGAACAAACTATGAGAAAGATTATTTGTGTCATACTGGCTTTATTTTTGGCTTCTTCAGCTGCCTTCGCTGGATATCAGATTTTCCGGGAGTATACAGAGAGGCAGGAAAGTGCCGATACCTATACTGACTTAGAAAATCTCATCTCATTTCCTGAGGTCCTACCGGAAGAGGAACCGGATGAGACAAATCTATCTGAGTCTGGAGAAACAGAACCTGCACCTGTCGGTCCTACAATCGACTTTGCCGGACTTGAGGAAATCAATGAGGATTGTGTGGCTTGGATTTATATCGAGGATACTGCAATCAATTATCCTGTTGTGCAGGGCTCGGATAACAGTTATTATCTCAAGCACCTCATTGACGGTAAATGGAACAGCGCCGGCTGCATCTTTTTAGATTCCAGAGTAGATAGCGATATATCAGACCGACATAGCATTATATATGGTCATCACATGAAAGACGGCACAATGTTTTCGGGTTTAACCAAGTATAAGAAGCAGGATTATTACGAAGCTCATCCTGCAGGATTGCTCATTACACCGGAACAAACTTACCGGATAGAGTTTTTTGCCGGCTATGTTGTCAGCGTTGAGGATTCTGCCTGGAAAATTGGATTTGAGTCTGACGAAGAATTTGAAACTTGGATTAAGGAAGCAAAGCAGCGCTCGTGGTTTGAAAGCCCCCTTTCTCCCGCAGTCACCGATAGGATTCTTTCTTTGTCTACCTGCAGCTATGAATTCGATAACGCGAGATTTGTCTTGCACGCCATCCTTGTTGAGGTATAGAGATTGCAAATTCTTCAAACATCTTGCATTTTGCGGATTCTTCTGCTATAATATTTATGTTAGTATCAGATATTGCCTATCGGCAGTAACAGTTATCAGAGTTTTCACAGTGCCTGAGAAATTATCTTTCGGGCACTTTTTGTTTTCTTATGCTTTCTTCCAGTAAGAAGCACAAGTATCGGAAACTGAAGGGGCTATCCCTTCTCTTTACAATTGAATCATGGCCGGTTATGGCAACAAGAGCACTCATTGAATGCAAGCAATTGCAATCATTGGGTGCTTTTTTTATATAGATCGGAGCCGAAAGGTTCCCCCAACCTTTTTTATCGGGGAGCCTCAGGGCTTGCCGTTACTATATAACAAAACAGAAAAGGAGTGTATCTCGCTATGAGAAAAATATTATTCATTTTAACCGTTGCCATGATCATTATGGCAGTAATCATTATCCCCGTTGGGATATCCAACATTGTACTGGCCCTGCAGCTTGGACTCCTCTTTGAGAGTGTCAGCAGTCTGTTCTTTCTGTGCCTTTTCATTGCTTTCTGCCTGTTTGAAATAAGAGAGTTTATCGAGGAGTATTCCTGGTATTACGAGGAGATACCAATCGAAGGAATGCACGATGCAGATGAAGAAGACCCATTTTAAGGAGGTGTCGGCATGCGATTGTATCTGACAGCCGAAACATCCATACCGGATTTGTACATCGATTATATCGAGGTGCTTTTGAAATCCGGAGAAGAAGTTTCGCTAAACTGGGATTATAGCGATATCGAACGTACACCTTCTGGCTTTTCGGCCAGGTATAAGGGCGTGTACTTTGATGAAGATTATGCCAATGGTCGGATTGAAGAACTACGTGACATGAAAATCACCGACATAGGCGTATATTATGAGTCAAAGTGCGAACAGGATATCAAAATCACGATTATGGAGTTTGTAGACGACTATGATCATTTGACCTTTTCGCCTCCGGAGCTCATTCGGGAAGGATGTGTTACGGTTGGTTGATATGAAAGGCTGTGATTACTCTCTAACGCTCATTTTTGCCTATGCTGAGGTGATTGCTGGAGATATGTCTGATAAGGTCAGGGTAATAAGATTTGATGCCCTCAAGCGTCTGCAGGCAATACTGGCATTTTACAAGGATCGGGGCTATATGGAAGAGCTTCTTGATGGAATTGCCGAGAAGAAATGTCAAATGATTAAGCAGACGTACCGACTATCTCATTGTCGGGGAGAGACCGGGCATAAAGCTTGAAAAGGCAATTACGCTCGGCGTCTGTATCGTTCCGGGATATGAATTTGAATCTATGCTTGCTCAGTATGAGCAGCACAACCAAGACGGAGTTGAGTAGACTCCGTCTATTCTTTTATCTGGAGGTCTATGATGAATCATCAGAAAAAAACATTATGCATTGCGGGAAGTATGCTGCTTCCCATCAAAGTTGGAGAGCCGGCGATGATCCGAGAACACGATGGCGGATATAGACGTACCACCACGGTGCTCAAGATGGATAAGCTCTCCGACAGCGAAATCAAGTTTGAGACGCAGAATACTCACTACGTGCTGCACCTCACCAAAGCAAAGGTGGTGGCAGTATGAGTAAAGAGCCGAAAGATGAACGCTTTATCCGTTTAGCTGAAGCAAGGGTCAATAAGATTATCAAAATGGTTCGCCTGCTTGGTAATTTATCCGGCTCCTCAAACTATTCCTACACAGACAGTCAGGTTGAACAGATCTATGATGCTCTCCAGACTGAGCTGGACAAATCAAGAAAACGCTTTACTGCAGCAAAGACTGGCAAAAAGCGCTTTTCACTGTCAGACTCATACGAACCCGATACCCCGCAGGAGAGGTACCCGACAATCGTCTTGGCACTGCCGGACGGTACCTACCTGCGCGCGAAAGCAATTGACGATCCGAATTTCCCGGCGATTAACATCTACTGGGATAAAGGAAAAGCATCTGAACCGGAATTGGTTGCGTTTGTGGAGCACAATCCGGAACGTGGTGAAGGTCATGAGGTATGTATCGGCGTTTATCGTTCGGATGAGGAAGACACAATTCATTACGGGCCCTACGTGGCAGAAAGGAAATAACTATGGGATTACAATTTCACGAAACAATGTATGGCAAGAATTTCTTTGAACATCAGTTGCCGAGACTTACCAAGGCAATTGAAAAACTTGCCGATCAAAATAATAAGCAGGAAACGGTTCCATCATACCCCTTCCAATTGGCCAACGAGGAACCTCGTCAGCGATTACTCGCTGTTATGGATGATCCTGAGAAAGCAGAAGCATTCGCAAGGACCTTCCACGAGCAGTTTATGACGGATGGCGACTCTTTTGCTTCAATAGGATTTCATATGGCACGTGCCATACTGAACAACAATATTGAAGAATTTCTCGTTGCCACGGTCGGATGGACAAGCCAAAGCTTACTCAACATTACCGAAACCGGCTCTGCGCATCCGCAGGAGGTGAAGAATGATGTATGAGACAGTAAAAGCGTTCAAACTGCCTTGGAATACAGTCTCTCACTTGATCGGTCTTGAGGTCAGCAAAATTCTTGGCCGAAATATTGTTTGTAAGGCCAACATGGATGATCACGACTACTGGGCAGCTCAGTTTGTTGACGAAAGGATCCCGTTATCTGAGTTGTACAAGCTGATGGAAACGGTAAATGCCGATGAAAAAGCTCGTAACGAGTCCCTGCCTGAATCAACAAGAACGCAAAGTTCAGCCAAGGAAGTCGGTCTGGGAGTAGCAGAACTATTGCTCAGCAGGCATCTCGGGGTCAACTGGACCGCCTTTTATCTTGATAAGCAGCATTTGTGGTTGCTTGATGTAAAGGAGGTCGGACACGATGAAGCCTAATATTGACTGGGTAATCCACGGGTGCGGCAACGTTGTTTGCGAGATTGATGGCAAGACAGAAAACGGCTTCATGCCGGGAACCTGTAATTTCCATACGCATGGTATGGAAAGATACAACCATCAGGATTTTCAAATGACAATCGCTTATCCGCACAAAGAGATCTGCAGGATACTGAACACTCTCGGACTTCGTGTGCAAGCGGGTGAACATTTCAAAGATGGCGATATGGTATCTGGAATATATGAAGACTGTGATGTCCGCCTAACCGAGTTTGAAGAAACCGGCAGAATGGTACTTCGCGTTATCATACCGGATAAACATAACCGTTTTCCAGAGGATGCCGGGTGTGATGTGAGGTATACTCTTCAAATTTTTACGACCGATTTCATTTACAGAGAAGGAGGTTGGAAAATATGAAGGTAAAACTGTTTCAAATTGCACCGGAGAAGGATTGCTATGGTAGAGATCAAAACTGCCTTTGATATGGATTTTGCAGTTAATCATCATGTGCAGAATGGATATAACAGTCTGCTCGCACTGTTGGGTAACATGGGATTCCGATATGGAACCTATTTGTGGAATCCAAACTACAAAGGACTTGACGACTATATTTGGGAGTGCTGCTTCCAAAGAAAGCGTCCACAGTAACAGTAAAGGAACTGGGCGAGGCAAATTTTGCTTCGCCCTTTTTCTGTGCGCTTTTTTACGGTTTATGAGTATTCTTGTTGTAAATACGCATAATGAATCGTGTAATGAAGATGTACAAATAAAAAACCTGGAGGTATACACAATGTTAATCGCAATTGATCATGGCAACTTTGCCATCAAGACAGTAAAGGATTACAAGTATACTGGTGCTATGGTTAATTTCAAATGTGAAAACCTTACCATACGCGCAAAAGCTCAGCACCATCGCAGGCCAGACGAGTATGTCATTGTCGAGGATATGCACGAGCCAATTGTTTCCCATGAAGAATTCTATGCAGCGAATGATAACATTCGAAAGGTCGGTCCAAGAAAAGTTGCTCTAACTGATCGAAGGGATCGGGTGTACTACTGCGGACACTGTGGTCGAAGACTAAGAAAGACCTTTGGTAGTGATGAATACTACTCCTGTGCAACACAAATGTATATTCGTGATGCTGTTTGTAAGAGCATTCGCTGGAGCCGCACGGATATTGAAAAGGTGCTTCTTGAGACGTATAAGAAGCAGCTTGATTTTTTAAAGCAGGAGATTGCTTCATATGCGACTGCCTCAAATGCAGATGTAGATATGATAACACAACTTCGAAGTGAACAAGAAAGCATAAACAGAGAACTTAAATCTTTTGATAGCTCTATATTAAAGCTATATCAGGATTATAGAGCAAACCAGATTTCTCAAGGTGACTTTATTGATGGTAAGGCATCAATATATGAGAAGCGTAACAACTGTCAAGCAAGACTTGAAGAGATTAACAGCTTAATTTCTGAGCAATTAAAAAAGAGACGTCGAAGAAAGAACCGAGAAGAAATCATAAAGGATACATTAGCTGCGAAGGTGCAAGCAGAAGAGGATCTACGAATAGCAATGTATGGTGATATCGATTGGGTAAAAGTTTATGCAGATGGAGAAATTCAAATCAGATGGAAGTTCGATTGTGATTTCTCAAATTATACGGAGGTGAGTGAGACATGAGAGTTGCCGTCTATTTACGTGTTGCAACCAGGGAACAACTGGATCGTATTGTTACGAAGGAAGAACTTCAAAAGATGTTTGATGACTTTGTGACGATTCCAATATGGCGCAGGCAATGCAGATATGAAAATTTGATAAGAAGCTAAACGAAAAAGCAGCAAGTTCAATTGTAATCTTGCTGCTTTTTGTGTTATTATTACACGAGGTGTTTTTGGTTTTTCATAGTTTTGGCAAGTTCAAATATCCTGAAAAGCCCGTAAAATCAAGGGTTTATTTACCAGAAAAAAGTTTTTGTGTATACTTGACAGGAGCAGATGGTGTGGGGTGGCGTCCCAAATCATTTTGGCTCCAATGGCTGTAAGCAAAAGCATGGC
>ENA-OPSL01000501-OPSL01000501.1-human-gut-metagenome-genome-assembly--contig:-NODE-501-length-10809-cov-1.390087_pt1 | contig 10809 bp, 10 predicted proteins | sample MGYA00241458_ERZ501908 | MGnify/ENA primary metagenome ERZ501908 (study PRJEB25962, sample SAMEA2042444) | human gut metagenome | biome: human gut; feature: human-associated habitat; material: faeces... | reverse complement strand
CTAATGTCAAGACCTTGACGACATCTGCATATGCGAATATCATGAACGTTGCTGACGATTCTAGTCTTCAGCTATATTCTTCAGTTAAGATTGCTAAGCTAGGTGCTAAGGAAACCTTGAGTGTAGAGATTGTGACACCGCAAAATATCACGAAAATCACTCCAGATATGTACCGTAATGCTGCAACGACACTTGGTATCGAACATGCTAAGATTACCGTAGCAGCACCAATCGCAGTTACTGGAGAAAGTGCCTTGGCTGGTATTTACTATTCCCTTGAGCAAAATGGGGCTAAGGTCTCAGATGAAAGCAAAGAGCTTGCACAAGAGGAACTTAAAACCCTTTCTCAAATTAATGAGGAAAATTCAGGCAAGAGTGACTATGATGCAGACAAGCTTAATGTAGCTATGACTGATATTAAGTCAGCAGTTGCTGATAAAGGGGATAAGTTGACTGAAGACCAAGCTAAAACGATTGTTCAGCAGACAATCAATAATTACAACTTGGATCTTTCTGATACGCAAATTAACCTTCTGGTGAATTTTGCTATGAATTTATCTAAGTCTTCAATCATTGACAGTGCTAGCTTTAAGTCAAGCTTGAGATCACTTAAAGATTCTATCGTTTCCAAAGCTGGTAATACCTTCTCTGGAATCAACCTAAACTTTAATGCCAACAAAGCAGTTGAGAACAGCAAAAATATCTTTGCACAAATTTGGCAAGCTATCGTAGATTTCTTTACGGGACTTTCTAAATAGTAAAAGAGCTATCCGTTTGGATGGCTTTTTTCTATTTTTCAGAAAATATGTGAAACACTATTGAAATTATTCCAACAATTGTGTAAAATGGTAAACATCAATTCAGATTATTCTGAAAATTTGTTTTAGGAGATTCTCTTATGTCACAAACAAGTGTAACTAGTCAGTCTACCTGGCGTAGTAAAATAAAAGCAATGGGACCTGGTATCCTTATGGCTTCAGCGGCCGTAGGTGGTTCCCATATCGTTTCATCAACCCAAGCTGGTGGTTCTTATGGGATGGGCCTTGTTAGGCTTGGTTATTCTAGCTAACCTCTTCAAATACCCATTCTTCCGTTTTGGTGCTGAGTATACCGCAGATACAGGTAAAACCCTTGTTGAAGGTTATGCTGAGAAAGGTAAATTCTATCTTTGGGTATTCTTCATTTTGAATGTCTTCTCAGCCTTGGTTAATACTGCGGGAGTTTCTATTCTTTGTTCAGCTATCATTGCTAGTGCCTTTCCAATGCTTGGTTTGAGTATTACCACATGGTCAATCATTTTGGTTGCAATCATTTGGGGTATGTTACTCTTTGGTGGTTACAAACTTCTTGATGGCATGGCTAAATGGATCATGTCAGCCTTGACTATCGCAACAGTAGCAGCAGTTATTATTGCAGCAATCAAACACCCAGAGTATAGTGCTGACTTCGTTGAAAAAACACCATGGCAGTTAGCAGCCCTTCCATTTATCGTTTCACTTCTTGGATGGATGCCAGCTCCAATTGAAATTTCAGCCATTAACTCACTTTGGTCAGCAGAGAAAAAGAAAACGGTTGATTTTAACACTGATGATGCCCTCTTTGACTTTAACGTTGGTTTCATCGGAACAGCTATTCTTGCAGTATTCTTTGTAGCACTCGGTGCTCTTATCCAGTATCCAACTGGTAAACCAGTAGAAGCAGCATCAGCTAAGTATATTGCTCAGTTTGTTGGTATGTATGCCTCAGTACTTGGTGAGTGGTCACACTATTTGATTACCTTTATCGCTTTCTTGTGTATCTTTGGTACTGTGATTACTGTTATCGATGGTTATTCACGTGTTAACGAGATTTCTCTTCGTCTTTTGTTTAACCAAAAAGAAAAAAATCAAACACCATTGAATGTTTGGATGACATTGACAGCTATTCTTGGTCTCATCATTATTTTCTTCTTCCAAGGTCAAGTAGCAATAATGCTTCGTTTTGCCATGATTGGTTCATTCCTTACAACACCTTTCTTCGCGCTTTTGAATTATGTACTTGTTACAAAAGCAAAGAGAGACCTTCCAACTTGGTTGAAAGGACTTGCTATTGCAGGTTTGATTTTCTTGTTCGGATTTGCCCTCTTCTTTATCTGGGCTTTGGCTATTGGTAAAGCAGGTTAATAGGATTAAACGGTTTACATATGGAAGCTGTTTTTTTATTTTAAAGGAGGGGAGTAGGAGAGATTATAGCCAAGAGAATACAAAAAAACCATTCCAATTGGAATGGCTTAACAACAAGATGTTGCTTATTTGAGACCGTATTTTTTGTTGAAACGATCCACGCGTCCGTCTGCTTGAGTGAATTTTTGACGGCCAGTGTAGAATGGGTGTGAATCTGATGAAATTTCTACACGGATAAGTGGATAAGTTTCACCTTCGAATTCAACTGTTTCGTTTGAGTGTTTAGTTGAACCGCTAAGGAATTGGTAACCAGTAGTTGTGTCCATGAATACTACTTGACGGTAATCTGGATGGATATCTTTTTTCATGTTAAAATATTTCCTTTCTGCCATGGTACTTTCCGCACCATAGTTTTTTAACTATTTTAGTTTATCAAAAGGTGGTCTTCTTGACAAGTCTTTTTTACTATTTTTTAGGAAATTCGCATTTTGTAAATGCCACTTGTCTGAAAGCATCGATTATCTTTATCAACGATGATAGCTTCAAGATTTGGTTGTGAACTAACTTCCTGGAAAATGCGTTCTAGACTTGAGCCAAATAAACGTGTCGTCCAAATTTCACCATCGACTGAGAGGGATGAAATGATGGTAAGACTAGCTAGATCACTAGAGACAGGGTAGCCAGTTTGACTATCGAAAATATGATGATAGGTTTTGCCATTTATTTCAAAAGTGCGTTCATAGATTCCTGAAGTGACAATAGATTGGTCTCTTATAGCAAGCACCATAAGATTTGTGTTTCTAGTCTCCTTGGGATTTTGAATACCAATCCGCCATTTTTTATCAGGATTATGGAGAGCTGGTCCAAAGGTTAGAACATTACCTCCAAGATTGATTAGGGCACTGGTCACTTTTTCCGCTTTAAGAAAATCTGCAATACGATCTGCAATATATCCCTTTGCCAGGGCACCAAGATCAATTTTCATCCCTTTTTCTTTGAGAAAAACGCTTTGATTTTCCTCGGATAGAACAATGGCATTGGGATTGATAATTTGCAGGAGCGGACGAATTTCTTCAGGCAGAGGCAACTTGGCATCTGAAAAACCAATGCGCCAAGTCTGAATGAGAGGTCCAATGGCAATGTTAAGGTGACTTCCAGGTTGGCAGCTATGCCATTTTCCAAGAGCAATAAGTTCAAAAAGCTCTGGGTGAACCGTCACCGAATGTAAGCCTGCTGCCTTGTTAATTTTCATGAGTTCGGAACTGTCGTCATTGGCTGAGAAGCGCTTATTGTAGGTATGTAGAAGTGCTTCAACTTGGTCTAGCAGGGGTTCTGGTTCTTTATGATAGATAGAGACGTCAATCACAGTTCCCATGAGACGTACACGACGATTAGTGAGTTGCATGGGCAACTGTATCCTTGATTTCTTGATAGATTTGTTCGTTTTCTTCTAAGCTGTAGGAATTGGCCCCACTAGCTAGTGGGTGGCCGCCACCATCATGGCGTTTGGCAATCTCGTTGATGACAATGCTTTTACTACGTAGACGGACACGGTAATGTCCTTCAGGCTGCTCTACGAAAATAGCCCAAGATTCGACACAATCAATACGGCCTGGAGTTCCAACAATGGCAGAACTTTCAGCATCAGTGACATTGAATTCATCCAAAATCTTTCGTGTCAAGACAACTCGAGCTGCACCATTTTCATCTACTTCTAGATTATCGAAAACATAACCTTGTAGTTTAGCAATTTTGAAAGGAAAACTGTCCATACGACGAGCCATTGCTGCAAAATCAAAGTCGTATTCACGAAGTTTAGCCGCGATTTGAAGTGTTTTAGGAGTAGTAGATGGAAAGAGGAAGCGACCTGTATCGCCAACAATACCATTGTAGAGAACACGAGCAGCAGCATCTGACAAGGAAAGACCAAGGCTGAGGGCCCAGTCTGTCACAATTTCGCTAGCACTTGAAGCAGTCGTATCAACAAGTAGAAGGTCACCGTAGGCATCATCGTTAGGATGATGGTCAATTTTGATAATGAAGTCACCTTTATCATAACGATCGTCGTCGATACGAGGGGTGTTGGCAGTATCGGTAACAATAACAAGTGCCCCTTCATAGTCTTGATCAGCTACCTCGTCCATCTCAGCAATCCAAGATAAGGTGGGTTCATTGACACCTGTCGCAAGAACCTTTTTATCTGGAAAGTTTGTTTTTAAAATTTCCTTCAGTCCTACCTGACTACCGATGGCATCAGGGTCAGGTCTTTGGTGGCGGTGAATAATAATAGTGTCGTAGGCTTTGATTTTTTCTAAAATAGCTTGAAATACAGTCATGAATGTCTCCTTGTGATTTTGCTTCTATTATATCATGAAACAATAGAAAAACGGTTAGCCTAGGCAAACCGTTATAAAAATTAGATCTCTTTATAGTCGACTTCAAGTCCTCGTTTAACTGCTGGACGGTCGGCAATTTTTTCAGTCCAAGCTTGAAGATGCTTGTATTCTTTAACATCAAGGAAAATACCAGCCTTATCCCAAATCTTATCTTGAGCAAGACGGCCATACCAAGACCAGATAGCGATATCAGCGATAGTATATTCATCGCCAGCAATATAAGGTTTGGTTGCTAATTCTTTATCAAGCAAATCAAGTTGGCGTTTGGCTTCCATGGCAAAACGGTTGATGGCATATTCGATTTTTTCAGGTGCATAGTGGAAGAAGCCACCACCTAGAAAAGGAGCAGCACCTGTTTGCCAAAAGAGCCAGTTGAGAACTTCCGTACGTTTTGCGTGATCAGTTGGAATGAGTTTGCCGAATTTTTCAGCCAAGTAAAGGAGGATGTTAGCTGATTCGAAGACACGAACCGGTTGGTCCTCAGAGTAATCCATCATTGCTGGAATCTTTGAGTTTGGATTGATTGAAACAAAGTCTGAGCCGAATTGGTCACCATCTCCAATCTTAATACGATAAGCGTCATAACCTGCTTGAGTCACACCAAGTTCTTTCAATTCTTCCAGCATGATAGTTGCCTTGATACCATTTGGTGTCGGAAGAGTATAGAGTTGGAAAGGTTGGTCACCTTTAGGTAATGTTTGTTCAAAACGTGCACCAGCTGTAGGTTGATTGAGGCCACCCCAGGCACCTCCCATAGAGGTTGGGTTTTCCCAAACTTCTGGTAAAATATAGTCAGACATAAAGTTTCTCCTTGTATTCTTGATAGTTACATCCTAACAAAATGCTAATGGCATTTCAAGAATCTACTACGTCCTATTAGGCGTGACACCTTGACTTTTTCTATAAGAATGATAAGATAGTAAAAATTAATTTTTATCTGATAAAAACATATTGTTTAGAGAGGAAGAAAGAATGACTGCTATTGATTTTCATAAGTTGGCTAAAACAGAACTACACTGCCATTTGGATGGTTCTCTATCATTGGAAACTATTCGTCACCTAGCTGACTTGGCACAGATTGAGTTACCTGAGGACGATGCAGAGCTCAAACACCATGTGACAGCACCAGCTACCTGTGAGAGTCTCCTAGATTATCTTGAGGCTTTTGATTATATTCGTCCTTTGCTTCAAACAAAGGAAGCTTTGACTATTGCGGCTTATGATGTCGCTAAACAGGCTGCTCTTGAAAATGTTATCTATATTGAAGTGCGTTTTGCTCCAGAATTGTCAATGGATAAGGGATTGACTGTCGCTGAAACCATTGATGCTGTTTGTCAAGGCTTACGTCAAGCTCAAGAAGAATTTGGTATTGTAGCCAAGGCCCTAGTTTGTGGCATGCGCCAATCAGATCAAGAATTAACGGCTCGTATTCTTGATGAAGCAAATGATGTTGGCAATAGTGGCTTTGTTGGTTTTGATTTTGCCGGAGATGAGCATCAATATGGACCTAAAGCGATTAAACCTTTGATTGAACAAGTCCAAAGTTACAACCGTCCGATGACTTTCCATGCTGGAGAGTGTGGTTGCCCAGCCTTTTTGGCTGAGTCGATTGCCATGGGAATTAAGCGTAATGGTCATGCAACGATCTTGGCTCAGGAGCCTAAGCTTTTGGAAGAGTTTGTCAAAAATGGTGTCACAGGAGAGTTATGTTTAACAAGTAATCTCCAGACCAAGGCTGCTGTTACAGTTGCTGATTTTCCTTATCTAAAAATGAAAGCGGCAGGGGCTAATATTACTATTAATACGGACAATCGGACTGTTTCTGATACAAACCTGACCAAAGAGTACGAACTCTATCACAAGCATTTTGATAGCTCAGTTCAAGACTTCTATGCTCATAATAAGACAGCAATCGAAGCTTCATTTGCTAGTGATGAGGAGAAAGAAGAACTCCTTGAAAAATTGGCTAAAGCCTATTCATAAGAAGTAAATAGACTGGTAAAACTTTATAAAGGTGATAAAATTGAGCCATTTGGAACATCAGTCAAACCTATCATAAAAATAGGGGAGAGAGGCGAACTTTTTTCAAAAATTGTTCAGTCTCCCTCCCTTTTACGCTTGGAATTATGATAAAATAAGTACAATACATATTTTAGAGGAGACTGGTTTGGCGTCAGGATTGTCACTTTATTTTCGCTACGGCACCATGAATTCTGGGAAATCCATTGAGATTCTTAAGGTTGCCTATAATTACGAAGAACAAGGAAAACCAGTAGTATTGTTGACCAGTCGTTTGGATAATCGAGATGGGGTCGGCTATATCTCTAGTCGTATTGGCATGAAACGGAAGGCCTATCCTATTGGTGATGATACGGATATTTTTGGTTACATTGCTAATATGGATCCACGACCTTACTGTGTTTTAGTTGATGAGGCTCAGTTTTTGACCCGTGCGAATGTCTATGATTTGGCACGAATTGTTGATGAGTTAGATATCCCAGTGATGGCTTTTGGTCTCAAAAATGATTTTCAGAACAATCTCTTTGAAGGTTCTAAATATCTCTTGCTTTTGTCTGATAAGATTGATGAGATTAAGACCATTTGTCATTATTGCTCGAGAAAAGCAACCATGGTCCTTCGTATGGAGGATGGGAAGCCAGTTTATGAGGGAGCACAAGTTCAAATTGGAGGACACGAGAGTTATATCTCCGTTTGCCGAAAGCACTGGTTTAATCCACCTCAAGAAAACATAATCCCTTTGAATAAGGCCTAAAAACGACTATTAGTTATATAAGGAGTAAAGATAACAAATGAACATTTATGATCAGTTACAAGCGGTTGAAGACCGTTATGAGGAATTGGGTGAATTGCTTAGTGACCCTGAAGTCGTTTCAGACACTAAACGCTTCATGGAGTTGTCACGTGAAGAGGCAAATACTCGTGAAACGGTGACAGCTTACCGTGAGTACAAGCAAGTTATTCAAAGTATCTCAGATGCTGAAGAGATGATTAAGGAAGCAAGCGGTGACCCTGATTTGGAAGAAATGGCTAAGGAAGAACTCAAAGAATCCAAAGCCGCTAAAGAAGAGTATGAAGAACGCTTGAAAATTCTTCTCTTGCCAAAAGACCCTAATGATGACAAGAATATCATCCTCGAAATCCGTGGAGCCGCAGGTGGTGATGAAGCTGCCTTGTTTGCAGGTGACCTTTTAGCTATGTACCAAAAATACGCAGAAACACAAGGTTGGCGCTTTGAGGTTATGGAAGCATCTTACAATGGTGTTGGTGGTATCAAAGAAGTGGTTGCCATGGTTTCAGGACAATCAGTCTACTCAAAACTCAAATATGAATCAGGAGCACACCGTGTACAACGTGTGCCTGTGACTGAGAGCCAAGGTCGTGTTCATACCTCGACAGCAACTGTTTTGGTTATGCCAGAAGTTGAAGAAGTAGAGTACGAAATTGATCCTAAGGACCTTCGTGTCGATATCTATCACGCATCTGGTGCTGGTGGTCAGAACGTCAATAAGGTTGCGACTGCGGTTCGTATGGTTCACATTCCTACTGGAATCAAAGTAGAGATGCAAGAAGAACGTACGCAACAGAAGAACCGTGATAAAGCCATGAAGATTATCCGTGCGCGTGTTGCGGACCACTTTGCACAAATCGCTCAAGATGAACAAGATGCTGAGCGTAAATCTACTGTTGGTACAGGGGACCGTTCAGAACGTATCCGTACTTACAACTTCCCACAAAACCGTGTAACGGATCACCGTATTGGTTTGACCCTTCAAAAATTAGATACGATTTTGGCTGGGAAAATGGATGAAGTCATTGATGCTCTTGTTCTTTACGATCAAACTCAAAAATTGGAAGAGCTTAACAAATGATTCTAGCGGATGTTCTGGCTGACTATGAGAAGCAGCTTGAGGCAGTTGGAGAAGAGCCAGAGGCCCTTTCCTTTGTTTATCGTGGTTTGAAGCAGTGGGACTTGACTCATTTTGTTCTTCAATTGCGTCAGGAAGTTTCAGAGGAAGATGCTGAGCTATTAGCTCATGTATTTAGCCAACTAAAGAATCACAAGCCTGCCCAGTATATCTTGGGCTATGAAGACTTTCATGGCTTACGTTTTCAGGTTGATGAGCGTGTCTTGATTCCACGTCCTGAAACTGAGGAACTAGTGGACTTGATTTTAGCGGAAAACCCAAGCACAGAGCTTAAGGTTCTTGATATTGGAACTGGGAGCGGTGCTATTTCGGTATCCCTGAAAAAGAGTCGCCTCCTTTGGCAAGTAACAGCCAGTGACTTGTCAGTGGATGCGCTAGAGCTTGCCCAGGAGAATGCTAAGCTAAATCAGGCAGACATTAACTTTGTGCAATCGGATGTTTTCGAAAATATTTCTGGTAGTTTTGATATCATTGTGTCAAATCCTCCCTATATTTCTGAAAATGATAAGAACGAAGTTGGTATTAATGTCTTGGCTAGCGAGCCCAAAATGGCTCTGTTTGCTGATGAAGAGGGACTTGCTATTTATAGACAGATTATTGAGGACGCAGATAAGTATTTAAATCCAAAAGGAAAGCTCTACTTTGAAATTGGCTATAAGCAGGGCCGTGATTTGAAGAAACTCTTGTCTCTACATTTTCCTGATAAGCGTGTGCGTGTTCTTAAGGACCAATTTGGGCAAGATAGAATGGTCGTGATGGATGATGAAAAGTAATAAAGTGTTAAGAGAAATCTTGGCTGACGGTGGAGCAGTTGTCCTTCCTACAGAGACTGTTTATGGTCTATTTGCTAAGGCTTTAGATGAGCAAGCTGTTGACCATGTTTATGAGCTAAAAAATCGTCCCAGAGATAAAGCCATGAATTTGAATGTCGCTTCTTATGAAGATATCTTGTCCTATTCAAAAGATCAACCCAAGTATTTGAAACAATTGTATGATGCTTTTTTGCCTGGACCTTTGACTATCGTTCTAAAAGCTAATGATAAAGTCCCCAGATGGATTAATTCAGGATTGGCGACAGTTGGCTTCCGTTTGCCAGACCATATTGTTACTAGAGAGCTGATCCAAGCGGAAGGGCCTTTGATTGGTCCCTCAGCCAATAAGTCTGGGAAGGCTAGTGGTCGTTATTTTGACCAAATAAGAGCCCAATTTGATTTTCAGGTGACTGGCTATCAAGATGACGCTGCCTTGTTGGGTGTAGATTCGACGATTTTGGATTTGTCTGTTTCACCTGCTAGGATTCTCAGACAAGGGAAAATTACAAAAGAAGACCTATTGGCGGCTCTACCAGAGTTGACCATAGAATAAATGACTAACAGAGACCTATGGAAGTGTGAGATAACTTCCAACTATATGTGGGTGAGTTGATTGAAACCCCCTTAGACCTCAAAGGAGACCTCTATGATTTTTGATAAAGAAGATTACAAAGCATTTGACCCTGAACTATGGAACGCCATCGATGCGGAGGCAGAACGTCAGCAAAACAATATTGAGTTGATCGCATCTGAGAACGTAGTATCTAAAGCTGTTATGGCTGCTCAAGGAACTCTCTTGACTAACAAGTACGCAGAAGGCTATCCAGGTAAACGTTACTATGGTGGTACAGACGTGATTGATGTGGTTGAGTCTCTTGCTATTGAGCGTGCCAAAGAACTTTTTGGAGCAAAATTTGCCAACGTGCAACCTCACTCAGGTAGCCAAGCCAATGCTGCTGTTTACATGTCATTAATCCAACCAGGTGATACGGTTATGGGAATGGATTTGTCAGCGGGTGGTCACTTGACACACGGTGCACCAGTTAGCTTCTCTGGTAAGACATATAACTTCGTCGCTTACAATGTGGATAAGGATACTGAACTCCTAGATTATGATGCCATTCTTGCGCAAGCTAAAGAAGTGCAACCAAAACTCATTGTGGCTGGTGCTTCAGCTTACTCTCGTATCATTGATTTTGCTAAGTTCCGTGAAATTGCCGATGCTGTAGGTGCTTATCTCATGGTAGATATGGCTCACATTGCAGGTCTTGTGGCGTCTGGTCATCACCCGAGTCCAGTTCCTCATGCACATGTGACAACTACAACAACTCACAAGACGCTCCGTGGTCCTCGCGGTGGTTTGATTTTGACTGATGATGAAGCTATCGCTAAGAAATTGAATTCTGCAGTCTTCCCTGGTTTGCAAGGTGGTCCTTTGGAACATGTTATTGCTGCCAAGGCTGTTGCTCTTAAAGAAGCACTTGACCCTGCC
>ENA-OPSL01000473-OPSL01000473.1-human-gut-metagenome-genome-assembly--contig:-NODE-473-length-11330-cov-1.439734_pt1 | contig 11330 bp, 11 predicted proteins | sample MGYA00241458_ERZ501908 | MGnify/ENA primary metagenome ERZ501908 (study PRJEB25962, sample SAMEA2042444) | human gut metagenome | biome: human gut; feature: human-associated habitat; material: faeces... | reverse complement strand
ACAATTTGTATTGCACCTATCAAATTATATGACTACAAATTTTGATTTGTACTTAAATATTTCCTGCTTTTTGCCGTAAAATGTTTAATTTTTGATGTAACTTTTGAAACATCAATTTTGATTTGTCGACTTGGCGAACGAAGTCGGCAAATTGGTTTTGAAGTTCGATGGGTGGTAAAATTATCTTTAACCGCTCAACTTGCTGTTTAGTTATTGCCTCTCTTGTAGCTCCACTGCCCGCAATTTCCCAAAGTAATTTTTGATAATTGTCATCAATCAATAGTCTATTCAAAAATATTGGTTCAATACACTCTTTACATCTAATAATGCAAACATGCTGATTTACTCTTGCTGGCAATATTTGATTGGGCACAACACACGAACGAGCAACTGATGCCCCAGTTATATTCAGCAAAACATCACTTTCTTTTATAATAACATTATCAAGTTTGGCTGCCTGTTCATCCGAAATATGAGCCAAATCTTTATATTCAAATTTACCATTGTAAACATTCATACTTCGTATAAGAGCAATACCTTCCTCTTGATATGCTTCCCTACCTCCTTTAGGTGTTGCTCCAGAACCAATCTTCAATGTAAGTTGAGCTAATAAATTACTTTCCCATCCTTTTTCATTAAGCACAGGATTTCCAAAGAGTTCCACAAATCGGGCTTTGATAAGGTCGTCAAGCAGCAAGAGTTCACTCTTTCTCCCAGCCAAACTGCCCATTATTTTATCTAATACCTTTACAATTTCCTTTTGTTTTTCTAGAGAGCACAACTCTATTTCAATCTCCGACAATGTAGCCTTATTTAAAGTTTTTCCCATTACAGCTTTATTACTTCCTTTATCCCAATCTCTGTACTTAAACAAATAAAAAATGTATTTAGGTAACATATCAACAACATGCTTGTCATGAAAAGCCATTATTGCTTCGTTAGAATACATATCCTCTGCTGTTATCGCAGTTTTTCCAATAGATAATTTAAAACTCATAACTACTGTATTTCGAGGAATTAATTTTATTCTACTTTCCTGAACAGCTTTTTCAGAAAGATGTTCTTTAGTATTTGAAATATACATTTCGGTTGTAGATAAATCTCCAATTGAGATCCACTTATAACCATTTGTATTCCAATAATCTACATTATCCCTTGATGGCGTTTTTCCCATCTGCAAATCAAATATATCTTTCAATTTATATTTCATCTTCCTCATGCCTCTACAGGCTACGAACAATATTCTTTACCGTTTTATCAAATTGTATTGTAAACAGAACATATGTTTGTTATAATATAATTGGTGCTACCTTTACGGTAGGCGGTTAGTCCTTTTGCAGAGGACTGTGACCTCTGATTACATAGAAATCTTTTTACAGAAATCTACCAAAGGAGGATTTTATTATGCTTACAACGGAACTTTTTATAGCCATCATCAGCTTATGTATCACTTGCTTTGCCCTTGGTTATACCGTTGGTTGTAAAAGCAATGATAAAGCACAAAAATAACCGCCCAGTCCAGTAAACTTTGGCGGTTATTTTTATAAAACCAAATTGATATTGGGCTAACCATCTATCGGTAGCACCTCTATGTTTATATTAGCATCTAACCGCTTTTATGTCAAACATGTATTCTGTTTTTTAACTTTTTTGATAACTACTCGTAGCACTGCAAACCTCAATTTGTCTCTTGCAGCTAAAGGAACTTCTCATTATTAATCTAAAAACAAGCGTGACCGCCAAACAGACAGATATTTGCGCGGTCACTGCTTATTAAATGCATCAGGCACACTGACTCATTTCTCATTTAGCCCATATATTTCTGATGTGATGTCTTCACATTGCTCTGATTTACCATCGCATATTGCATCGTTGTATCAATTTGCGAATGTCCCAAAATTTTCTGCACCTGTTCAATTGGCATTCCTTTGTCAATTGCTCTCGTTGCCATAGTCCGCCTAAATTTATGTGGGTGAATTCTTTCCAAATCAAGCCGGCGTCCGAGTTTGCGAAGTCGGATTTCTACACCACTTATTTTCAATCTATCATGCGGCGCATCAAGCGTCACAAATAATGCCTCATTTTGGTCGGTTCGCCTCTCTATGTATTCCTTCAAATGAACTTTCGCCTTTGCATCAAAATAAACTTTTCGCTCTTTGTCACCTTTTCCGTACACAACACATTCCCGCCCTTCCAAATCAATATCATCAATATTTAAATTAACAAGCTCTCCCACTCGAATCCCCGTTGAATACAGCAAATCGATAATTGCCAAATCGCGAATTTCTTCACAATTATCTCTTAGTTTTTCGATTCCTTCATCTGTTATTACATTTTTAACAACAGTCTTGGTTTTAATTTTATGTATCCTTCGCATCGGACTTTTCAGAACATAATCCTCTTCTTCCAACCACGAAAAAAAGCTGGATATATTTCTTCGGATATTGTCAATTGTTACATTAGAACAACAATTTAATCGCTGATAATCTGCCAAATACGCTCTTATTTCTTCTGTTGTTATTTTACGCACTTCTGTTTCAATGCAAGACAACATATGCTCCACCGTCACACGATAATATTGAATTGTCCGCTCTGAACACCCCTCAATCTTTTTTGCATCCAAAAACATCTGCAAAAATTCTTTGTTCTCAATTTTCTTGGTGTCTGCTTGATTTTCCGCAAATGTGTTAACCATTACTTCCTGCAGCTTTTTCATCTGCGGTATCGATAGATACTCCGACATCTCATTTAAAATTGTAACTACTTTCTCTTCCATATTGGTACCTCCTTATTTTGGTACCCACATCCATCCCCTGCACTTACAATTCATATTTAAAATTCCATGTTTTGCGCTTATATTATGCGCAAAATAAGCACGAAGGTCAAGTATCCAGAAAAAACAAATGTGCTAATATTACAAATAATATTAACACACTTGCATAATTCCAGAATTTAACTATTTTATTTTCTTATACTCAGCCAAAGTATTCCTGCATTAATGAATCAAACAATGTTTGCGTTTCATCCAATGCCTTTTGCACTGCAACTTTTGATTTGTCGACTTGGCGAACGAAGTCGGCAAATTGGTTTTGTAAATCCATCGGCGGAACATGCACATAAATCTGTTTTAATTTGGTAACATTCACTCCCGCCATAATTGCACCAGAACTCACTAATTCAATCTGTCTTGTAACAAATCCGCTAAAATGTAGCTGACACACCATAAATGCAGGATTTAGTCTTTCACGATCCACACGAATTCTCAAAACATCTGAATGAATAATTCCATCTGGATAATCATTAGGAAAAAGTGCACATTTTCCAACATTTCCCTTTCGTGACATCGCAATATCTCCAGGAATGATTGTATATGAATTTAACTGCTCGGCCTTCTCTTCTGTTAAAAAATGTGTCGGCTCAGACAAAAACGCTGTGTTAATCTGTGGAATCTCCCATACAGCAATTCCAGATGTCGTATATTCATCCTTGCTTAATTGAGTACCAAATGGTCCACATTTTATATCATCTTTATCCGCACAAGCATCTACAAATTTACACTTATCCCATGAACATTCTGGATTTGCCAGATCCCCAAACATCTCGACAAATCGGGCTTTGATAAGATCATCCAATAGCCGTAATTGCTGTTTCATTTCGTTGATAATTACATATAATTTATCAAGCTTATCGCATACAGAAATTTGTTCTTCCTTAACTATTTCATTCACTTCATATTGGGATATATAATGAGCAAGCTTTAAATTATGAATTCCCGTAGTTTTATTCTCAAACATCCTCGTTCCACCACGCCTATAATTTGCAAACAAAGAATAAAATACATATCTAGGATACCATATTTCCTGATTTTTAACTCGTAGTAATCCTGTAAAATTATTAAACAAATAAGTATTATCCTCACCCTCAAAATATATAACTCTTCCAACAGGAAACTTATCACTTCCACCTGATTTCTCAATAATAATGTCACCTTTTCGAAGAAACTTTTCTTCTATATTTTTTTTGGTTATTGTCCTAGTAACTACATTTTTATAATCAACCACTCCTTCATTGGTAAAATTAGTAGTTCTAAGAACTGGAATTCCCTCACCAGTCTGATCATCAATTCCCCATTCACCAGACAAAGCTTTACCTGTAATTTCAATTAATTTCGCCATCTCTTGTCCCTGCAAACCTCAATTTGTGAGGTCCTTTCTTTCTTATTTTGCAAGCATTTCGCGCAATTCTTTCGTTTCCTTCGCAATCTGCTCGTTCAACTGTTCAATCTCAGCAAGAATCTCCTCTGTCGGCGGATATTCCACTGGGATATACTCAATTTTCTTATATTTATTAATCGATAAATCATAATCATTGTCGGCAATTTCCTGCTTGTCAACCAAGAAGCTCTGCTCCGTTCTTTCGCGAGTTTCCTCGTTATCTTTATGATGGAATCTCTCAATAATATCCGGAATGTCATTTTCCTCAATTGGCTGACGCTTATCATCCAGCGAATGACCATCAGCCTTCATATCGTAAAACCAAACTTTTTCGGTACCCCCGGCATTTGTTTTCGTAAAAATCAAAATAGCGGTAGACACCCCTGCATACGGCTTAAATACACCGGATGGCATGGAAATAACACCTTCCAAGTATTGATTTTCCACCAATTCTTTACGTAGATTTTTATGAGCCTTTGAAGAACCAAACAAAACACCATCTGGCACAATGCAGGCACATCTGCCACCTACCCGAAGCAGACGAATAAACAGTGCAACAAACAACAATTCAGTCTTCGTTGTACTAGTAATTGCAGACAGTGATTCACTAATATTTTCCTTGTTTAATGTTCCCTTAAAAGGTGGGTTGGCAAGGACTAAATCGTAGGTATCTTTCACCATGTAATCTTTTGACACACTATCCTGCTTATTCAACTGTGGATTCGTAACCGAATGAAGCATCAGATTCATGCAGGACAAACGACACATAGTTTCATCCGTATCAAATCCCGTAAATGTTTCCGTTGCGTATTTTTTCCATTGCTCCTCGGTCATTTTATTTCCATAGTGAGTTCGTATGTATTCTGCCGAAGAAATCAAAAAACCTGCCGTACCACACGCTGGGTCACAAATTTTCATATCCGGTGTTGGCTGCATAAGATTTACCATCATATCACGAATATGCTTCGGTGTTCGAAATGCACCAAGCCGCCCCGCAGAATTTAATTTTCCAAGCATATGCTCGTATAAATCTCCCTGCATATCTAAACCTTTAATGTCATTTTCAAAGAGGTCATCTAAGCCAATAATAACTTTTTGTAATGCCAATGGTTCATTAATTTTGAATGTTGCATGTTTCAAATATCTTGAAAACGCGGAATTTTCATCCTGATTCAAATTGATTAGAAAAATAAAGACATGTTCAACAAAATGTTTGTGAAGTTCTCTAGCTTCCATCCCTTTAAAATTTCTCCACCGCAATGCCTGTTCTTCTTTAGAATCCCCAAAAATATGTTTCTGTGGTTCCCCTGAAAGCAATTCGGCAGTTTCAATATCTGCTTCATGCTCATCAAGTTGTTTTGCAAACATAAGATATGTTAACTGCTCAATAACTTCGGTCGGCTGTGATACTCCTCCCGCAATGACATCAAGCCATATCTGTTCAATTTTGTTTTTCACTACTGCTGGTAACATGTTTTCCTCCTCACGTGTTCTTTCGCTTTACTCGATTTTTATACTACTATATTAACGATTTTTAACAGTAACGTCAATTATTACTTCATTTTCGTCGCAAGCTACAGTTATCTCATATTATAAATAGAATCACACAAAGGATTGATTTTTATTCACATGTTTGATAAGATATTGTCAGTGCTACCCTATTCGGTAGGCGGTTCGCCTTCGTCGCAAGAGTATTAGCTTGCGTTTACATAGAAATCCTTTGCGGAAATCTCATGAGGAGGATTGTGCTTATGCTTACAACGGAACTCTTTATAGCCATAATCAGCTTATGTATTACTTGCTTTGCTCTTGGTTATACCGTTGGTTCCAAGAGCAATAATAAAACACAAGAGTAACCGCCTGGTCTGCAAACTTTGGCAGTTACTCTTGTAACCAAAAAATCAGGCTAACCGTCTATATGCGGTAGCACATTTTCTATCACTATATTAGCATCAAATTATATTTATGTCAAACATTCCTGCAAGACAATTCTCCCCCCAAAGCAACGCTTTTCCCAAACTTTCTGCCTTATGGTTGCTTTGCTTACAACTATTTTTCTATTTCATGCAACTCTTTCTTAAAAATCCAGAAAAAAGCGTTGTTTTTCTCGGAAAAATTGAGATAAATCCGACAAAATGGGGGTGAATATGCAACGTTTTTTGGCTTTGGAGCAAGTTAGCGTTGTTTTAGCAAGTTGCCAGCCCTTCTTCCGGCGAACATGCCTTGTAATGACCGCCAGAATCCTTCCTAAGCCTAACGTGCACATTTATACTGTAGGTCTTCCCAGCGGCGGTCTACTTCTGCCTGGAATTGCTCGATTAGGTGTTCGTTGCCTTTTTTGAAGAGGTGTTTGAAACGTCCCTGAACACGAAGGAAGTCTTCGATTGGGAGTTTCTTCTTTGGCTCATAGGAAAGAATCCATTTGCCATGGTCTACCTCAAAAAGCGGCCAGTAGCAGGTTTCTACGGCAAGTTTACAGATGTTCATGATATCTGCTGTGTCGTAACGCCAGCCACGTGGGCATGGTGTCATTACATTCAGAAAACTTGCGCCTTCTGTGTAGATGGCTTTTTCGGATTTACGATGCAAATCTTTAAAATCCGTTGTCATTGTTGTCTGTGCAACATAAGCAACGTCGTGGTCTGCAATGATGCTTGCCAAGTCTTTGCGGTTCTGCATTTTACCTACGGACTGCTTGCCAACCGGCGTTGTCGTTGTGTCCGCATACATAGGTGTTGCCGAAGAACGCTGGATACCGGTGTTCATATAGGCACCATTGTCATAGCAGACATAAACCATGTCATGTCCACGCTCCATCGCACCGGACAAGGACTGGAAACCGATGTCGTAAGTTCCGCCATCTCCACCAAATGTAATAAATTTAAATGTTTCGTCTTCCGGCAGTCTGCCGCGTTTTTTCAAGGCACGGTAAGCAGTCTCAACACCACTCAATGTGGCACCTGCATTTTCAAATGCATTATGTATGTAACTGTCCTCCCATGCGGTGTATGGATACATAAAAGAAGAAACTTCCAGACATCCGGTCGCATTACCAATGACTGCGTGGTCTCCCTCATGCAGAGCACGAAGTACGGCACGTACAGCGATTGTTGCACCACAGCCGGCACACATACGATGTCCCGGAGCCAATCTCTCTGGTTTTTCCATCATAGTTTTTAAACGATAATCACTCATACTATCCTCCGTTTATCCTCTCAGTCTGATATACTGGTACTGTTCTACTGTCTTGCCATTTTCAATCATATCCTCTAATTCCGCGAATACATCTTTTACATCTTTGATGGTAAAATCACGTCCGGCCAGACCGTATATGTAATTTACTGCTTCAATCATAACTTTATTTTTGAACAAGGCTGCCGGCACCTCACTGCCAAGCGGTCCGCCATTGCCATTGTAGCTCTCACAACGGTCCATAACGGCAACTGCTTTGCAATTTGCTAAAGCTTTTGCAATTTCCTCTGAAGGGAATGGACGGAATACACGAAGTTTGAGTACACCGACTTTTTTGCCTTCTGCCCGAAGTTCATCCACAGCCTCTTTCGCAGTTCCTGCTGCCGAACCCATAATCAACATAATGTAATCGGCATCTTTCGTTTTATATTCCTCAAAAAGCTCAAAACCACGTCCGGTCAGCTCTTTGTATTTTTTTGCAACTTCCTTAATAACTTCTTTTGAATTTTCAAGTGCCACTTCCTGATTTTTCTTTGCTTCCATCGCATAATTGGAAACAGAATACGGTCCTACCGCAATTGGTTTGCCGGGATTTAACAAAAATTCTTCCGGATGATACTCACCAACAAAATCTTTGACCGCTTCATCTTCCAAAAGCGTAATATTTTCCACAGCGTGGCTTGTAATAAATCCATCCTGACAAATCATAACCGGAAGATGTACTCTCGTATCTTCGGCAATCGGATATGCCTGAATAAAGTTGTCATACGCTTCCTGATTATTTTCTGCGTAAATCTGAATCCAGCCGGTATCTCTTGCGCCCATACCATCGGAGTGGTCGCAGTTAATGTTAATCGGACCGGATAATGTACGGTTTACCAACGCCATAACAAGTGGCAGACGGTTCGATGCAGCAAGAAGAAGTTCTTCCCACATAAGTGCGAGTCCTGCAGAAGAAGTAGCCGTCAAACTTCTCGCACCTGCTGCCTCGGCCCCAATCGTTGCACTCATGGAAGAATGTTCACTCTCCACCGGGATAAACTCGGTATCCATCTCACCATTTGCAATATAGGTAGAAACCATCTGTGGAATCTCCGTTGAAGGAGTAATTGGAAATGCCGGCATGACATCCGGATTAATCTGGCGGATTGCATACGATACCGCTTCATTTCCTGACATACGTTCTTTAATTGCCATTAGATATTTCCCTCCTTCATCTCAATTGCGCCAAATGGGCATACTTTAGCACAAATGCCGCAGCCCTTACAATGGTCATAGTCAAATTCGCCACGCTTTCCATCTTTAACCGGAATACTGCAGTCCGGGCAAACCGGGGTGCAGAGCAGGCATTGTTTACATTTATCTGCAACATAAATCGGGGTATTCGTGCGCCACTCACCGGTATTAAAAAGTTTTGAAGTGCCACCCGCAAAAACCATCAAGCCTTCTGTCAAATCCTGATGTGGTGTTTTTTCGTTGATTTTTGTAACATCTGTTCTCACGCCATTGCCTCCTTATCTTTCTGAATATCGATGGAAACAACGTCAAAGGCACGCTCCAACGCTTCCATATTACCGTCAATTACTTCTGGTTTTTTTGCAAATTTATGTTCATAAGAAGCTCTCATTTCATGAATAAAAGTCTCTTTTTCCATTACTTCACTGACCGCTACCGTAGCTGCTAACATCGGTGAATTCGGAAAATTCTTTCCTAATGTCTCCACGGAAATATGTCTGGCATCAATCGCATAAACACGACCTTTGTAGCCATTGAGTTTCGGAATCATGTCCTCTCTCTTTTTCGGTGTATTAATAATAATTGCACCGGTTTCCTTCAAACCGGCTGTCACATCAACCGAATCCAAAAGCGTCTCATCTACAACCACCACATAATCCGGGTGGTAAATGTTTGAATGTACGCGAATCACATCGGAACTGATGCGGTTGTACGCCGTAATCGGTGCTCCCATACGCTCCGGACCATATTCCGGAAATCCCTGCACGTTCTGACCCGTTTTGAACGCTACATCCGCAAGCAAAAGTGCTGCCGTCTTGGCACCTTGGCCGCCGCGGCCGTGCCATCTGATTTCGATACCGTTCTTCATCGTTCTCAAATCTCCTTCTATCCTTCATCCATTGGGTGCAAAATTTTCTCAATAACGTTTTGACCCAGCATATCCTATTATATCGTAGGAAAAACAAATGTAAAGCGAAAATGTTTAATTTTGTTCACTTTTGAAGTGAATTATTTTCATTATCTGTTTTTTTCAACTTTCTCCGGGCAAACAGTTGGAACAAGCCCCCATTTATGTTATACTACTAACAGAAACATTAAAGGAGATTGGATTTCATTGATTAAGCGATTTTATGTACCAACTTCCAAACTAGAAGAGGGCATGCAGATTGACCAGGTTATCAAAGACAGACTGGACCGTACACTCATTGCCCGTGGCTCTGCTTTGGATGCTTATTTGATTGAAGGCCTGAAAAAACGAGGCATACACGGAGTATACATAAAGACAGGTGAGGAAGACCCGGAGAAAAAACCGGAGGAAGAAACACTCACCCCTTTTGTACGTAATAAAATCGAAAAATACCGCACAGAAGATCCAAGAAAAGTTTATTTATCAGAGAGTGTTAAAAAACGCGTGTCCGAGGGAATCCAGTATTTATATAACAATTCAGACTCACCGGAATTCACAAACACTTCTGCAAAAATTACAAATGACTTAATTCACGCCATTGACCACAACGACGCTTTGGCGGTTGATATCAGTGCACTCAAAACAAGCGATGAATATACGTTTAAGCACAGTGTGGATGTCGCTACCATCTCCATGATTATTGCCAGAAACTTGGGCATGTCAAGCAAAGATGTTTATAATATCGGTATCGCCGGACTTTTACACGATATGGGAAAATCAAAAATCCCATCGGAAATATTGAACAAACCGGCACGTTTAACAGACGAAGAATTTGCTATTATGAAACAGCACTCCGAACTTGGCTATAATATCTTAAAAGAGAAAAAAGAATTTCACGGTGCTATTTCACTTGCCGTGCTGCAGCATCATGAAAAAATGAACGGAACCGGATATCCATTTGGATACGCTTCCGATAAAATTGTACCTTATGCAAAAATTCTGTCCATTGCAGACGTATACGACGCTTTAGTAACCGAGCGCCCTTACAAAAAATCATTTTCCCAACGCACCGCCGTAGAAATGATTATGTCAATGACCGCCGAGTTAGATATCACTGCCATGCGCAGTTTCATGGAGAGCGTCATTCTCTATCCGGTTGATACAACGGTTTCACTGAGCAACGGCGAACAGGCCCGCGTTGTCGAAAATAAACCAAATGCCGTCCTTCGTCCCACCGTCGTAGGACTAAAGAGCGGCATTGTTTACAATCTTTCGGAAGACTTAACCTGTGCTTCCATCGTTATTCAATAGACACGATTTTATTTAATCCACCATACGAATACTTTCAATGACCGGCTGGTCTGCTTTTTCAATCGTGCCGTTACCGTCAGTCGGAGTGGCATCTTCACAAATCTTATCGACAACTTTCATTCCCTTTGTCACTTTTCCAAAAGCAGCATACTCACCATCCAAATAGGTTGAATCCTGATGCATAATAAAGAACTGGGAACTTGCGCTGTCCGGGTCTGACGAACGCGCCATGGAAATCACACCTCTTTTATGAGATATGTTATTCTCTACTCCATTGGAAGAAAATTCACCTTTAATCGTCTCATCTGAACCACCGGTTCCGTTTCCTAACGGATCACCGCCCTGAATCATAAAACCGGACATAATGCGGTGAAATGTCAAACCATCATAAAACTTTTCATTCACCAATTTGATAAAGTTTGCAACCGTAATCGGTGCCGTATCACCGTCTAACTCCACCTCAATCGTGC
>ENA-OPSL01000466-OPSL01000466.1-human-gut-metagenome-genome-assembly--contig:-NODE-466-length-11464-cov-3.406784_pt1 | contig 11464 bp, 8 predicted proteins | sample MGYA00241458_ERZ501908 | MGnify/ENA primary metagenome ERZ501908 (study PRJEB25962, sample SAMEA2042444) | human gut metagenome | biome: human gut; feature: human-associated habitat; material: faeces... | reverse complement strand
GATGAGATGAAAAAAATTTAGAAGAATTGATAGAAGATACCAGAAATGATTTGAATAGTAATGCTACATAAAGCATTTACTTTAAAAAGATTAAAGTAAATGTGGAAATTCTAGGTTTCAGTTGTACAAGTTACTGACAATAAAATGACAATACAATTGGATGAAATCATAGAAAATCTGCACAAAACAGTTCGAAAACGAACTGTTTTAAAACGGGAGCATAGAATAAATACTATAGAACAAGTAGAACTTTGCGAATTCGAATAATATATTTATTCCGAGGCACACTCCACTATCCTCTCAAGGGCAAAGTAGAGTAGTCTGAAAAAGAATAGAAATATGAAAAGAACGACCTGAGACAAAGCAGCACAGCCTTCGTCAGATCGTTCTTTTCATATTCAAATAATCTTCTGGAAAAGTACAAGAAACCTTATAAACAGGGCATTTCAGGGAGATAATCAGGAAAAAATATCAGAGGTTATCATCAGGAAATAGTCGGGAAAATATCAGATAAAAAACAGGGGCGGAAAAGGGAAGAGAGAATACTCGATTTTGTCCTTTGGAGGATAAATGGAATTGTCCCTTGATATTGAAAAATTGCGGAAAAGCCCATAAATAAAGGCTTTGCGGGGTGTCGAAAAGACCAAATGGAGTGCAAATGGAGTTTGAAAAATATTTTTTTCTCTTGTTTATATTCCAGATTCACCTGTAAATTTCGTGAAATCAGTTATTCTCATAAAATAAAATTAGAGTAAATATGAAGAACAGTTTGTTTTGATTGAAGTGATTTTCGTCAAGGCAGACTGTTTTTTGTTGCCTGCATTTAGAAAAAAGATATCAAAGAAAGGTTCTTTATTTTCGATGAGTTAAACTCCATGACACAGTAACCACACTGATGGAGAATTAAAAAACAAGAAAATTTGATAAATTTCGGAAAATGATGTCCGATTTTGCATCTGCCAGTACAGAGTATATGAAGAGATAAATATTCAAAATACAGGAGGTACTGATTATACATAGATACAGATAATGAGTATATGTATTATTATTCGGCTGAGTTTGTAAAATAAGAATAGCAAAAGTGAGAAGAGGATATTACAAATCATTGTTTTGATAATTCGGTGGTATCCTCTTTGTGGATTTCAGAATTTGTTTCTCAGCTTTCGGTATTCTCTCGGCGAATATCCTTTCAACTTGTGAAAAAGCCGACTGAAATAAAGCTGGTTATCATATCCGACAATCTTAGAAATCTCATTGATGGAATAAGTTGTTGTTTCAAGTAACATCTGAGCATTGTTGATGCGGATTCCCACAATGAATTGCATTGGTGTAGAACCGGTATATTTTTTGAAATTTCGGATAAACCAGCTGACACTCATGCCTCGTGAGGCAGCATAATCATCAATATTGATATTTTGATTGTAGTTTTCACTGAAAAAGGTAACAGCATTATCCATCTCATGATCAAGATATTCATTTTTTAATATGTGCTCTCTTGTCAGTTCCCGGTGGAAACTGATCAGAAGATGACGTAGCAAAAGGACAAGCATTTCCTCATAATTGTCTTGACAGCGTTGGAGCTCGATAATGATACGTTTGAAAATTTGTTCATATTCATTAGATGTACCCACTTGAAAGACACGTTCTTTATCCGGAAACCCATATTGACGTAAGATATTTTTCACATTGCTTCCTGTGAAGTGAATCCAGTATACTTCTGTCTTATCTTCTCCGTAATATTCATATTTTTGGAGTTCTTTCGGTCTGTACAGTACAATGTTGCCGGCTGGAACAATCGTTTCATTATTTACATTATCAAAATGAAAATGCCCACAACCAGCAGTGATATATATAATCTGATAATCCAGACGACCCCTTGGACGGTAGGTCGGAAGTTTGGGATGTCTGGAAAGACGGTAAGTACCACAGCTACCGACAATCAGCGGACGACTTTTGTCTTTGAAATCTATATGTGAGTGGTTCAAATAACCGGTGTTCAAATACATAGGACAGCACCTCTTTTCGTACTTTTTATTATTGTATCATTTAGTGCATATTTTGTCTAATCCAATTCATAGACATATTTTGCGAATTAGGATAAGCTATATATATAGCATAACTAAGGAACGCAAACAAAAAGTAAAGTATAAGGTTTGCTTTAGGAAAACAAAGAACAAAAAAGTATATGTATTGGAGGAGAGCTATTTATGATCGTACCACGTTATTATGAAAATCTAAGCGTACTGCACGAAAACACAATGCCAGCCAGAGCCTATTATATTCCGGCATCCAGAAGAATGGATAACTTGGTGGAACACAGAGAAGAGTCAGATCGTATGCAGTTATTGAATGGAACTTGGAAATTCCAGTATTTTAACAGCATCTATGACATTCAGGATTCTTTCTTTGAGAAGAATTATGATACAGAAAATTTTGATGAGATTCAGGTTCCAAGTGTATGGCAGATGGCTGGATATGATACACACCAGTATACAAACATCCGGTATCCATTTCCGTTTGATCCACCATATGTGCCACAGGACATTCCGTGTGGAGCCTATGTACATACTTTTGAGTACAGTAGAGATGAGAAAGCGCCAAAATCTTTTTTGAACTTTGAAGGAGTAGACAGTTGCTTTTACGTATGGATCAATGGCTCTTACATAGGATATAGCCAGGTTTCGCATATGACCAGTGAGTTTGATGTTACCGATGTACTTCAGGATGGAACGAATACGGTGGCAGTGTTGGTAATGAAGTGGTGTGATGGTTCCTATTTGGAAGATCAGGACAAATTCCGTATGAGTGGTATTTTCCGGGATGTGTACATTTTGAAACGCCCAAAACAGGCAATCAGTGATTATCATATTAAAACAAGAATTGAGGATATGCTTGCGAAAGTAGAAATTGAAATGAAATTCTACTCTCCGTTAAATGTAAAAATTTCGATTGAAGATAGAAACGGAGCAGTTGTAGCACTAGGAAGTATTGCTGAAGAAGGAACAGCTGTATTAGAAATCGCAAGTCCGGAACTTTGGAATACAGAAAATCCATATCTATATAAACTGATTCTTGAAACAGAGAATGAAGTAATTGTAGATCACATTGCATTAAGAAAGATAGAGATTAAAGACCAGGTTATTTATTTAAATGGACAGAAGATCAAATTCCGTGGTGTCAATCGACATGATTCTGATCCGGTTACTGGATTTACAATCAATTCGGAACAGATTACAACCGATCTTACGTTAATGAAGCAGCATAATTTTAATGCGATCCGTTCCAGCCACTATCCGAACGCACCATTTTTCTATGAAATGTGTGACAAGTATGGATTCATGGTAATAGATGAAGCAGATATTGAAGCTCATGGTCCATTTATGATCTACAGAAAAGAAGACACTGATTACAATCGGTTCAAACGATGGAATGAGAAGATTGCAGATGATCCGGTATGGGAAGAGGCAATCGTTGATCGCGTAAAACTCATGGTGGAACGTGACAAAAACCGTTTCTGTATTGTTATGTGGTCAATGGGAAATGAGAGTGCTTATGGCTGCAACTTTGAAAAAGCACTGGAATGGACAAAGAATTTTGATCCAGACCGTATCACACAATATGAGAGTGCAAGATACCGTAATTATGATGAAACATATGATTACAGCAATCTGGATGTGTACAGCCGGATGTACCCAGCGCTTTCTGAAATTCAGGAATATCTGGATAAAGATGGAAGCAAACCCTTCCTTTTGGTAGAGTACTGTCACAGCATGGGAAACGGACCTGGAGATTTTGAAGATTACTTCCAGATGATTCAGGATAATGATAAAATGTGCGGCGGCTTTGTCTGGGAATGGTGTGACCATGCGATTGCTCATGGAACTGCTGAGAATGGAAAGACTATATATGCTTATGGGGGCGACCATGGCGAAGAAATTCATGATGGCAACTTCTGTATGGATGGATTAGTATATCCGGACAGAACGGTACATACAGGACTTTTGGAATACAAGAATGTTTATCGCCCGGCAAGAGTTATTTCCTATAACAAAGAAAGCGGAGAACTGGTGCTTCATAACTACATGGATTTTGATGACTTGAAAGATTATGTGAAGATTAGTTATGAGCTGACACAGGATGGTCTTGTGATCAGCAAAGGCATACTTCCGGAGTTTTCTGTGGCACCACACGGGGAAGGAAAAACAAACCTGAAGATTAATGTTCCAGAGAATGGGAAATGTTATTTAAAACTTATTTACCATCTGAAAAAAGAATTGCCACTGTTGGATGAAGACCATATTCTTGGATTTGATGAAATTGAGGTAAGTAAAGAGGATACAAAATGTAAACTTGCAGAGAAATGGATACCAAAAACAGTAGTGGACTCTGAATTACAGGTAAATGAAAATGATACACAGATTCATATCAAGGGGCGTGAATTTGCTTATACCATAGACAAACGTACTGCACTCTTTACAGAGATGAAATTCGCAGGGCGGGAATACTTGAACCATCCGATGGAATTAAATATTTGGAGAGCTCCAACAGATAACGATATGTACATCAAGTCTGAATGGAAGAAAGCCCACTATGATAAGGCTTACACAAGAGCCTATACGACAGAGGTTGTGCAGGGAAAACATGGTGTGAAGATTACAAGCCATGCTTCCGTTGTGGCAGAGACAGTACAGAAGATTCTTGATGTGACGATTACATGGAAAATAGAAGCTGCTGGAAAGATTGATGCAGATATTGCAGTAACAAAAGACGATGAATTCCCGGATCTTCCGAGATTTGGTGTGAGGATGTTCCTGGATAAAAAACTTTCAGCTGTAAGATACTTTGGAATGGGACCACAGGAAAGTTATTGTGATAAACATCAGGCTGCGAGCCACGGTTTGTACCGGGCAGATGTAGGGGATTTACATGAGGACTATATCCGTCCACAGGAAAATGGAAGCCATTATGATTGTGAATATGTAGAGCTTAACAACAGCCGATATGGAATTGTGGCATCCGCAGAAAAGGCATTTTCATTCAATGCTTCTTATTATACACAGGAAGAACTTGAGAAGAAAACGCATAATTATGAATTAATAGAATCAGATAGTGTAGTATTCTGTGTTGACTACGCATTAAATGGCATTGGTTCTAATAGTTGTGGTCCAGTTGTATTGGAGCAGTACCGATTTGATGATGTATTATTCCGGTTTCAGTTTACACTGATACCGTATGTAAAGGGATAATAAAGTTTCATGTAACCCGTAAACAAGGAAAGAGAGTCTGGTTGTAATGTAAAGTCCGGATATACAGAGCAATCAGACAAAATCGGAGAAAAAAACAGAATTAGATATCATACGGTTAGCCATATTGAGATTCTAAGTGCGATGAAGATGAGGAGCAAAGAAATTCGATGGAAGAAAAAAAGTATTTGAAATGGTATAACAAAATTGGATACGGATCAGGTGATATTGCAGGTAATGTAGTCTATGCGTTCCTGACATCTTTTATGATGGTCTATCTGACGGACTCGGTAGGACTTGCTGCAGGTGTCGTGGGTACCCTGATTGCCGTATCAAAACTATTTGATGGTTTTACGGATATATTTTTTGGATCAATGATTGACAAAACACACAGTAAAATGGGAAAAGCGAAACCCTGGATGCTATATGGATATATTGGTTGTGCCATTACGCTGGTCTGCTGTTTTGCAGTACCAGTCAGCTTGGGAACAACGGCTAAATATGCATGGTTCTTTATTTCTTATACACTGTTAAATGGTGGGTTTTATACAGCAAACAATATTGCTTATTCAGCACTTACGTCACTGATTACAAAGAACAGCAAAGAGCGTGTACAGATGGGATCTTACCGTTTTATTTTTGCATTTTCAACAAGTCTTCTGATTCAGGCGATTACAGTTGGATTTGTAGATAAATGTGGTGGAGATGCTGCGGCATGGAGAACGGTTGCTATTATCTATGCAATCATTGGTCTGGTCGTAAATACGATTTCAGCACTTTCTGTTAAGGAACTTCCGGAGGAAGAACTTAATGAAGGAGAAGTAAAGAATGATAATGAAAAGTATGGAATGGTACAGGCATTCAAGCTTCTTGTCAAAAACAAATATTACATGATGATTTGTGGAACATATATTTTACAGCAGTTATATGGTGCCATGATTGGAGCTGGCATTTATTACATGACATGGGTACTGAAAAATAAGAATTTGTTTGGACAATTTGCATGGGCAGTAAATATTCCACTGATCATTGCCCTGATTTTCACACCGACATTAGTTGGTAAGTGGAAAGGTATGTATAAACTGAACTTAAGAGGTTACGTCTTAGCAGTCATCGGTAGAGCACTTGTTGTTGTTGCCGGATATATGGGCAGTGTTCCGTTGATGATGGCATTTACAGCTCTTGCAGCCTTAGGTCAGGGACCATGGCAGGGAGATATGAATGCAGTTATCGCATCCTGCTCTGAATACACTTATCTTACACAGGGAAAGAGAATTGACGGAACGATGTACTCTTGTACTTCTCTTGGTGTAAAAATCGGTGGAGGTATTGGAACCGCTGTTGTTGGATGGATGCTTGAGTTCAGTGGATATGTCGGAACAAATGCAACTCAGCCACAGTCTGCACTTGATATGATGCAGTTTATGTATCTTTGGCTTCCGTTAATCTTTGATGTATTGATTATGTTTGTACTTTCAAGAATGAATGTAGAAGATGCAAATAAAAAACTGAAAGCAGAAAAAGGAATTGCTGCAGATGAAGTAACAGATGCATTAGACATAAATTAGAATTGACAGGAGAAAGCGTTGTCTGGTCGTTGCTCGATGAGACAGTGCTTTTTTCTATATATAAAGTGATTGAACTGTATTTTGAAAATAAAAAAGGACCACTTCATTTTTGTGAAATGGCCTTAAGAAAATATTCAGTTTTCACAAAATAGTCCTTTTAGTATTTATACATGGTAAGGATGCTCAAAATATTCAGTGTAGAATACTAAAAGGTCATTCAGATATTTTTTTAGGTTGCTCATTTGCAATTCCTCCTTTCCTTATTTACAAGTTGATTATAAGATAGGTGTAAAAGGATTGCTTGCCAAATCGAAAGAAGATATAGACAAATGTTGCAAAGGGGAGTATTTCATGCAGTTAAAATATGTTGACACAAAAGAGGAGATTATAGCAATAAATAGGAAGTCAAAACATATTGAACCACATCTTCATAATGCACTGGAGATCGCTTGTGTAACAAGTGGATCATTAGAACTTGGTGTCGGACAGGAACTATACCATATGGAAAAAGGAGATATAGGCTTTGTATTTCCAGATGTTATTCATCACTATCAGGTACTGACACCCGGTGTAAATAAAGCGACTTATCTGATTGCATCGCCATTTACGATAGCCAAATTTGCAGATATCATGCAATCCATGGCTCCTGAATACCCAATCATCAAAGCGGAAAAGGTTGAACCGGAGGTATATAGGGTTATAAATGCAATTTTAGAGACAGAACAGTCGGATATTACTGTTGCACAGGCATATCTTCAAATTGTGTTGGCACGCTGCATAGGAAAATTAAATTTGGTAGAAAAGAGTAATGTGGGGAGCAACGATCTTATTTACCAGACAGTTTCCTATATATCAGCAAATTTCAAGAAGAAGTTTTCGTTGGAAGAGATGGCAAAAGACCTGGGCGTGGGCAAATATGTTTTATCCAGACTCTTTTCCAAGACATTCCATAGAAACTTTAATCAATATCTTAACGATGCAAGGCTGAACTATGCATGCCATCGTTTGGAAAATACGAGTGATTCTATTACAAATATTTGTCTGGATAGTGGATTTGAAAGTCAGAGAACGTTTAACCGAGTATTTAAAGAAAGATATAAAATATCACCAAGTGATTATCGAAGTACTTGTGTGAAAGAGATGTTGTCATAAAAGGTTCTGTTGATCGAAATATTTACTTTGATTTTACAGTGCTATGTATTTGATTTCATGTGTGGATGATATAATATAAAAATATTTGTAGAAAAAAGAGTTTTATTCTATTATGAAAAGAGTAAGGTGTATTCTAAAGAAACAAGAAAGAGAACCGGATTAAATATGCTTGGCTGTCATTCTGCAGAAGCAGTGATGGTTGGAGATCGGATGGATTATGAAGAATCAGTAGCTGAAATATGATTTTCTTCGACATATAATTCTTGACTATTACGGTATGCTTGATTGTGCGATAATGAAAGACGAATTCCATATTTTTCTATCCATTTATCATTGCTATGGGATATAGAAATATTAAAGATATAGATGATGTCTGGGATGCAATATGATAAAATGGTTACAAGAAAAATTTATAGGAATATAAAGATATGGAATTAAGATTATTACGCTATTTTTTGACAGTAGCAAAAGAACAGAGCTTTACAAAAGCAGCAGAACAATTGCATATTACCCAGCCAACGCTATCCAGACAAATAGCGGCATTTGAAGAGGACCTGGGAATAACATTATTTATTCGAAGCGGGAAGAAAATTTCGCTTACTGAAGAGGGGATTTTATTAAAAAGGCGTGCCCTGGAGATCCTTAATCTTGAGGAAAAAACACTTGAGGAACTGAAAGGAAAAGAAGATGTTGTAGAGGGAAATATAACCATTGGATGCGGTGAATTTGCAGCGGTGGAGACATTGGCGGAGATATGTAAAACATATAAAGAAAAATACCCGCTGGTTCAGATTGTATTGCATACTGCAACAGCAGATGCAGTGTATGAGATGATGAACAAAGGACTTGTAGATATTGCATTATTCATGGAGCCGGTGGACACCGAAGGGCTGGATTATATCCGGATCACAGATTGCGATCACTGGTGTGTTGGAATGCGGCCGGATGATCCGCTGGCAGAAAAAGAGTTTATAAAAAAAGAAGATCTTATTGGAAAACCATTGATCCTGCCGGAAAGAGTAAATGTTCAAAGTGAACTTGCCAATTGGTTTGGAAAAGACTTTTCGAAACTGCAGATTGCTTTTACAAGTAATCTTGGAACGAATGCCGGAGTTATGGCGGCAAATGGACTGGGGTATCCGGTATCGATCGAAGGTGCTGCAAAGTATTGGCGGGAGGATATTCTTGTACAGCGAAGAATTTCTCCTGAAATCACAACAAGTACTGTGATTGCCTGGAGACGAAACATTCCATATTCTCTGGCGGTCAGTAAAATGATAGAAGAAATAAATGCTTTTCAGGCATAGAATGGAATTCAATATAAGCATTAGACATAATGAAGCGATAGAGCTTAAAATAGATGTGTAAGATGAATGTAAATCTTATACATCTATTTTTTTGTGAAAAATACGTATAGAAAGGGGCTTTTTATTATGAGTAAAAAATTAGTGGCATTTTTCAGTGCAAGCGGAACAACAAAAAAAGTAGCAGAGATGATTGCAGAGGAAGCAAAAGCTGATTTATTTGAGATTGAGCCAAAAGTTACATATACAAAGGCTGATCTTGACTGGATGAATAAAAAATCCCGGAGCAGTGTGGAAATGAGTGATAAGAAATACAGACCAGAGATCATGAAGAAAGAGATAGATATGAGTTCTTATGATGAAATCCTTCTGGGATTCCCAATCTGGTGGTATGTAGCTCCGACAATTGTCAATACATTTTTGGAAGCCTATGATTTCAGTGGCAAAAAGATTGTGCTCTTTGCAACATCCGGTGGAAGTGGATTCGGTAATACTGTAAAGGAATTACAGCCATCTGCACCGGATGCAGTTATCACAGAAGGCAGCCTGTTAAACCGTGGAACAAAAAAGGAAATCAGTGAGTGGGTAAAATCTTTATAAATAACAGTGCTATGGAGGTATACAGAAAATGGGAAAAATAATACAGACAGCAGGAAGAAATGCACTTGGTGAATTTGCACCGGAGTTTGCACATTTTAACGATGATGTCCTTTTCGGTGAAAACTGGAATAATCAGGATATCGATGTAAAAACAAGAAGTATCATTACAGTGGTTGCTCTGATGGCTTCCGGAATTACGGATTCTTCTTTAAAATATCATCTTCAAAATGCAAAAAATCATGGTGTGACACAAAAAGAGATTGCTGCAGTGATCACACATGCCGCATTCTATGCAGGTTGGCCAAAAGCATGGGCTGTTTTCAATCTTGCAAAGGAAGTGTGGGAAACAGGCGAAGGAGATTTGCCATACGAAGAGGAAGCGATGCGGGCGCATGCAAAAGAGATGGTATTTCCAATTGGTGCACCAAATGATGGCTTTGCACAGTATTTTTCTGGCAGAAGTTTTCTTGCACCGATCTCCACTTCTCAGGTTGGCATTTTCAACGTGACATTTGAACCCGGATGCAGGAATAATTGGCATATTCATCATGCAAAAAGCGGTGGCGGGCAGATCTTAGTATGTGTAGCCGGCCGAGGGTTTTATCAAGAAGAAGGCAGGGATGCGGTAGAAATGAAACCGGGTGACTGTATTAACATTCCGGTAGATGTAAAGCACTGGCATGGGGCCGCTCCGGATGAATGGTTTTCCCATCTGGCAATTGAGGTGCCGGGAGTGGATTGTTCCAATGAGTGGTGTGAGGCGGTATCGGAGAAAGAGTACGCTGGATTAAGATAAGGAGAGCACTATGGAATACGGTAAACTCGGAAATACAGATATAGAAGTGTCAAAATTATGTGTGGGCTGCATGAGTTTTGGGAAAGCTGGAACCATGCATGACTGGACGTTGGATGAAGCTGAAAGTGAGAATGTTATCAAGCATGCACTTGATTTGGGATATAACTTTTTTGATACAGCAAATGGATATTCAGCAGGAACAAGTGAGGAATATTTAGGTAAAGCATTGAAGAAAAATGTAGCGAGAAATCAGGTTGTGATTGCATCCAAGGTATATTTTAATGAAGGTCGTTTATCAAAACAGGCAATCATGAGGGAAATAGATGGAACTCTATCACGTCTTGGAACCGACTATCTTGATTTATATATCATCCATAGATTTGACTATGATACACCAATTGAAGAAACTATGGAGGCACTGCACGATCTGGTAAAAGCAGGAAAGGTCAGGGCACTTGGTGCATCTGCCATGTATGGATATCAGTTTTATAATATGCAGTTAGCCGCAAGAGACAATGGATGGACACCATTTTCTGCGATGGAGAATCATTATAATTTGCTTTACAGAGAGGATGAGAGAGAATTGCTACCAATTTGTAAGCAAATGAAAGTTTCGTTAATGCCGTATAGCCCTCTTGCAGCCGGAGCATTTGACATTAAATTAACTGCCGAAGACCTTGCATATCTTGAAGAGCCATATGTTCCACATGAGATAGTTGGTGCAATTGATAAAAATCCGGCGCAAGGTGTTATTTTGCTTGATGAAAAGAAATAAAGTTTCAGTAATCATAGAGTGTATGG
>ENA-OPSL01000450-OPSL01000450.1-human-gut-metagenome-genome-assembly--contig:-NODE-450-length-11715-cov-1.781132_pt1 | contig 11715 bp, 9 predicted proteins | sample MGYA00241458_ERZ501908 | MGnify/ENA primary metagenome ERZ501908 (study PRJEB25962, sample SAMEA2042444) | human gut metagenome | biome: human gut; feature: human-associated habitat; material: faeces... | reverse complement strand
TTTACGTACTACTGTTTTTGACATTGAATTCACCTCCTCAAGATAATGTAACATTTTACACGTTCTATTCAAGTATACAAGACTGATCTTTTTCTGTCAAGAAATATCTTTTAAGATTGAGTATTTTTGATGTCAACACTATTTTCTAAGTCTTATTGGAGATTATCAGGGGCTTTACCATACAAAAAACTAGAGGAATCATCCTCTAGTCTCTCTTTTATTCAACTGCTGTATCTTTAGAAGCATCCTTGATGTACTCGTCGTAAGTACCATTGTCTTTCAATTTCTTGATAACCTTGTTTACTGCTTCTTTCAATTTGTCATTACCTTTAGCCATAGCGACTGCTTTAGCATCACCATCGTCAACTTTGAGGGCAACACTGGCCAAAGCCAAATCTGGATTTTGTGCCACGTAACCTTCTGCTACTGGTTTTTCAAGGTCTACAGCATCAACTTGGCCAGACTTAACTTCGTTAATAGCTTCACCCATTGCTGTAAGTGATACGACTGTTGAGTCTTTCAACTGTTTCTTAGCAAGTCCTTCTTCGATAGTACCTTTTTGAACAGCTACTTTTTTACCTTTGAAAGCATCTAGGCTTGAGTAGGTAGATTCTTGATCTTTACGAACAATGATAGCATTTTGTGTTTCGTAGTAAGGATCTGAGAAATCGAAGGTTTTCTTACGTTCATCTGTTACTGAGATACCAGAGATAGCAATGTCAGCCTTACCAGCTTGAAGACTAGAAAGGACATTGTCAAAGCTCATAGTTGTCACTTCGAGTTTAACCCCAAGTTCATCAGCGATAGCTTGTGCCAACTTGATGTCTGAACCGACAACTTGGTCTTTACCGTCAACCAAAGTTTTGAACTCAAATGGTGCATAGTCTGGACTGACAGCCACGACAAGTTTTTTATTTTCTTTAATAGATTCGTAAGCGTCTTTTTTTGACCCACATGCCACCAAAGTCACAGCAGCAAGGAGAGCCATGGCTCCAAGGAATAGTTTTTTCATAAGAAACTCCTGTATAAATATAATTTTTGCTCGTTTATTTTACTTAAAATTAGTGGTATTGTCAACATTTATTAAGAAATTGCGACAGTTTTTCCAAGCCCTTTTGAAGGACCTCCTTATCGCAACAATAACCAATGCGAACATGTGACTCCTTGTCAAAACGGTTACCTGGAACCACAAGCACACCATACTCCTGAAGAAGCTCTAAGGCGAACTCTTCAATGGGACGGTCAACATCTAATTTGACGAAGGAAGTTGACACACGGGCAGGACGAATCCAGCTAGCCTTAGGTTCCTTGGCAATCCATTCATCCATAAGAGCTAGATTTTCCTCTACAATCTGACGATTACGCTCTAGGATGGCTTCTTTATTTTCCAGGACAAGGGTAGCCACCATATCGTCGAAGACACCGGCACAAATCATTGTGTAATCGCGGTAGTCCCGCAGAATGTCTGCCACCTCAGTATTAGAAGCTACCCAACCAACTCGAATACCAGGAATCGAATAGGTCTTTGAAAGACTGTTGACCGCAATTCCCTTTATAAATCAACAATAGAAGGTGCAGGCTGGTCAAAACTGCGATAGACCTCATCTGAGAAGATATAGGCACCCACTTCTTTGGCGATAGCCACTAGGTCCTCAAGGTAAGCAGCATCCATAAGGGCACCGGTCGGATTATTAGCATTGTTAATGCAAATCATCTTGGTATTGGGACGAATCAGACGACGTAGTTGCTCCAAATCAGGCAACCAGCCCTTGTCCTCCTCAACTTCCCAGAGATCCACTTCTGCTCCTAGTGACTTAGGAATGTCATAGAGCTGTTGATAAGTTGGATACATGGAGATGACATGGTCCTCAGGCTCAATAAGCGCATAAAGGGCTAGCATCGTCGCTCCTGTAGCCCCATTGGTTTGGAGGATATTATCAACCGGCATGTTCTTGTATAAGCTAGCCACTTGAGTTTTGAACTCTGGTGACCCCTCAATCCAGCCGTAATCCATCTTTTTCTTTAGAAGTTGGGCAAAAAAGGCATCCTTATCAAGGCCTGACAGGTCAAATAATTCTTCCATTGTGAGGGCCTTAATTGAAACTCCTGCGATATCATATATGGCAGATTTTTCATGGACATTAAGCCATTCTTCAACACCAAAACGTGGTAGCTTCATAGTTTCTCCTTGCTTTTCTTAAGCACTCTATACGATGTCATTTGTCTATTTGAACAGACTTACCTACTTTGATAATAACTGTTTTTAGCAGAGAATTCAATAAAAAATGGGGTATTCCCCATTTAGATTTAAGAATTTTTGGAGACTCCCCTTAAGTGAATAAAGCGAGGACCAAACAAGACTTTTCGTTGTTGATGAAAGCACCTGAAATTTACTCTTTTCAGGTGCTCGGAAGTTTTAAATTTACTTACTTTGTTTGTAGGTTGATGCTTCTTTTAACCATTGGTCAAATTTTCCAGAGTCCTTAGTCTCTTTGATGACGGCATTGATTTCTTTAAGCAAGTCATCCGAACCTTTACGTGTTGCGACGGCATAAGCATCTGTGCCATCCGACTTGAGATTAAAGTTGGCAAGGGTTAAATCATCATTTTGAGCGATATAACCTTCTGCAATGGCCTTCTCAAGTACAACCGCTTGAAGCTGTCCTGACTTGAGTTCGTTAATCATTTCACCATTTGAAGTTAGTGATACGACACTTGCCTTAGGGATTTGTTTCTTAGCAACGGTTTCTTGGACAGACCCTTTTTGCGTACCGACAGTTTGTTTTGCGAGACTATCAGTGCTTGTGTAGTCATTTACCTTGTCTTTTTTGACAATCACTACATTTTCTGACGTATAGTAGCTGTCTGAAAAATCATAAACTTTCTTACGTTCGTCTGTCACCGAAATCCCAGCAATGGCGATATCAGCTTTACCACTTTGCACGTTAGCAAGAACATTATCAAAAGACATCACGGAAAATTCAACCTTTACACCGAGTTTTTCACCGATAGCTTTGGCCAACTCGATATCTGCTCCAACTAGCGTATCTTTGCCGTTAACCAACGATTTGAACTCAAAAGGTGCAAATTCAGATTCTGTTGCCACGACAATTTTTTTCTTTTCCTTAATCGTTTTGGGACTTACTCCCTGACTTCCACTACAAGCAACTAGAAAGCACGTGACGACTAGAGCTGTAAGGATAAAACAAAATTTCTTCATATAATAACCCCTTATTTAGTAGAACTCTTAAGTGAAAGAGCATAGGCATCTTGAACATAGCTGTCAATCTTACCTTCTTTTTTGAGTTTAGCGATAACCTTATTAACCTTTGCTTTTAGCTTATCGCTTCCTTTAGGCATTGCGACAGCATAGGCATCTTTTGAATCAGACTTGAGCGCAATGTCTGACACAGCTAAATCACTGTTTTGATCTACATAACCTTGTGCAATGGCTTTTTCAAGAACCACTCCTTCAACTTGACCAGATTTCAATTCATTGATAGCTTCACCAGGTTGTGCCAAGGATACCACATTAGCATCTGACAAGTTGGCTTTGGCGATGTTTTCTTGAATAGAACCTTTTTGAACGGCTACAGATTTTTTAGCAAAATCACCGGTTTGTTTGTAAGTTCCTGTCGCATCTTTTTTAACAACAAGAACTGTTTCAGACTCATAGTAGGTATCTGAGAAATCAAAGATTTTTTGACGTTCTTCAGTAGCTGAGATTCCTGAAATGGCAATGTCTGCCTTACCAGATTGAACATTGGCCAAGACATTATCAAAAGACATTTCAGAGAATTTGACTTTTACACCAAGCTCATCTGCAATAGCCTTAGCAATTTCGACATCAGCTCCAACAATCGTATCCTTACCATTTTGGATTGTCTTGAATTCAAAAGGAGCAAAGTGTGGATTAAGAGCAACTGTCAAAGTTCCTTTATCTTGTACCTTTTCCAAAGTGTCCTTCGACGAAGAACAAGCTGCTAAAGTCGTCAAAGCAAAGATCCCTGCAAATCCCAACAAAAGTTTTTTCCATGTTTTCATAATCAATCTCTTTTCTATATTTATTAACTTATGTAAGTATAATAATGTATTATTATGCATTTGTCAATGAAAAAATGAACTTTTATTGATTAAAATTTTCATTTTTATTAATTTTATTATCGCTACAAAATCTGAAAATCGTTTATTTTAAGCTTTCTATCTGTTTTTAAAGACAAAAAAACTATTCATTCATTTGAATAAATAGTTCATTTTTTTACCAAAATTCTCGGATAAAGTCATTTTCAAGACGCTCACGATAGAAAAGCTCGGAAAGTTGATCCTCTTCAAACACTCGCAGGAGGTTGAGCATATCATAGGCTAGATCCATGTTAGGTACATCCTCTCGAGCAACCCAACGGACTTCTCCCTCTACTGTCGAATGAATGTCTCCTTCAAAGTCTGAAGTTCTATAGAGGAACACCAGATAACGCTCGTCATCTGTCGTGTACCAATGTTTCATACCAACTAGCTTAGGATTTCTGATGGTCAAGCCAGTTTCTTCCTTGACCTCACGGATAACCGACTCAACTAGCCCCTCGTGTGCTTCGATATGACCACCTGGCAAGGCAGCTCCCGACCAAGAATAACGCTTGGGATCGCGGATTTGCATGACAATATGTCCATGACCATCTTCGATGAGACACATATTGGTCAGAATAGTTGCTTGTGAACGTGACATATAGTTCCTTTCTAGTAAGTAATCAAATAAAACCATGACAATCAATCATTTTGTCGTAAATAAAGATAAAGAGCAGCATACAAAACTATAAAGAATACATAACCAAATATTGATATCCAAACAAGTTCTCTTCTTATCGTCCACAGGGGCTCAAAAATAATTTGCGTATAATTCTCCCACTCTCCCCCTGTTTCAATTTTTATACCTTCTATAGCATGCGTTAGAAACACAAAGAGGTTCAAATTTAAACACAAGAAAGCCGTCATTTTTCTCTGGTGCTTATGGATAAGAAACAGGATGGGCCATAGAAGAAAGTTACACTCAAACGGAAACAGTATTCAACTTCTATACAAAGTGGGGAAATAAACATAAGCCAGTAAAGAAATCCCCAAACCTGGTATAAAAAGACAGATTGTCTTAAACCAACTTAAATTCAATGTTGCCTCCTTTTTTGCTAGCACATCTTGCTAAAGCATTAACCTAACGTTTAGGACTTCTAATCCATACTCTTCAGTTCTAACACCATGTCACGAATTTGAGCTGCCAATTCAAAGTCAAGCAGTTCTGCTGCTTCATGCATTTGTTTTTGGAGTTTCTTGATGGCTTCTTGACGTTCTTTCTTGTTCATGGCACTGTAGTCCACACTATCCTCTGCCACTTCTGCTTCATTAGCCTTGGTAATAGAAATAAGGTCACGAATTTCTTTCTTAATCGTTTGTGGAACAATGCCATGCTCCTTATTATAGGCTATCTGGATTTCACGACGACGAGCTGTTTCATCCATGGCCTTCTGCATAGACTCTGTAATCTTATCCGCATACATGATAACGTGCCCCTCACTATTTCGGGCAGCACGTCCGATTGTTTGGATAAGTCCACGTTCATTACGAAGGAAGCCTTCCTTATCAGCATCCAAAATAGCAACCAGACTAACTTCAGGAACGTCAATTCCCTCACGAAGAAGGTTAATACCGATAAGAACATCAAAGACACCCAAACGTAGGTCACGGATAATCTCAGTACGCTCTAGAGTCTTAATGTCAGAGTGCATGTATTTGACCTTGACACCCATTTCCTTGAGATAGTCAGTCAAGTCTTCAGCCATCTTCTTAGTCAAAGTTGTTACAAAGACACGCTCGCCTTTTTCAGTACGGGCATTAATTTCACCAAGGAGGTCATCCATTTGACCCATAGTTGGACGAACTTCGACTTCTGGATCAAGAAGCCCTGTCGGACGGATGATTTGCTCAACCACAGTCTCGGTCTGTTCCATCTCATAGTCGCCTGGGGTAGCAGAAACATAGACAATCTGATGCACATGACTCTCGAACTCCTCGCGTCGGAGGGGACGGTTATCAAGCGCCGATGGCAAACGGAAACCGTAATCAACCAACATCTTCTTACGAGCTTGGTCCCCGTTATACATTCCCTTAATCTGACCCATTGTCATGTGACTTTCATCAATCATGATGAGGAAATCTTCTGGGAAGAAATCAAGCAAGGTGAACGGTGGCTCGCCCTCTTTTCGCCCATCCATGTGTCGTGAATAGTTTTCAACACCATTTGTGTAGCCCATCTCACGAAGCATTTCAACATCGTATTCTGTCCTTTGGCGGATACGTTGAGCCTCGATGAGCTTACCCTCAGCTTCAAATTGTTTAACTTGAGCTTCCATCTCTTCCATAATATTCTTGATGGCCTCTTCCATATGCTCTTCATTAGTCATAAAGTGAGTCGCCGGGAAAAGAACAAGGTGCTCGACCTCACCGAGATTGCGTCCTGTCAAACTCTCAATCTCACAGATGCGGTCAATCTCATCACCGAAAAATTCGACACGAAAGGCGTGCTCATCACGGCTGGCAGGGAAAATCTCGACCACATCACCGCGTACACGGAATTTTCCACGTTGGAAATCAATGTCATTTCGCTCAAACTGGATATCAACTAGGTCATTGAGCAACTTATCTCGAGAAATTTCTTGGCTTGGACGAAGGCTAACCGCTGAATCGGCATATTCCTTAGGCGAACCCAAACCATAAATACAAGAAACGGAAGCTACAACGATAACATCATTACGTTCGAGGAGGGCCGAGGTTGCTGAGTGTCGTAGCTTATCAATTTCATCATTTACAGAGCTATCTTTTTCGATATAGGTATCCGATGACGGTACATAGGCCTCTGGCTGATAGAAATCATAGTAGGAAACGAAGTATTCTACAGCATTGTCTGGGAAAAACTCCTTGAACTCTCCATAAAGCTGACCTGCCAAAGTTTTATTGTGGGCGATAACCAAGGTTGGTTTATTGACGCGCTGAATGACCTGACTCATGGTATAGGTCTTACCTGTCCCTGTCGCCCCCTTTAGGATTTGAGCTTTCTCACCACCTTCAATATTGTCCACCAAGGCTTCGATGGCCTGAGGTTGATCCCCAGAAGGTTCATATTTAGAAACCAAATGAAATTGGTTGTCTTCTTTTCTATCTATCATGGTTTTTCCTTTCATTTATGTAATCATTCATCTCTTGGTCGGAGAAAAATTCTCCTTCTGCGATAGGAATGTGAATCATTTTTGTCTCAGCAACGTATTTTCGCTTTTTTCTTGTCTGAAAACCAAGTTTTTTATCATATTTCAAGGCCGTTTTACTATCATTGAAAAAAATGTATAAAACTCTATATCTCTGCCTTTCCCAAGACCTTATATTTCCGAAATCATCGATACGTTTTAGAATATAGTATATAGTCGACGAGTGTTTGGCATCATCCATTGGCGTTGACCAATCCTTCATAACCAAGTCAATCTCAGACAGCGGAATCTCAAAGGTTACTCGTCCACATAACCTTCCATAATAAATAAAGGTATCATTGTTAATTTCCAAAATTTTTTTATGACCCTTAAGTCTCACAATACCGTCAACTAAATTAGTCAGAGCATGAAGAAATATTAGTAAAATGAAGAAGGCAACACAATTATCTACAAAGTTCCCAAAACGATAATCATCTATAAGAAACCAGCAGAATAGACCGGTGGAAGCGACAAGAAATATAAGTCCATAGACAATTTGAACACAAATCATACCTCGCTCAAGTCTAACTCTCATCTCTTCCCCTTTTCCAAACTTTCTTCTATTTTAACACAGAAGTAAAAAGACCGAGTCTTTGAACTCAGCCTTAAAAGTTTTCTTTTTTCAATTGTAGACGAAGGATAATAATCACTACCAAGAGAACGAGACAGGTAACGATATTCCCTTCCAGACCAAAGGCTCCACCTGATAACCAATCAGGCACGCCTGACCTGGCCTGAAAGTGCAATAAGCTACCGCCTGCATTCTGCCCACTAACTGCCACGCCAACTAGATTCCCTTGCGCGAAGTTCCAAGCACCGTGAAAGGCAGCGACACCCCAGATATTATCTGTCTTGAGCATGTAAAGAGCCATGAGAACCCCTACTAGAACAATACTGATTAGAGACAAGGCGGTAACACCTTGATTTCCTAGGTGTAATATTGAAAAGAAAGAACTTGAAATAGCAATTCCCCAAGAAAGGTTCAATTTATTAGTCACCGTCTGAAGTAACCAACCACGTGTCACCAGTTCCTCGGTTCCGCCTTGGATAAACCAGAAGGGGATTAGGGATAATATATATAAGAGGGTTCTCTGAGAAAAGTCTACTTTTACAAATTCTAACCCTCCAAGTAAATAAGTCCCAAAGAAACTAACTAACAAGAGTAGAGTCCCAAGCCCCCAGCCCTTAAGCAAGTTCAACCAAATATGACCCTTGAAAAATCCAAGTGTACGAATGGGACGTTTTTCAACAACTTTAACCCAGAAAAAGATAACTAAGGCAGTAAAGGCAAATGTTCCCAACTGAAAATACATGTTTGAAAACATCTTATAGGAAATCGTATTTATATCCTGGAACTGAATGTTACCATTTAATACTAAGAAAGAAAGAACAATCGCCATTGGAATTCCCACAACAATCCCTGATAGAAATCCACCTACAAGGACATAACCAAAGGCAATAAAACAGGACAGCATAATCATCAGCCAACTTGGAACTTTATCATATCGGCTAGTATATTTCTCAAGCATACGTTTCTTCATTTTTTAGCTCCTGTAACAAATCTTACATGTATTCGATTACAGTGTAACTAATTGACACAAGCTTGTCAACTTCTTCTCAGATAGCTCTCATAGCTAACGAACCTTGTTACATTTCCTAACATCGAACTCCAAGAAGTTTGATAACAAGACCTTTTTTTGATAGAATAGGAAGGTATTTTATAAAGGAGACTTTTTATAATGAAGAAAAAACTTCTGACACTCTTCTTGAGTGCCATGTCAGTTTTCTTTGTTTTCGGAGTTAAGGTATCTGCTGAAACAATTTCAGTCGTTTCAGACACAGCCTATGCCCCATTTGAATTCAAAGATTCTGATCAGACCTACAAAGGTATCGACGTTGATATCATCAACGAAGTTGCCAAACGTAAAAATTGGGATGTTAACCAAACCTTCCCTGGTTTCGATGCAGCTGTTAACGCTGTTCAATCAGGCCAAGCAGACGCCCTAATGGCCGGTACTACTGTTACCGACGCACGTAAGAAGGTCTTCACTTTCTCAGACACTTATTACGACACTTCAATTGTTATCTATACACGTAGCAGCGACAAAGTCAGCGACTACAAACAATTGAAGGGTAAAACAGTCGGTGTTAAAAACGGTACTGCTGCTCAAACTTGGCTTGATAAAAACGCTAGCAAATATGGTTTTACAGTTAAAACTTTTGACACTAGCGACTTGATGAACAATAGCTTGGATTCTGGTTCTGTTGACGCAGCTATGGACGACACACCAGTTGTTAAATACGCTATTGGTCAAGGAAAAGACTACGCTATCAACATTAAGCCTGAATCTATCGGTAGCTTCGCTTTCGCTGTTAAAAAAGGCGGAAAACACGAAAATCTTATCAAAGACTTCAACGAAGCTCTTAAGGAAATGAAGAAAGACGGCACCTACGACAAAATCATGAACAAATGGTTGGGTGACTCAGAAAAATCTTCTTCATCAAAACCTTCAGCAGATCTTAAATTGACTGGTGATGCTAACGCAAAAGCCACTCCTGTTAAGGAAACCTACACTATCTCAATGGACTCATCTTTTGCTCCATTTGAATACCAAAATGGTTCAGGTAAATATGTAGGTATCGATGTCGATATCATCAATGCCATTGCTAAAAACCAAGGTTTCAATGTCAAATTGACAAACCCTGGTTTCGATGCATCACTTAATGCTGTACAATCTAGCCAAGCTGATGCCGTATTGGCTGGTATGACCATCACTGATGCTCGTAAACAAATCTTTGACTTTTCTGATCCTTACTACACATCAAACATTCGTTTGGCTGTAGCTAAAGGAAGTAAGGTTAAATCTTACAAGGATCTTAAAGGTAAGACTGTAGGAGCTAAGAATGGTACATCATCATACTCATGGTTGGAAGACCACGCTGGTGAGTATGGCTTTACTGTTCGTGCTTACGATGAAGCTTCTACTATGTACGACAGCTTGAACTCTGGTTCAATCGATGCTCTTATGGATGACGAAGCCGTTCTTCTATACGCTATCCAACAGGGACGTAACTTTACAACACCAATCGAAGGTATTGCCACTGGTGAAGTCGGCTTTGCCGTTAAAAAAGGTGCTAATCCTGAGTTGATTGAGATGTTCAACAATGGTTTGGCTGCTATCGTTAAAGATGGTACTTACGATAGGATTATCAATAAATACCTCGATAGCAACAAATCAAAAGAAGGAAGCTCGAAAAAAGCTACCGATGAAACAACCATCGTAGGCTTGATTAAAAACAACTACAAACAACTTCTCCAAGGTCTTGGAATTACCCTTGGATTGACCCTTCTTTCATTTGCTATTGCCATGATTATCGGTGTTATCTTCGGTATGATGGCAGTTGCACCAAACAAGACACTCCGCGTGATTTCTCAAGTCTTTGTTGACGTGGTCCGTGGTATCCCATTGATGATCGTTGCAGCCTTCATCTACTGGGGTATTCCTAACTTAATTGAAAATATCACTGGTCACCAATCACCAATCAATGACTTTGTGGCAGCGACAATTGCCCTCTCACTTAACGGTGGTGCTTATATTGCCGAAATTGTACGTGGTGGTATCGAAGCTGTTCCTATTGGTCAGATGGAAGCTAGCCGAAGCTTGGGTGTCCCTTACAATACAACAATGCGTAAGGTTATCTTGCCACAAGCGGTTCGCTTGATGTTGCCAAACTTCATCAACCAATTTGTTATCTCATTGAAAGATACGACTATCGTATCAGCTATCGGTTTGGTTGAACTCTTCCAAACTGGTAAAATCATCATTGCTCGTAACTACCAATCATTCCGTATGTATGCAATCTTGGCCATCCTTTACTTGGTCATCATCACATGCTTGACGAAATTGGCTAAACGACTAGAAAAGAGACTTAAATAATGGCTGAATTGAAAATCGATGTGCAGGACTTGCACAAATCATACGGCGACAATGAAGTTCTTAAAGGCATTGACGCCAAATTCTACGAAGGTGACGTTGTATGTATCATCGGTCCTTCAGGTTCAGGTAAATCAACCTTCCTTCGTACGCTTAACCTACTTGAAACAGTGACATCTGGTAAAGTAGTCGTTGATGGCTATGAATTATCAGATTCTAAGACAAATCTTGACAAAGCCCGTGAAAATATCGGAATGGTCTTCCAACATTTCAACCTCTTCCCACACATGACAGTCCTTGAAAACGTGACATTTGCACCTGTTGAACTCGGACGTATGAACAAGGAAGAAGCTGATAAATTAGCTATGGATCTTCTTGATCGTGTTGGACTTGCTGACAAGGCCGATGCAACGCCAGATAGCTTGTCAGGTGGACAAAAACAACGTGTGGCAATTGCACGTGGTTTGGCAATGAATCCTGATATCATGCTCTTT
>ENA-OPSL01000448-OPSL01000448.1-human-gut-metagenome-genome-assembly--contig:-NODE-448-length-11735-cov-1.762158_pt1 | contig 11735 bp, 10 predicted proteins | sample MGYA00241458_ERZ501908 | MGnify/ENA primary metagenome ERZ501908 (study PRJEB25962, sample SAMEA2042444) | human gut metagenome | biome: human gut; feature: human-associated habitat; material: faeces... | reverse complement strand
AGAATTTTCGAGAATCGTATGTGTTTCACTGTTTAGTTATCAAGGTTGTCTGTCTTCGCCTCTCGGCTGACAGCTCATTTATTATATCACTTGCTTTTTGCTTTGTCAAGAACTTTTTTATTTTATTTTTTAAGTTCTTTTTTCATCTGCATCAGCAACTCTGATATAATATCATGTCTTCAGTTTCCTGTCAACACTTTTTTTTATATTTTTTTCAACTTTATTCAACCAAATCTCTGTTGTCTATCAAAAAAAATCCGCCTCACTCAGAAGCGGATTTATCATATCATTATTTTCTTTTTGCGTCAAGTATTATTTTACATTTTTTTACATATTTTTTACACTATCTCCGATATCGCTATAATATCCTCATTTTTAACGCCCCAATATCCGAGTAAAGATTCAGAAATCGTTCGCATTTGCGCAGGAAGACATTTGGATCTGATACCTACGGTCCACAGATACCAAACCTTTCTAATAGAAGATACTCATAAATATCCTGATCAGGATATCTCTGTCATATATGAAACTCAGGATGCAATCTTTCTTAATGATCTGAAGGGCCGCCTCACCAGCCTTTGTATTGCACACAATGGTGAGAGCCAGAAAGATAATCCATATTACTATAAGGAATTTAACTGCCCCCAGCAACGCTCCTGCTACCTTGTTCATGCCATGCAGCACAGGTAATCTCGTCACAAGATTCAGCATCCATGTGATACTCCTCACCATAATCGTCGACATCAGCAGAGAAATCAGGAAAGAAATTCCGTTCACTGCCATTCTCGCCAGATATTGGGCAATATAATCCGAAAATGTAGTTACAGCCAAATACTGGTAACTGTCAGAATTATTATTCTGAACCAGTCCATTCCTCAGCAGCTCCGGGAGATTCATTTCATTTATAAATTCAGTCTGGCTTTCTCCACTGCCTGTCCATGTGCTGTATTCCTCTCCTACAAACTCCCGGCAGCTTTCCTGTACTTTTTCATAAATTGATGTATTTTCCCGAATAAACTCATTTACATAAGGATTTATAAACCACACGATCGCCATCGACAGAAAAACGCATACAAGCGAAACCAGTTCTTTTATCAATCCCCGCCTATAACCTCTGACACATGCAGCTGCCAGAAAAAGTATCGTAATGACTCCGGCCCATGTTAAAGCCATTTTCATCCTCCTAACTAAGTTTTATTACCTCTACACCGCTGTCCAATACCAGAAGGTATCTGTTCATTCCGATTTTGAAGAAATCTTTAATTGTTCCATCCACACTGCCAAGATATTTCTGTACTCCCCTGCTGTTCATTACACACATCTGGGAGCTGTTGTACATCAGAATATTTCCACCGCTTAACTTAATCGTCGTATATGGAATATTGAAGTTCTCTTTGAATTTCAATTTGCCATCTGTAGTATAAACTTCCATTGTATACTGTTTGTCTTTACTGTCATTCTTAAACACAAGACCGATCATATCATTATCATAAAAAGTACTGACGATTTCTTTATCTACTTTTACTGTTTTTACTTCCTTCGGAATCTGGCTTCCCTGATAAATTGTAAATCCATTATCTTTAAGCGCTACAGACCGGTTATTATCAAGATACTGGATCTGCGGAACTACCACGCTTTCATATTTATATCCACTGACAATTCTGTCATCCTCATTCTGTCCTACATCTCCGAAATTGTAAAACGCCACATAACTGGTCGTATCACTTCCATCTACGAACTGATAAGTTACCATCATGATTACTCCGTCTTCAGATATGGCAATATCAAGGGGATATCCCGGATCATCTATCTTCGTCTGATTTTCAGCGATCAGGCTTCCATCCGTACCATAAAAATCAATCCATGTATCATCTCCACCATCCAGGATTGCCGCAACAAGACCGCTTTCGGATACTTTTGCTTTGACAATACTGTAGGAAGTAGTTACACTGCCTGTTTTTCCGGATTTATCATAAATCTCCAAAGTTGTTCCATCTTTATCCGCAATCACCGCATAAGTTCCGTTAACATCTGCCACAGGATTCTGCATCTGATAGGTTTCGCTCCAGAGTGTACTCATCTTATCAGAAACAAGGGAAACCCCGTCCGGACTGTATCGAAGAATATTTCCATCCATTTCAACATAATTTGTAGAAACAATATCCTCCTGCTCACTTGTCTGGATTACTTTATAAGTATGATAGCTTCTCTTCTCTATGTAAAACCCCCCAGCCGTTACAGCAGCAGCTATCGCCACCACTGTAATAACTGTCTTTTTCACTACACTTCTTTTGTGGCGGGACAATCTGCGCTCATAATCATCTGCATATTCCTCTTCAGCTCTCTCCCGGACTTTCGCTTTTCTGTTTCTCTCTGCCTGAAGCTTTTTCTTTTTATGTTTTTTTATTATTTTCTTAAATGTATTTGCCATTTTAGCCTTTACCTTATTTCTCACTTTCATTTTGTTGATTATCAGGTTTCAGTTTTTGCCATTTATTATAGCACAGTTTTCTAAGGTAATACAATTACTTGTCCCGGATAAATGATTTCGTCCGCTGACATCCCATTCAATTTGCAGATCTGACTTATGGCTTCGATACTTCCGTATCTGTCCATACTTATCTGAAAAAGAGTATCGCCGGGCTGAATCACATATGACTCATGGGCTTTTCCCGCTGCTTCGCTGTTTTCCTTCTGCGCAGCTTCCCTGACACGTTTCTGTGCTTTACGTTCATCTGCTTCCTGCTGGTAGATCTGTTCGGTTTTATCTGCTTTTTCTGTCTTTACATCCGGAAGCTGTTCTGTTTTATCCGATTTTTGTTCTGTATCTGTCTGCTCTGCTGATATTTTTTTCTCTGAAGTATTGTTTTTCTTTTCAGAATTTTCTTTTTCACTGGTGCTTTGATTATTCTCTTCATCATTCTCTTCATTATTCTTTTTATTCTTCCCTGCATCATTTTGTATAGTATCTGTCCGGTATTGTTTATGCTGCCTGACAGCTTCATTGTTCGAAGTCCCGACAACAGGAGACGGCGTTATCTCCTCAACGATCACTGAAGAAACCGTCGCGCTCTCCTTTTCGTTCTGTTTTACATTCTGGTAACTTCTGTAAAAATTAACACCCACTGTCAGTACTGCAATTGCCAGACATGCAGTTAATCCATATGAAAAAACAGAAGGAGCTGCCGGCTCCTTCCTGGTTTCCTTTTTATCTGCAATTATTTTGCGAAAATCCTTCACAGCCTGATCTTCATATTTTTCCTGAGGTTCCGGCTGAAGTTCTTCGTTTTTGTCAATCATATACGCCTGCATACCGGGATTTTTTTCATAATAAAGATAATACCCTCCCAGACGCACCATTTCATTGTTTTCATAACGGAAGAAAGCATCTTCCCTTTCCTGAGGTTCCATAAGCATCAGAACTTTTTCTCCTCCAAAATGTTTCATGTGTACTTTGGACATCACTTCCGATACTTTCAGTAGAAGCTGAGGCTGCGAAAAGAACCATCCCACAATCTCCTGATCTTCGAAGTACTCCTTCTGGGCTTCCTGTATCTGCTTCCATTGATTTTCCGAAAAATCGATATGATCAGGTGCTGCCTCCATCCCCTCCGCCATAATAGCACCTTTGATAAACAGATAAGCTGTCTGAGAACGCCATTTAAGATTTCCTGTAAGAACTGCCACTCTGGTTTTTGCTTCTCCCAAAGAGTCCTCTGTTCTGGCAAGTCTTACCAGAAATGTGTACACATAGTCCTCCATATAAATCCTGTAATCTTCGGCTGCCAGGCCGATCTGGCGTATATTTCTGGGTAATCCAAACGGTTCCTCACCATTTTGTCCTTCCTGAGATTCGTCCTTATAGATTACTTCTATCATCTCTCATCACCCCTTCGGGTATCAGGATAACACAGATAAATTGCAGATTTTATCACATTGTAAGAGGAATTTACCATAATTTGGCGACAGATTTTGCACAGTGCATATTTTTATCCCGGTAAGGATATGATGTTATCAGAAGCCTCTTCGCAGCTTGTTGTTATGAAGCAAAGGGACTATAGCAATTAAAAGATATAATCAATAATGTGCTCTCGAAATCTTTTTGTGCAGGTACAACAGAGACTCTGCGAGTACATAATACGATCAGGGAGGTTTTATGGTATTTTATGTGGACTCACAGAAAAGCAGTTCTGCTGAAGAAATCGCTTTTCTTTTAAATAAATGTATTCTTCAATATCCCGGCAGATGGTCGGAACTGGTTTTTCTGTGTATCGGAAGCGACCGCGTGACAGGAGACTGTCTCGGTCCCTATATCGGACACCAGTTACTTGAACATCTGAATACGGACACTCATGGCGTTTATGTTTACGGTACCCTGAAAAGCCCCGTACATGCTTTAAATCTTTCCAGAATTTCCCGCCAGATCAAAATTCTGCATCCCGAAGGTCTGGTTATTGCAGTGGATGCCTCTCTTGGACAAAAAAAGCACCTGGGGTATGTGACCATCGCAGATGGTGCACTTTACCCAGGTGCTGCAGTTCAGAAAGAACTTCCTCCTGTTGGTGATATCCATATCACAGGGATTGTAAACATCGCAGGTGTACTGGAACAGCTGACCCTTCAGACTACCCGCCTGTCTACGGTAATCTCTCTGGCAGATACCATCACACAGGGAATCGTAAATTATACAAATTCTTTGATCTGTTTATAGATGCCTTCTGCATCAAGACCATATTTCTCAAGAAGAGCTGTGGCAGGACCGGATTCTCCGAATACATCATTTACACCGATACGTTTTACAGGTACAGGTGCTTTCTCAGACAGGCATTCGCATACTGCTCCGCCAAGTCCACCGATTACTGAATGCTCTTCTACAGTTACAACCTTGCCTGTTTCTTTGGCTGCTGCAACTACAAGTTCTTCATCCAGAGGTTTAATCGTATGGATATTGATTACTTTTGCATCTACGCCGTCTGCCGCAAGCTTCTCTGCAGCTTCAAGAGCAGGAGCTACACAGAGACCGTTTGCAATGATGGTAAGGTCTTTTCCTTCACGAAGGACAATACCTTTGCCTAATTCAAATTTATAGTCCGGTCTGTCATTGATAACCGGAACTGCCAGACGTCCAAATCTCATATATACAGGACCAACATGCTCATAAGCTGCTTCTACCATAGCTTTTGCTTCAATATCATCAGAAGGGCAGGCAACAACCATTCCCGGAATCACTCTCATAAGAGCGAAATCCTCACAGCACTGATGGGTAGCACCATCTTCACCTACAGAAATTCCGCCATGAGTAGCGCCAATTTTTACATTGATCTTCGGATATGCAATAGAGTTACGAACCTGCTCAAAAGCACGTCCTGCTGCAAACATTGCAAATGTGCTGGCAAATGGAACTTTTCCTGTAGTAGCCAGACCTGCGGCAATACCCATCATATTACACTCAGCAATACCGCAGTCAATATGACGCTCCGGAAATTCTTTTTTGAATACGCCAGTCTGAGTAGCTGCAGCAAGGTCAGCGTCCAGAACGACCAGGTTCTCATGTTTCTTACCTAATTCAACCAGTGCAGCACCATAGCTTGCTCTTGTTGCGATCTTCTTTACTTCTGACATAATGCTTCACCTGCCTTTTCTAACTCTTCCATTGCCTGTGCGTACTGCTCGTCATTCGGAGCTTTTCCATGCCATCCAACCTGATTTTCCATAAAGGAAACACCTTTTCCTTTTACAGTTTTCATAATGATAGCTGTAGGCATTCCCTTAGTAGCTTTTGCTTCATCAAAAGCAGCTCTTAACTGATCCATATCATTTCCGTCTGCAACGTTAATTACATGGAAGTTAAATGCCTCAAATTTCTTATCAATCGGGTATGGAGAACATACTTCGTCAACCTTACCGTCGATCTGAAGTCCATTATTATCCACGATTACTACAAGATTGTCCAGTTTTCTGAAGCCTGCAAACATAGCAGCTTCCCAAACCTGGCCTTCCTGAATTTCACCGTCGCCTAATAAGGTATATACACGATAGCTTTCATTGCTTAATTTGGCAGAAAGTGCCATACCAACTGCTGCAGAGATTCCCTGTCCCAGAGAACCGCTGGACATATCAACACCCGGGATATGTTTCATATCCGGATGTCCCTGTAAATAGGAACCCAGATGGCGAAGAGTCTTCAGATCTTCTTTTGGGAAAAAGCCTCTTTCTGCAAGTGCAGAGTAGTATCCCGGTGCTGTGTGGCCTTTGGAAAGTACGAAACGGTCACGATCAGCCTTCTTAGGATCCTTTGGATCAATATTCATTTCTTCAAAATATAAATAAGTGAATACATCTGCTGCAGACAGAGATCCGCCCGGATGTCCTGCTTTTGCAGAATGTAATGCAGTAACGATGTCTTTACGGACTTCGTTTGCAATTTTCTGAAGTTCTAATTTTTCCATTGTGGTAAATTCTCCTTATTCGCCGAATACTGCTTTATAATCTTTCTGGAATTTCTCAATACCTGCATCTGTCAGAGGATGTTTTGTCATCTGTACGATTACATTGTACGGAACAGTTGCAATGTCAGCACCTGCAAGTGCACAGTCTGTTACATGGATCGGATTTCTTACGCTAGCTGCGATGATTTCTGTCTCGATTCCTGCCACTTCAAAAATCTCAGCAATCTCGCGGATCAGATCAACACCTCTTGTAGAAATGTCATCCAGTCTTCCAAGGAACGGAGATACATAAGTAGCACCTGCTCTTGCAGCCAGAAGTGCCTGGTTAGCAGTGAAAATCAGAGTAACGTTTGTCTTGATTCCTTCTGCATGAAGAACCTTAACTGCTTTCAGACCTTCTACTGTCATAGGAATCTTAACAACCATGTTCGGATGGATGGCTGCAATCTCACGTCCCTCTTTAATCATTCCTTCTGCATCTGTTGTAGTAGCTTTTACTTCACCGCTGATTGGTCCGTCTACGATAGATGTGATCTCTTTGATTACTTCCTTGAAATCTCTTCCTTCTTTTGCGATAAGAGACGGATTTGTAGTAACACCACAGATTACACCCATATCATTAGCTGCCTTAATATCCTCTACTTTTGCTGTGTCAATAAAAAATTTCATGTTCTTAACCCTCCTGATTTTTGCTTGTCATAATCGTTCATTGATCTGATGGTTTCATTATAACAGACTTTATATTCAGGTCAAGCGCCGCAAAATATTATTAATAATTTTCTTATTAATAATCATGTGTTTTATTAATTCTTTATTTTTCTGTCACAACATACATTCCGCAACTGATTTCTTTTCCTTTTTCGTAACTGTTCAGTACTTTTGCAGTTACAGGTAAAAATCCTTTACAAACCGTCTCTGATACCGGATTTCAGCCTGCACATCCCGGGATTTACAGCAATTCCAGAGGATGCCTTCAAAATTATTATTAATAATTTTCATTCGACGTATTTAATTATTTTTTTTGGTTCTGACATACCCCGTAGTGCGTCTCGCTATCAGCTTGGGGGTATATTCAATATTATAGAGACTGACAGGAGCAGAATCTGTAAGAAAACGGTACTGCTCATCGATTTTGCGCAGTATAATATCACAGGCATCTCTGCCTTTAAGGGCTACGAAATGATCGATCGTAGTAAGAGAGATCTTCCGTATTCCCGAATAAAAGATATTATCGCACCCGATCACCGATACATCCTTGGGTACATGAATCCTTGCTTCATGGAGAGCATCCAGCGCACCAATAGCCATCATATCATTCTGGCCTGCAATGGCTGTAAATTCCCTGCCTTCATCCAGAAGTTCCATAGTAAGCTTATAACCCATGGAATATTCCGAATCCATCCGCGGGATCTGCATATCGATAGCTTCATCCGCAGCCTTAATGATCACATGATCCTTCAGACCTTCTTTCTCAAACTCTTTCACAAAACCATTTACACGTTTTGTTCTCTGCCATTGTCTCCTTGTCAGGGGCGGAGTGATAAACGCTACATCTCTGTGCCCCAGATCAAGCAGATGTCTTGCCATCATCCTTCCCACAACTGTATTATCCTGATTAATGGCATCTACAGTTGTAGTTTTCTCTTTATTACTGATGATAACCAGTGGGATTGTCTGCGCCAGTTCCTCTACCTGCTGCTGAAAATCCGGATTTGGATTACAGCAGTAGATAATGCCAAGCGGCTCTATTGTACCCATCATGCGCAGATACTTCTCCTCCAGACGGGGATCTCTCTGTGTATTACAGATAAAGACACCATATCCCTGCTTGTTCGCCACTGCTTCAATCCCCTGCAGAAGCAATACATAATACGGGCTTGTAAGCGTAGGGCAAAAAACAACGATCAGCTTCTCTTTCCGGCTTTCTTTTCTGTTCTTTCGTCCGGGAAGATGATAGCCTAATTCTCTGGCTGCCTGCTCTACCTTCTCCACTGTTTCTCTGGAAAAAGAAACATTATATTTCTTATTCAGGACCATGGAAACAGTTGCCTGGGAGACTCCTGCCCTCTTTGCCACGTCAGAAGAAGTTGCTTTCTTTTTAGACAAAGTGATGCCTCCTTTTCCGATGATCTTTTGTCAGAACAGTAACCTTAAAGCTCCACACGCCCCTCAAGAGCACGTAAAAGAGTCACTTCGTCAATATATTCCAGATCTCCTCCTACCGGAACTCCGCTTGCGATCCTGCTGACTTTGATCCCGGTAGGTTTGATCAGCTTACTGATATACATTGCCGTTGTTTCCCCCTCCAAACTGGAGTTGGTAGCAATGATCACTTCCTTTACCTCATCCTTTGCCAGACGCTGCATGAGTTCTTTCAGTTTGATATCATCCGGCCCGATTCCAAGCATTGGAGAGATTGCGCCATGAAGAACATGATAAACGCCATCAAACTTGCCTGTTTTTTCATAAGCTGCAAGATCTCTTGTATTCTCTACCACCATGATCACTGAATGATCACGCTTATCATTGCTGCAGATGGGACAGATCTCTCTGTCTGTCAGAGTACAGCAGCACTTGCAATACTGTACATTCTCTCTGGCACCGGTAATGGAAGAGGTAAGCTGCTCTACCTGATCCTTTGGCATATTCATGATATGAAATGCCAGTCTCTGTGCTGATTTCGCACCGATTCCCGGAAGATGGGAAAGCTGCTCGATCAGCTTATTGATATGACTGCTGTAGTATTCCATCAGAATGGAAGACCTCCGCCAAGTCCGCCCAGACCACCTGTCAGTTTAGACATAACAGCCGTAGATTCTTCTTCCACTTTGCGAAGTGCTTCGTTTGTAGCTGCAACGATGAGATCTTCCAGCATTTCGATGTCATCCGGATCTACAACTTCCTCCTGAAGCTTTACTTTTGTCACCTCTCTCTTACCTGAGATAGTTACCTCTACAGCTCCGCCTCCTGCAGTAGCCGTAAATTCTTTCTCTTCCAGAGCTTTCTGATTCTCTTCCATCTGACGCTGCATTTTCTGCGCCTGTTTCATAAGATTATTCATATTTCCCGGCATACCCATTCCCGGGAATCCTCCACGTTTTGCCATTTGTGGTATCCTCCTTGCTATTTATTGCCTTATTGTTTACTGCCTTTTCCTGTCCGGAGAATATTTAGTTACTGTTCACTCCGTTCACAGTAACGTAGCCAAAATTCATTCCAGATTGCCTGCGGCAATGGAATTTTGGCTTGTATGTCTCGGGATTTTGGCATATTCATGCCAAAACACCTCGCGGGATAGTGGTGTGTGAACAGTAACAATATTTATTCTCCTTTTTCCTCATCAGGATCCTCCTCTATCACAACATCCATGTGGATATTATTCTTTATCGCCTGGTCCACTGTGATATTTGCCAGATTTGTATGCTGATGCTTATCTACCACCAGCATCTGGATTTCTACTGTTTTTCCTGTCTGGGCAGTGATAATGTCCTGAAGCTCTTTCTTCGCTTCCGGATTGTCCACATAGGACTGCCCCAGGAAATCCTGAAATTCCACATAAAGAACAGGTTCTCCTGTCTCACTGTTATACTTCGGAACAGATTTCTGAAGCATCTGCTTGAACATCCCTGTCGTCTGTCCTGTGATCACTCTCCAGCCTGCCACGATCTTCTGCAAATCTTCCGGTGCAGCTTTCGCCGGTGCTTTGTTTCCCGCCGGTTCCTGAACTGCTCCGGTTTCTGCCGGCATTTTCCCTGAACCCTGCTGCACGATCACCTGCTGTACCGGACGTTCATCCATCCGCTGTTCCAGCACACGCAGTCTGTCCAGAACAGAATCCAGATTAGTCTCCATTGCAGGACGGCACAGCTTGATCAGTGCAATCTCCACAAGGACCCTTTTCTGGGTTGCATATCGGATCTGATTGGACAAATCCGAAAAAATACGGATATACCGCATCAGCGTCTCCACATCCAGCATGGTGCTCTCTTCTTTCAGAAGCTTCATGTTGTCGGATGAGACATCGATCGCTTCCTCCGGATTCTCAGAAGTCTTAACGAGAAGAAGATTTCTCATATACCAGGTAAAATCTCCCACAAACTGGCTCAGTTCCCTGCCTCCTACGATCAGTTCCTCCAGGATATGAATGGAACCTGTCACATCTCCCCGGATTACTTTTCGCAAAAGCTTGCTAAACACTTCGGTGTCAACGGCTCCCAGAACCTCCAGAACTTTATCATAGGTAAGTTCCTGTCCAAGATAAAAAGCAATACACTGGTCGAGAAGGCTGAGCGCATCTCGCATGGAACCATCTCCCGCTTTCGCTACATATCGGACTGCTTTTTCCTCAGCTTCTACACCTTCAACTTTGAGCAGTTCATCCAGTCTGGCCGCGATAGTGTCTATGGTGATCCTGTGGAAATCATATCTCTGGCATCTGGATAAAATCGTAATCGGAATCTTGTGCGCCTCTGTAGTTGCCAGGATAAACATAACATAAGACGGTGGTTCCTCCAGTGTTTTCAGCAGGGCATTAAAGGCACCTGTGGAAAGCATATGAACCTCATCAATAATATATACTTTATATTTACCTTCTGTAGGGCGGTAAGAAACCTCTTCTCTGATCTCACGTATATTATCCACACCATTGTTGGATGCAGCATCGATCTCGATCACATTCATTGCAGTTCCTGCCTGGATTGCCTTGCACATGGCACATTCATTACAGGGGCTGCCATTTACGGGATGCTCACAGTTGACTGCCTTCGCCAGAATTTTGGCTACTGTTGTTTTACCGGTTCCTCTGGTACCGCAGAACAGATACGCATGGCCGATACGGTTATGCTTAATCTGATTTGTCAGAGTAGTCACTATGTGATCCTGACCTTTGACATCCGCGAAATTATCCGGTCTGAACTTTCTGTAAAGAGCAGTGTAACTCATGAGTAAACTCCTATCGTAACTATTCAGCACCCCCACTGTCAGCAGCGCGCCAAATAGTTATCTCTATCTTATTATCACAGCCGCCGCGGAAAAAATTCCCGCGGCGGTCTTTTTTACATCCATATCTTATATGAAAAGGTATCTATCAGTCAAGTACTGTTTCACTTAATCAGTCACCAAAGCTGATACCAATCTGTTTGGCAGCAACTACAAGCTGATCTTTCGGTGATACCATCTTAAGCTTACCTGCACACTCTTCAAGAGGTACACGTTTAATTTTGCCGTTTACCACGCCGATCATGATGCCATATTCACCATCCATGATCGCCTGCGCTGCACCTGCAC
>ENA-OPSL01000446-OPSL01000446.1-human-gut-metagenome-genome-assembly--contig:-NODE-446-length-11739-cov-1.720729_pt1 | contig 11739 bp, 9 predicted proteins | sample MGYA00241458_ERZ501908 | MGnify/ENA primary metagenome ERZ501908 (study PRJEB25962, sample SAMEA2042444) | human gut metagenome | biome: human gut; feature: human-associated habitat; material: faeces... | reverse complement strand
CGGATGTAACCGTCCACTTCACTTTCTTTTTGTTGTTTTTCAACTTAACCTTAACGGTCTTTCCAACCGTTACCGTTACTGATTTTTTGCTCAGTTTCACCTTCTTCTTTGCCGCCAGTACATTTTGCGGCATCATCGTAAATGCCAGTACAAACACAAGCAAAACGGCAATTTTTCGTCTCATTTTTCTCATATCATATCCCTCCATGTGTAATCAAACAATTTCATCGTTTTACTCTCCTAACTCCAAATTCCTCTCGACAGATGCATTGGTAATCGTTACGTCTGCTGCGGTAACGATTCCGGAATCCAAGGACACTTTTATCTCATACTCTCCCGGCTCTACATAGAATTCATATTTCCCTTCATCAAATGTATAGCTCGAAAGTTCTGTTGCGTCTCCCTTTTTGTGCAAGTACACCCATGTATCATCGGACACCTCGGCTCCATTTACCTTGCAGCTACCGGATATCTTATACACGTTTGTATTGATAACAACAGTATCGCTTGAACCATCCACTGTAAAGCCATAGTCTCCTATACTTGGCATACAGTAATAATCAACACACTGGTAATCACCGGTTGGCAGCACGATGCGTGATGTATAATCCCCAGACTCATCATCGTCCATATAGTAGTAAATGCTGCTCGTACCCTTATTTGCAAATTTAAGCCTCCGTTTCGGATATATCGATATCAACTCATCTTCTGCATCAAGCATTTTAATTTTTACATATTTGTACGGCATCGTTAAATCTTTCACTACATTGGAATCGGTAACTGTCATCCTGCCAACCGATTTCCCGTTGTGCAAAAACTCATATTCACCGGCTAAAACGTCAAATTTGAAACCGGATATATCATCCTCATCAAATTTTGGCGCCATAATTAATTTCTTGTAAACCACCTCATTTCTCATAACCAAAATCTCGTAATTTCCATACATGTCTTTTGGAATTTGAAGTCCTGCCATATCTAACAGCTCACCCTTACAGGAATACATCTCGTAATCCTTTGTCATCTCACCAAGTGGCACTTCAATGGTATCAACTGTAGCATCTTCTATTTTTACATAATAAGTACCCGGCTTTAAATAGACGTTGTACGTATCAAATACGGAAAATGCCCAATAGCAATTATTTTCATCCTCGGTATCTACAAATTTATAATATCCGGAACCTTTTCCGGACACAAGTGCAAGTTCCATCTTGATATCATATGTTCCACTTCCGGTTACTTCCACGGTGTCAACCGGGCAATCACAGGATTGAACCGTGTATGTTCCTTTCTGCACATATGCGTAATAACGGTTGTCATCTCCCAGTAAATCTCTCAAATAAATGCAGGAAGACTCCTCTGATTCAAAGTTAAAGCCCGGAACATCCGGCGTATTCGCACCTGTTCTTGTCACCTTTCCGGTGATTTTATAAACCGGAAGTTTCTCATTATGCACTACATCTCTGTCCTCTACCGTAAACGTCTGCCCCAGTTCAAACTCATAGGTGCCTTTTTGTAAATCCGTTTCGAAACATCCGTTCTTATCCGTCTCAATCGTGTATTCATCGCTTAACTTAGACAATAAAACTTCTGCTTCTGCAATCGGCAGTCCATCTTCTGTTGTCAATTTTCCGGACACTGCATAGGTTTTCTGTTTTTCCACCAGCACATACGACTGCTCATTTTCCTGTCCATCCACTGTAAGTACAATGTTAAAGGAATAATAGCCATGGTCCGTTTTGTCGTCATAATAAGGCTCATCGTGCCAGACCACATTGCGAATCTCAATATTTTCATTATTCCAATATACATTATTATAGACTGCACGGTAAATCTTTAAGTCTTCCACTACATTAGCAAATATGTCTTTTAATGTTTTTCCTTTTTCTAACGCCGGCTCATATACGAAACACTCTTCACTGTATCCCGGATATAAATTCACCTCACCTTTTGTTGCGGTAAATGCATCTATGTAAAAATGAGAATCTGTCTTGGCATCAATGTAAACCATACCTGAACCGACTGCCAGATTATCTTTCGCAAAGGAATCACTAATAACGCTCACAAAATAATCATCGCAGACTTCTTTTCTTGCATTCACTGTATACTGCTGTTCCTCGTAGACACCAACAAGTTTAATATTTTCTGCATTTTGAATCTTTGAAGTATTAACTTCTTTATCTTTAAAATAATATCCGCTTTCCCCTTCTTCATCATGCAGACTTTGTTCTAATTCATACTTTTCACCATCTGCATCCAAAGAAAGCCATGTCATACCATTCTCCGAGCCTTCCTCTGAATCCTCGCGGACAAGTTTCATCGTAACTGTTTGCTTATACTCCTTACCGCCCTGCACAGCCGTAAGCAGGAATGAATAATACGGCTTCTGCCATTCCTCATCGTCATGCCAGACAACATCGGTAATTGACTTTACTTCCGCCTTTTTACCATAACAATAAACGTTATATGTACATTTTGTCACGTCCGGCACAAACTCCTTCAGGGAATCAGCCTCCTCGGAGATTACATAAATATCATTATAATTCAGCGAATATGACGGAACATCTTTTTCAAATGCAACGGAACTGACAATCAACGGCTCTTTTTCGGCATAAAGCCCCTGATAATTTGACTCCGGTTTCACCGTTGGCGCCGGTGTCTCATCCGGTGGCATCATCGTCTCAATCGGCGTCGGATCCGGCTTATTGTCCGGCTTTGGTGTCGGAGTCGACGGCAGAGACGGTTTTTCGGTCGGCTTTGGCGTCGGAGTCGACGGCAGAGACGGTTTTTCGGTCGGCTTTGGCGTCGGAGTCGATGGCAGAACCGGTTTTTCGGTCGGCTTTACCGTTGGTTTTGCTGTTTTTTTGCCGTTATTCTTATCTGTATTTTGATTGGTGTCAGCATTTTTTACTGTTACCTTACAGACAAACTTTTTCTTGCCGACTTTCGCCTGCACTTTTGCTTTTCCGGCTTTTTTACCATAAATCGTGACACTTGTCTTTTTCTTTTTACTCAGTTTCACGTTTTTCTTGCCGGATGTAACCGTCCACTTCACTTTCTTTTTGTTGTTTTTCAACTTAACCTTAACAGTCTTTCCAACCGCTACCGTTACTGATTTTTTACTCAGCTTCACCTTCTTCTTGGCTGCGAGAACATTCTGTGGAATCACAGAAAAGCTCAGCACAAACACAAGCAAGAAAGCAACTGTGCTTCTTACTTTTTTCATATTATATCCCTCCATTGTGTTATAGAAAATTGTGTTTCCTTAATTTTATATGAAATTGTTAGGGGCGTCAAGAAAAATAAGAGTGAAATTTCAACAAGGAAATTCACTCTTACTTATTCAAACTATTTTACTCTCCGTCACTCCGCCGTCAGCGCACATGACACATTTTTATCTGTCACGGTAACCGTTCCATAGCAAATCCTATTGCCATTATCATAACTACACACCTCATAAGTGCCCGGTTCATCAACAATAACTAGTGCCAATCCTTTGTCATTATCTACATAATCATACTCTTTTTTTTCATCTTTCTCGACATGTATCCACTTATCTCTTGCAAATTCTCCATTGGCTTCTTTGACAACGACCGCGATTTGATATCCGTTAATAGTATAATCCTGCTGTTTGTCAGCCGAATTGATTGTAACGGTTCCAATGTCTTTATCATCCAATTTCATCGTATACGTGCCATATGGAACATAGGAAAATGAGAAACTGCCATCCGCTTTCAAGTCAGCTGTAATATCACCACTAGCAAACCCATCCAAGTACAAACATAATGAACTTTCACTGTACATCGCACAGACCGGAAGTGTTATATCCTTTTTCAACGGACCATCGTCTACTGTAAAGGACTCTCCTGCTTTGAAGCAATAAGTTCCTTTTGATGCCTGGAAAGAGTATTCACCCTTGTCATTCGTATATACAACACTATACTCAGCTCCCTCTTTCCGAACATACAAGTAGATATTTGGTATCGGCGTTCCGTCTTCCATTTTTAAAACTCCGGATACTGTATACTTCCTTTCTTTTTCAATCAGTTTATAAGACTGTGTAATCTTCTTACCATCTACAGTCAAAGAAATATCAAAGGAATAATATCCGTTGTCACCGCCGCCCGGATAATACGACTCGTCATTCCAGACCACATTTTTAATCACCGCATTTGTGTAACATTTATTCCGGTATGCCACCTGCTGAATCTGAAGGTTCTTGGCAAACTCCGTGAAAATGTCTTTTAAGGATTTTTTATTATCAAGCATCTCCTGATATTCAAACAAGTTAGCATCTGAATCAAAATTCACGTTACCTTTTGTTGAAGTATAGGAAAGAATGTAATAAAAATCCTGTTTCTTATCACTTACTGTAAAACTGTCCTCAGACGAACCAATCAGCAAATTGCCTATTTGCAGTGTTGAATGGGTAAATTCATACGCAGTGCCATTGTAAAGGGTGTATCGGTCAACCACACAATCCAATGTATAATCCTTATCTCCATAACGCGCAACTACTTTGTATTCTTTAGTATCTCTCAAATCTTTTAGCACGACATCATCCGACTTGATATAATACTGCCAGTTTATTTCATTATTCTTCCAAGTAAGTGAATTTTCCAGTTCATACTCTTTTCCGCAATCAGTGTATGGAAAACCAATCCATTATCCACTCTGCAATACTCTACGGTCTCCGTGTAAGATACCATATTTGCCGTAGCACTGTACTGCTTTATCAAACTTAACCGAACTAATCTGAACATCTTCCTCCTCTGCATAAAGTCCCTGTCTGGGATGTGCTGTGGCAGGTGTCTGATTTGCCGGCTGCATCGTCTGCAATGGCTTCTTTGTCGGTTTCGGCGTTGGTGTTACAACCGGTGTTGGTTTCGGTGTCTTTTTCTTTTTGCTAAGTGCCACGTTTTTCTTGCCGGAAGTAACGCTCTATTTTACTTTCTTCTTCGCTGCGTAGGCAGTCTGCGGGAACAGAGATAATGCCATCGCGAAGATTAGTAAAAGATATTGGCATGGAATGCCTAAAACACATCAAAGTCTAATCCCTCAACAATTATTTGCTTAAAATTTGTTCAAAATCTTTATAAAAGCGTTCATAACTGATAGAGCATTTTTCTCGCAATATCGAAATTTCTGAACATTTTGCAATTTCATAAAAGTTCTCCCGACTAGCAGTATATGTTTGGTATCTATTATCCAAACTTCTAATCATTCGCACTAAATAATTCTTTGGATAATCACTACCGGAATCATTTTTATTACCCCAAATATACTCTGGTTCAGCCGGCATTTTTGCCTGTTGTATTTCAAGTTCAAATACTTGCTCTAATGCCGATTTGTCTGCCAATATCCAGCACTCTATCATGCTTAAAGGTATCATCGGTATCCCTTTGTCTGAGTTTAAACCATCTTTCACTTCCTTGTATACTGTCTCATAATGTTTCGTTACAGCTATACGATTACTGCTTTTCACTCCTGTCTCTTTATCTGCATCACAATAAAATATTCCGGCATCATACTTTCCTTCACCCATCAAAATTCTGAATTTTCTTGCCGGAATTCCTCTTCCCGACACTTCTTTTGAAGAGCCTTCTTTACATCCTCTTTCTCAATCGGTATAAATTCGACTTCCACCCCTTTTTCTTTTGCGATATTTTCAGCATAAACTATTGCAGGACCCGGAAGCCATTTGCCTGTACTATATTCTTTTTGCCCAAAATCTGTTTTTCCTTCGCCGGTTATAGCAATTTTCATCCGAATTACCTTTCTAGTCATTTGATGCAAGTAACTTATCCAATACTTCTTTTTGCGACATATTAAGCAAAATCTCTCCCGGATACATATATTCTAATTTTGCTTTCATTGCCTCATTTTCAAAAAGCCTCGCTGCCTTTGTATATCCATTATTATCTCGATATAAAAAGACAATATCTTCGGCATCTATATAATCCATAAACACAGTGCTGTGAGTCGTTAATATAAGCTGATGCCTTTTCTCAGCATACATCTCCTTTAGAATCTCTAACAGCTTCTCTGTATAATTTGTATTTACCCCATTCTCTATCTCGTCCAAAAGCATTGTCGCATTAGAACTTTTAATCTCACTAATTGCAACAAATGCTAACAAGCGCAACATTCCATCGCTCATTTCTTTTGACGATATATGAATAGACTTATCCTTATATTTCTCAGTGCTGACAATTTGCGTCCACCCCGGCTTTTCCTGTGTTTTAGCCTTTACATCAGAAATTCTATTTCCCAACAACCTTGTCAATTTACTCATAAAACTTGCTTTCTGTTCTTCTGTCATTTGCTTGATAAAGGATGGCAAATTTTTTCCTGACATTCCAATGCTTTCCTTCACACCTCGGCTGCTGAGTCTCATTTCATTTGGTGAAAGCATTTCAAATGACGATGAGTTCTCCAGAAAATCAATAAAATATTTTATTCGGTAATCTATCGTTTCATCCCTATTTAACATTCTCAGTGCTGACGATTTAATTGCCAGTGCTCTCGGTAATACATTTGTATCCTTGCCTTCATTTTTTATGAAGCCATCTTCTCCTTTTTGATACACTAACAATTGGGTTCCATTACATACAAGTCTTTCAGAAAGCAGGCTTACCTCATTTTTACCTGAATAAATGGATAAAACCATGCTCCAGTCATACTCCAATTTGCCTTCTTTAGAAGGAAGTAAAATATTACTATCAAAATGTATTTTATTTGAATTTATTAATTTAGACTTGATATTATCCGCTGTCCAGTTCCTACGCTCCAACATAATATCAAAATCCTCTTTTATCGAGCCGCACAAAAAATCAATCGCTTGCAAAACACTACTCTTCCCTGTAGCGTTATTGCCAATAATCACACTCATTGGTGTAAACTCAACTGAAAAATCAACTAATGATTTGAAATTGTCAACCTTGAGTTTTCTAAACATAATCACAACTCTCCTTCATTCACATATAGGCATTGCCTAAAGTATACCACATTTTTTCAGCTTATACCATAATTTCCCCAGAGTCCACCTTTATGTAAATCATGCTATCAGTGTTTCATTCCTAAAACAGCTTGCTATACGCATATAGCAAATTCATTATAACCATTTTTTTACAACAACTCAACATCCAAATATTGACTTCTGTGTAATTTATATTATCGGGGTTTTACCTGTGTGTCAAGAAAAACTGAAAACGTACTACGTCTTTAGGAGGCGTAGTACGCTTTTTTAATTCTACTTACTCTTTTTTACCAATTACATATCTCGGAAACGCAAAGATATTATTTTTTTATTATATTTTCATTTATTTTCTATAATCTCGCCTATCAATTTCTATCTGTAAAATGGACTAAGTCATTGTCAAAAGCAGCCTTCTTTCGCATATTTTCATTATTTTATTTTTTATTTATTCTTTATCAAAAAGAAAAAACGCTCATAATATGAAATTCGTTTTCTCAAATTCTAGACATATTAGGAATGAATCAAAAAAATTATTAAAAGGAGGATTTTTTCTATGAATAGAAAACATCGATTAAAAAAATGGCTCAAAAAACTGGAGAATTTTTATTTCTTACACATTCGTAAGTATATAAAAAATCCAAAAATACAATTTATTACATATTTGCTTTTCTGTATTGCTCAAACAATTCCTTTTGTTCCAAGCCAAATTCAATGTGCTTTAGCACTTTTAGTGTTTGCTCCTTAATTTTCTTTTCCTGCTCACTAATTAAGTGAGCAGGAATACTCCCTACCCAATCTTCTCCATGTCTGTAATTCCTTCTTCGGGCGACAGATTATAACGTTGGAAACTCTGCTCTGATTGATATCCTTTCGCAAATAATCCGGCACTACCATCATGAATTATCCGGTCTTGAGAGCCCAGCTCATCCATTTTAATTTCCACCACACTTCCGAGCGTTTCTGACACCCAATTCTCTGTAGCTGTAAATTTATATCCACCGTCTATTTTTTCAACTGTCATTGTACTTGGTCCATCATCATTTTCCAAAGCTGTCATACTTTTTCTCCAATTTTTTTCCTGCCAGACACCTTCTAAATCATGATAATTCCACTTATCGTCTCTCTCAGAAGATTGCTTTACCCACATTTCGGAATCTTCATCATAAACAAATCCAAAACGATAGGTAACGTCACGGTCAGCATAATTAAAGTGTGCAGACATTTTATATGTAACTGTAGCATTGGTACCATCCTGTGTAACATCTGTGATTTCGCATGTAACAGGGTCATGTTCTCTGCCTTCTTGGAATATTTCTTCTGTTGAGGCTTTTTCGTCTTCAATGGTGGCGGCAAGCACACTTTCTGCCTCTTGCCCGCTCAATTGAGGAGCCTTTGTACTCTGTTTATATAGTAAAAAACAGATTCCTATTATTAAAATAACACCTGCAATTACCATAGTTGGTACAACCCAATGTTTTTTTGCAGTTCCTACACTTGGTGGCTGCTTCCATTCTATTTCTTTTTGAGGGAGCATTTTCCCACAGCGATTACACATATTTGCAGAATCTGAATTTGCAGCTCCGCATGATATACAAAACTTTGCCATAAATATCCTCCACTTTAGTTTATGATTTCTCCGCTGCCATTACTCTTTACTTTGCTGCACCCCATACAAATATGCTATCATCTTTAAAATGTCCTCATTCGAATACGAAGTCACACCATCTTTCATGCTTACAACTTCATAAGATGAATCCATATTTAATTTAAATACTGTGTCTAAATTATATGTGGTAACAGTTCCATTTGCTTCAATATTTAAAACTCCACTAACTTCAACAAGAACTTCTTTATTATTATCCAAATATGTTTTCCACGTACAATTTTCAAGACTTTTTTCAAAAATTTTCTCTACCGTTACATCTTTATAGCCATCAAAATGTCCTTCTTTAATTGCTGTAATCATCTGTGGATTAGACATATTTACCATCTTGACCCAAAGCTGTGCAGGAATAACCATATCTATTATAAGAATTGCCGTCCACAAAATAGCTAGTGTCCATTTCCTTCCATTGACGAGCTGCACTCGCTTATAAATATACAAAGGTATAAAAAGCAAAAATACAAGATTAAGTTTAGACATATCATAGCCTGCTTTTTTAACCCTGCTGTAATCAATTAAACAGAAAACAACATTCAGTATATACGCTATCCAAACCAATTTATCCGCACTTATTTGATTCCATCCCGCGAACAAATACTGCAGCAATGAAGATATAATTGGTACAAACACCAGAAAAACAATCGGTTTATTACTTATTTTTTTCACCACTGCTGCATTATTTTTTGGTATGCTGATTCCAGCTTGTTCAATTGTCACCCATCCCTGAAATCCTTGTTTCCAGACCATAGTGCTCTCATTTATGTAGCCGGTTTCAAGCATTTTCAATAATTCAGTCTCACTTACCGGGCCTTGCGTTTCTCCATTGTAGCTGTAATACCAGCTTATATCCTGCGTTTGAAATGCGCTGTTATCCTGTTCATAACTTTTTGATGTTTTTTGGGAAACAGCCTTATTTCCACACCATGGACAAAAATTTCCTTCCCCCTCCCAATTGCATTTTTCACAATACATCTCTTTACTTCCTTTCAGCATTTACAATTTGAAACCACATAAAGCACTTTATCAATCGTCTCTTGTATAATAAGCTGCTCTACCTTTAGAACTTGTAATTGTTAACATATTATCATTAATTTCATACTCATACTCCTCTGCATGCTCTTCAGAAAATTCTGAACTGTCAAAAGTAGAGTATATCGTTAGTTTTGACCCATTAACTTCATACCTATCCCGAGTAACAGAATTAACTCCCCCCGGTGAAGTACATATTCCATCTGTATCAAATATAATGTATTTGCCTGATTCAGACCGCCACTTTCCAATAAGTTTATTTTGACCATTATTCATTACAAAAATCACAACCACAGCAACAATTACAACCAACGCTGCTACGCCAATTCCTACCTTAATTGCCGATTTTGAAGATTTTTTTTGCAGCGGTTGTGGTGGCAGTTCATGATGCGGCGGATCATATGGGTGCCATCCGGCACCGCTGCCTCCCTGAAGCGGTTTGTGACACCGGGAACAGGCCACAGCCTGCTCCCCGTTCATTGCTCCACAATATTTACAAATTTTAGCCATATAATTTTCCTCCTCTTTTTATCACTTAACTTTACATTTTTTAACGGTACTCCATTTGCCGTATTGTTTTTGGCTGCCATTTTTTACATAAGCCCTAATGCGCACATAATATGATTTTTTACTCTTTAACCCTTTTAATTTCGTTTTCTCCAACCACCAGCTGCATTTTTTTGTCTTCTTCGCTTTTGTAAATGATTTGTTCAAAGCATACTGAACTTCATAGCCATCCCGAACAAGCACCCATTGCCAGGTTACCAATAGTTTCTTTTTGCCGGCTTTTTTCACTTTTACATTTTTTACTTTCTTTACGTGCGTTAGCATACTTGCAGAGGAATTGTTTGACGACGGTTTCTTTGTCGCCTGTGGTTTTGTCGTAGCAGCTGCCTCTGAATTTTGTGTCGGCTCAGGTGTCACTATTGGCGTCACTGTCGGCGTTGGCGTTGCATTCTCCGGCTCATCCGATTTTGCTTTGCTGACAATAGTCATACAAGAAACCTGTGTGCCATCTTCCATAGTCGCAATAATTAGTCCATAGCCTTCTTTTTTCGCAGTTACCAATCCGGTCTCATCAACAGTTGCTACCTCTTCATTTGCACTTGTCCATTTACATGAAACATCTGCATCACCATAATAAGCGAATAACATATCCTGCTCATTTTCATTTAAGAACAGATACGGCGATGAAATCTGAAGTTTACTCTCATCAAATTCACTTACTCCCTGCACATCACACTCTGCAACACAATTACCATCTCTGGAATAAGCACGAAGTTTTGTAGTTCCTTTTTTCAAAATCTTAAGTTCACCCTTGTCCGAAACAGTGGCAATACTCATATCATCCGTATACCAGTCTACCTCTTGCTCTGTAGCATTTTCCGGATATACACTTGCCTCCATCTGAATGGTTGTATCCTTTACTCCGGCTACTGATGTTTTGTTTAGCGTAATCGACTGCACATCAATATCGGTTGTGGACACCTCAATCTCACAATAGTCAGCATATTTATTATCCTTTGTACTGACAAAAATCTGAGTAGTACCTACATTGTTAGCGTGTACCGTTCCATTTTCATCAACTGTTGCAATATGTTCATCCAGACTGTAAAAATTAACGCCTATATCCGGATTTTCATGGCTTAAGAAATATGTTATTTTGCTTTCTGAGCCACGTTCTATTTTATATTTTTCTTTTTTTACAACCAATGCACCATCATCATCTTCACCCGATGCTACAAGGAAAGAAACCACTTGCACTTCACTAATATTTTTCTGTGGTGAAACTGCCACGTATTGCAAAAATGTATTACTTGAAATCGTTAGTTCACCCTCATATTTCGTGCTAAATTCATTTGGCGTACTTCCATCCATCGTATAATAAATGGCTGCCCCTTCCTCTGCCTGCAAATGAATTTTCTTAGACTCCGTAAATACTCCTGATTTTGTATCGCAGGTCGGATTTTTTGTTGTTTCCTGCCATACATATACCGGGTAAACATCAAGGTCGGATTTCACCTGAATAAATCCATATGTATTCCACCCTTTGAAATTCATCTTTTCAATT
>ENA-OPSL01000430-OPSL01000430.1-human-gut-metagenome-genome-assembly--contig:-NODE-430-length-12114-cov-1.690522_pt1 | contig 12114 bp, 8 predicted proteins | sample MGYA00241458_ERZ501908 | MGnify/ENA primary metagenome ERZ501908 (study PRJEB25962, sample SAMEA2042444) | human gut metagenome | biome: human gut; feature: human-associated habitat; material: faeces... | reverse complement strand
TGGTGTAGTAATAAATGGAACTCCAGAAAGCAAAGATATTTATGCAATGGAAAGCACTGTTGAAAGATATGATATAAATACAGACCCATATTTTCAGAGTGATATGGATTTATATTACAAATATGTAGAAAGTCATGAGCTGGAGGATTTTCTAGATGGGTCACAGGGGATTTTCAGCGATATAACCATGTATAATGATATATATTCCCTGGGTGTTAAAGTAGCTGATTTCGATGGTGATAATCGTGCGGAGGTATGGATTACTGGTCCGGCAGCGGTAGCCAACTATATTGCTGGAATTTTGGATATTTCAGATGGCGAAGTGAAATGTGTATTTAACGGATGGGGAAGTGAAGCCGGAAGATATGCAAACTCGTTAACGGGAGAATCCGGACTTGTAATTCATGAAGGAAATGCAGATGGTGAAAACTGCCACTTAAGAGATTGTCTTTATGATGAAAACTGGAAAGGAAATATCCTGTATGATATGCAGGGAAATGAAGAAAATGAGATTGTTTACATAGCCTGTACAGATAATGAAGAACGGCAGTTGACAATGAATGAGTATGATGAAGAAACGTACAATTTATATAATGATTGTATTAAAACAGAGGCAGTTAAGGAAATAGAAGTATCGGGAGAAAACGCAAATGATTATATGAATAAACAGGAAATACTGGAATTTTTGCGAGGGCTCATATCAACGGAATCTAATGCAAACAAAGATGTGCTGCAAAACAGAGTAATCACTGACTATCCTGAATATGACGAGATAATCCGCCAGTATTATATGGGAAGGGATTCAAACTGGTCTATGAATGAATTCAGAGAAAAAAACCTATGCTATCTGGCAGGACGTGAAATGGGAGGAGCAGAAGACTTAGGATATTGTCTTATGGATATTAATGAAGACGGTATAGATGAATTAATAATAGGAACTGCAGGCGAACATGCATACACAGGAATGTTTTTTGATTTATATACAATAGTTGCTGGTCAAAGAGTACTGGTTATATCCAGTGGAGAACGTGACAGATATTATGTGAGCGAGGATCACACGATTGCAAACGAAGGATCAGGTGGGGCAAGGAACTCTTTTTGGGCTTACTACAATCTTGTTTCTGGTCAACTGGAACTTAAAGAAGGTGTTGTTTTTAATGCTGATGATCATCCGGAAAATCCCTGGTTCTATACAACAACTAACATTTCTGGAGATTATTCCAATCCAATTTCAGAGGAAGAAGGACGAGGTGTTATTGGTAAATACACATATATGAACATTCCATATATATTACTCAAAGAAATCAATTCTGAAAATCATGGAGAAACAGGAGAAAACGGCATAACATCTCCTATGCAACAGGCAGAACAGACATCTCCTGCACAGCAAATAGAGCAGAAAATAACAGAAACGGAACAACGGGCGTCTGCTATTGAAGCGGAAATAAGCGAAAATAGTGATATACCTGATGAGGAATACAGGCAAAAACTAAACGAACTGTATGAAATTTGGGACGAGGTTTTAAATGAACTATGGACAGAATTGAAAAATGCACTTCCTTCGGAAGAAATGGATGTTCTTACACAGGAAGAAGTAGAATGGATTAACAATAAAGAAAATACTATAAGTTCCATAAGAAGCGTGTCTGAAGCGGAGGCACTTCTGGAAGCTGTGGAGCTTACGAAAGAAAGAGTATACGTATTGCTCGACAGACTGATTTATTAATACCTAAATAAATCAGTTAAAAGATATATAGATAAAAAGTGGAAAAGAGAGCAACCTTATGAGTAAAAAAGAAAAAAATATGAAAAAATGGAGAAAACCGATAATTATATTTTTGAATATAATAATACTATTTGTTAATTGCTTAACCGTAAATGCGAATAATGTAAATTGTCGTTTGAAGTCATTTGATTTAAAAGAAGATACATTTAATTTTACTAATTCAGTTAATGATTTAGGAGTAAAACCAGGTGGAAAATATAAAATTACAAACTCAAAATTAAAAACATTTTATAATGATTATAAAATTAGTTCCGAAGATCAAAATAGAATGAATAAATTGTTATCAAACTTTGTTGGAATGTGCGGTGGAATGACGTCATTGGTCATTCAAAATTATTATGGACATTTGGAACTATCATCTTATGGTGTCTCTAGTATTCATGAATTGCAGAAACCTGTAAAAAATAAAAAGGTACGGGATTTAATTGGCATAAATCAAATAGTTACTAGTGGTTCAAAATATTCAAAGGCTGCAAATAATTTTATGTTAGAATATAAAGATGATACTGCGATAAAATGTTTATATGATTATGCATGTAGTATTAAATATACAAATGCCCCCTGTATGGGTAAGCTTTTATTGGGTAGTGGATAGTAATAAATTTGATATTTTTAAAGGTATAGGTATGGGCGGTCATGCATTAATGGTTTATGGAATACAAACAATAGGTGGACCTTATATTGTTGATAATGAAGAATATAAGTATCGCCTTTTGATAGTAGATCCAAATATTAATTATTCTGTAACAGAATTAAAAAAAGAACACTATATTTATATCTCTGAAAACCTAGATAAATGTATTATTCCAAAGACAGGAATTATAGCTGACAATGAAAGTGGTTTTTATGTATATAATCATGGAAAGCTGAAATATAATGATGATTTTGTCTTTCAATTAATCACTAATAATTTGAGAGACATTAAAGCGTTGGGATCTATTGAATATTCGAATAGACAAGCAGATGATCAAAAGATTAATTCTTGGTTAATAAGTAGGCCTTCTATTACGTTAAATAAAACTTCTATTTCTATACAAGTCGATGAAAAAGCAAAAATAGAAGCAACTAAAAGAAATACAATCAATAATATTGAATGGTCATCAAGTAATTCTAAAATTGTAAGTGTGGACAGTGATGGGGAAATATGTGGATTAAAAGAAGGAAAAGCAACTATAACAGCAACAGTAAGTGGAAAAAAAGTAAAATGCAGAGTAACAGTAAAGAATAAAGAACAAGAATCAGAATCATCTCTTGCGTTAAAAGAATATAAGAAACTGATTCAACAATATGAACAAAAATATGGAAAAGCGGAAATTCGATATATGTCAGGTAAACCATATTGGACGGGATTGTGTTTTGCAAAATTACTGGACTTCAACAATAATAATATAGATGAACTTATTCTAGCTTATCAAACAGAAATTTCGGATATCAAGAAAGTACAATATCATATAGAATTATGGACTTTTGATGGTAAAGTAGCGAAAAAGATAACATCGGGAATATCTTGGTATGGAAATAATATTCCTTTTTTTGGTGAATTTTCAATATCTAAATATAAGGGGAAATATTTATTGGAACTTACAGATAAAGCTGGTTTGTTAGATTGTTATTATGGAACTAAAAGTAGTGGAAAACTAGGACTGCTACATAAATTCTTGTGGAAAGGCGACATTATTTATGGAAGCTGGTATCGTAATGGAACTAAGATTTCACAAAAGAAATTTGAGAGTTATCAAAATATCTATAATGTTAATAAAACCAAGTATGTTTTTTGGAAAGCCGAATATAACCAAATTATAAGAAATGAAATTGAGAAGACGAAGAAGACATTAAAAATGTAAAATGGTTTTCAGATAAAATTAAATAAAATGGGAAGGAAATTCTTGAGCTATGAAAAAATTTATTAAAATTTTATTGTTTGGGCTTCTATGCATATGTTTTAATCCACAGAGTGTATTTGCTGGTAAGGGGAATACATATGCATTTCTTTGTACTGGGAGTGAAATAGAGTCTGAACCAATGCAAAATAATGTTAATGGAATGGTCGAAGTACTAAAAAAAAATAAGATAACAGATAATATATATACGACTGTTTACAGGACAACATCTCAAAGTAAAAAAAAGGACATAGATAATGCCATGTCAAATTCCTATAAATATTGTACTAAAAATGATACGGCTGTGTTCTACTATTCAGGGCATGGAATCTCAAATGGATATGGACTATCTGTTAATAAAAATGTAAATTATACATGCAAAGGTTTGATGCAGAATCTTAATAAAATACATGCAAAAAAAATAATAGTAGTAATTGATGCGTGTTTTTCAGGGACTTTCTATGAATATGGATTAAATAAATTAAAGAAAGAAGATAGAAAAAAATTTATTTTGTTTTTATCCTCAAATTCAGATGAAGAATCTGAATATGTTCATGAGAATGGATATTTTTTTTCAAGATATACAAATACTTTTATAATGGGACTAGGGAAAGAGAGAAAAGTGTATGCTGACTCAAATGAGGATGGTTTTGTTAATGTGACAGAACTTTCATCATATTTAAATATTCAAATGAAACAGCAATTAGTTCACAGTAACGGCATAAATTGGAGTGATGTTCATCCTGTGTTTTATTCATACGATAAGGCATATCCTATATATAAATATAATTTACCAGCGACAATAAAATTAAATAAAAGTTCAGCAACTATCTATACTTATGGAAGAACCAGTGTAAAATTAAAAGCAACTCTTCGTGGAACAACTTCTAGTGTTAAATGGAGATCCAGTGATGCATCTATTGCAACAGTAGATTCCAAGGGGAAAGTCACTGCTAAAAAAGCTGGTATTGTAACGATAACTGCTAAATCCGGCAGATTATCAGCTAAATGCCAAATAATTGTCCAGAAACCATCTGTAAAATTAAATAAAACAAAAGTTACATTATATGGAAACGAAACAGTTCAACTAAAAGCAACTGTAGTAGGCGCAAGTAAGAATATTACGTGGATATCATCAAATAGTAGAATTGCAATGGTTGATCAAACAGGAAAGGTTACTGCTAAGAAAACAGGCGCAGTAATGATAACTGCCAAGGCAAATAATTGCAAAGCTACTTGTCTGGTTACTGTTAATGTCTCAGCAACGCCAGATATAAATGCTGAATACTTTAATAAAATGCCAATTCCGCAGTTGGAACTTATGGGAAATGGAATGGAATATGTACAGACCAATATGATTATTAACTATCTGGATCAATTTGTGAAACAATATGGTCGCGAAATTTCTCTTGTTTTATCAGATGGAAATATTGCATTAAAGACAAGTTACGATATTACCGGTGGAAATGGAACTTTTAATAATTCAATATATATTTTAGTACAGTCACAGTCCACTGGTCGTTTTCTCTGGTGTGGGACGGGATATTATAAAGGAAAAACAACAATTTTAGATGATGCGAAGACTTTACAGTGGGAACTTTCACTTCCTAAAAACAGTTTTAATATGAATGAAATTAAATATGTTTCAATTGAAGTTAAGACGGCTAATGGTCGTTTTAATGTGTATACTTATAAATATGATACAAATTCCAATAAATTGAACTATTATGGAAACCAGGAATTAAAAACTTTAGGAGTTGCAGTTTCATCTAAAGGTTATCAGCATTACTTGGAATGATGAAATTTGGAAACAAAATAATCTAAATTATTTCACAGGAGAAAAAATTCATGAAAAAAATAATGAGAAAATATTTCAGCATTACATTAGTTGTTCTACTTTGTATTTTAAATGCAACATCTACAATGGCTGCGTCATCAAGATACAGTCGGGCAGTAGCAAGTTATCAAAGATATATGCGAATGCAGAATGGGCGATACAGAATTGTGGACATCGATGGAAATGGCATTCCAGAGTTACTTGCGCATACCTGGAGAAATGAAGTTTATACTTATAATCCGAAAACAGGAAAAATGGTATGTGTAGGTGCGATTGCCTACGGGAAAGGATACAATATGCCAATTGTATATTCTAAGACAAGTCATACAGTAATGATTAGTAGCTACAATACGGGAGGTAGTGTTAGAGAAATATATAAAATTAATGGTGTGAAATTTAGAAGATTAGTCGAAGCAGAGGCTTTTAATGGAAAATTCGATAATGGGTATAAAGTGAACGGAAAAAGAGTCAGCCAGTATACATATAATAAAAGTATAAGTAGATATATGAAAAAACCTATTAATTTTAATGTCAGATAAATAAAGTATAGTTGATAATATTTCAAATATATGTGATATTATTGTAGTGTAAAAGACAGGAATAGTGTGTTTAGTTATCGAATTTCTGTAAACCTTCAAACGCAAGTAGAGTAGATAAGCGCTTGCGTTAATGGAAAACAGGTTTGTTAGTAGTAAAATGTAAATAAAGAAAAGAAGGGAGTTTTCAAGTATGAGAAGAAAAAAATCCGTATGCAAATCGTTATTTACTATCTGTTTAATTTTAGGACTGGCTTTTGTTTTACCAAACATTAAACCTGTTTCAGTTACTGCAGCGTCTAAGGTTTCTTATGAAATAGTAAATAAGAAGGAAGTAAGAAAATATGGCAATATGAGTGCAGAATATCTTTATCAGTTACCGCAACTAAAGGGAAACAGTACAGCAATTAAGAAAATTAATAAGTCTCTGAGAGCTGATTATAAGAAGAATCTTTCTGGTAAAGAGAGTTTGTTTGAGTATTTTGAGGGAGATAAGTATAATTCTTTTCGCCAGGATTATGGTGCGAAATATTATGACACAGCAACATGTAAAGTTATGTTTAACCAAAATGGATATATAAGTTTTAGATATTTATGTAAATGGTATGCCGGTGGAGTAAGTAATGTCTGGGAATATGGATTGACTTATCGTCTTAAAGATGGGAAAAAGATGGGGATTCAGGATGTGCTTGCAGGAAGCAGAGATTCCGCAAAACAAAGAATTGCCAGTACGTATGCGAATAAGATATCCAGCAGGGGATATGAACCAATTATGAAGATGAAATACTCTGAATTCTGTTTTTATATTAAACCAGGCAAGAAAGTTGTAGTATGTTTTGGACCGTATCAGCCAATGGGAGGAAATGGAAAATCTTCTATTACGATGAAGGGAAAAATAAATTAATATCAAGTTGGTATAGGGTGACAGAAGCATGGTATGAGTTTAAATCATATCCTGCTTCTTTACTGTCCGATTTATTGTATGTTATTTTTCGGCATGCTCCGATAGGTTTTGGAGCATGCCGGAAAATTTTATGAAAACTGCAAAAAAATTCAGGAAAAAAAAGACAGCATTTTAAACGCTATAGAAAAAATGTAATTTTTGAAAAAACAATTATTGTAATAATCTCCCGGACGTGACATAATAAGAATGGAAAAGTAAAAAGCAGGTTAAATTCTGATTAGAAACAGGTAAAATAACCTGCTTACATTATGCGCCGATTTTCTGAGATGAGGTGGGAAATCAGGCAGACGACAAAGGAGAAAATGATGGAAATTTTTTCAATGATATTGTCATTGCTGAGTGGAGTGGCATTATTTCTGTTTGGTATGTCATTGATGGGCGATGGCCTGAAAATGGTTGCCGGAAATAAGCTGGAAGCTTTTCTGTATCGAATGACAAACACACCGCTGAAGGGAGTTGCTCTGGGTACTGGTGTTACCAGCGTGATCCAGTCTTCTTCTGCCACAACTGTTATGGTCATTGGTTTCGTTAACTCAGGTATGATGAAGCTGAAGCAGGCCATCGGTATTATCATGGGAGCTAACATTGGAACCAGTATTACCGGGTGGATTCTCTGTCTTTCTTATATTGATGGAAAGAATGGAATTGCTAAGATTTTATCCACTGCAACAATTTCAGCAGTAGTAGCGATTATTGGTATTATCCTTCGCATGGCATGTAAGCGCTCCGTGCATAAAAATATCGGTAATATCATGCTTGGTTTTGCAATCCTGATGACAGGTATGCAGACAATGAGTGGTGCTGTTTCACCGCTGAAAGACAGCCCGACCTTTACAAATATGCTGACCATGTTTTCCAATCCTCTGATTGGTATTCTGGTAGGTATTGCATTTACCGCAGTGCTGCAGAGTGCATCTGCCACAGTCGGTGTATTGCAGGCGTTATCTGTAACAGGTATCCTGACATTTTCCAGTGCATTTCCAATCGTTCTTGGTATCGGTGTAGGTGCGGCCTGTCCGGTCCTGATCTCAGCCATCGGTGCTAATAAAAATGGTAAACGTACAGCACTTGTTTACCTGATCAACGACCTGTTTGGCCTGATACTCTGGTCTGTGATCTTCTATACAGTAAATGCTATCGTACATTTCGGATTTATGGATATGATCATGTCACCGGTTGCAATTGCTTTACTGAATACTGTATTCCGTGTAGCAACAGTATGTGTTCTTTTCCCGTTCATACCGAAGATCGAGCAGCTGGTGTGCTGGCTTGTAAAAGACAGTGCAGAGGAACTGGAAGATGAAGCAGACTTTGATCTTCTGGAAGAACGTCTTCTGAATTATCCGGCACTTGCTATTGGACAGTGCCACCGTGCCATGAGTGGTATGGCAAAGAAGCTTCGTAAGAATGTTAACCGTGCCATGAACCTTCTGAACGAATATCAGCAGGATAAATTTGACAAGGTACAGAGAAAAGAGAACCTGATTGATAAATATGAAAGCCGTCTTGGCGACTATCTGATGAAGCTGACAAAGCATGAGATGAACAGTGCCCAGACAAAGCAGGCTTCACTTTATCTTCATACCATCAATGACTTCGAGAGAATCGGTGACCATGCATCCTACATTGCCTATATGTCCAGTGAAATGCATGATAATCACACTAATTTTTCACAGGAAGCCTGGGATGAGCTGAATGTAGTAATGGAAGCAGTTCGCGAGGAGATCAACCTTACCTGTCGTGCATTCCTCAATGATGACAAAGAGATGGCACAGAGAGTTGCACCGCTTGGAATGATTATCACATCCTTATGCAATGAGCTAAAGATGCATCATGTAGAGCGTCTGAGTAATGGCAATTGCGGACTGGAAGAGGGAACTGTATATACAGATATTCTCAACAGCTTTAACCGTATTGCAGCACATTGTGCAAGTGCAATGGTAGCTCTCCTTAAGAGTGGAGACGAGAATCCGGATATGCATATCCATGATTCCAAGATTTACCCATCTGACAGCGTGGAATATTATACATACTTCAAGGAATATCGCCAGAAGTATGAAATCGTAAAGAACGAGGAACACATGCGAAGCATGGAACCGGAAGAGGTAGAATAATACTTTTATACTACAAAGTAATAAATATATATGATATAATGACAGCAGATGATCTGGAAACGGATGTCTGCTGTTTTCTATTATAGTTACTGGGCATGCAAGATTGTAGGAATGATTTTTTGAATACGTTCCGGAGTGTGCAGACTGAGGAGCCAGCAGGCAGGATCATTTTTGTAAATCAAATATATTTATTCAGGCAGAGATTCTTCCTGTAGACTGGATCAGTTATAGCAGGTCGGAAATTGTGCAAACACAACACTCTGTAAACATAACCCTCAAAGGAGAAATTAATTATGTTATTCGACAGCAGAACAGTTTATCTCGGTGCATCTAGGGATAAATATGAGCAGTATTGTAAAGCCTTAGATTCAGAGAAAATCAAATACAAAACAAAGAGAGTCAACCACGAAGAAAAAATGACAGCCCCGGGCAGGGGAACCGTCCGCAGCATGGGTGGGAACTTTGGAACAGATAAAACATTGTATGAAATCATGGTCGGAGAGAAAGATTACGACAATGCAATGGGGATTCTGACAGCACTGAAGTAGACGGAATCTATCCTGAAGAAGAAAGTATGCAAAAAAGTGTGCAAGATAATGTGCAAGATAACGGAAATCCTGGAGATGTTTTTGTGGGAGAATATAAACCGCACTTGAAGATGAACTTGATCCAAATGACATTACCAGATAAACCGAATAGCAGAAATCAGAGATATATAAAAATATAAAGAGCAGGAAGGAAAAATAAGATGGAATTTACAGGTGTATACCACAAAACATCAGAGCAGATGAGTTATCCCCTGGATGAGGACAGACTGATCGTAAATATTAAGACCGGATATGATGTAAAACAAGTATTTATCCATTACGGAGATCCCTATGAGGCCGGAATCCTGGGGGGAAAGGAAAAATGGACAGGAAAAAGAGAGGAAATTATTTATAAAAAACGTCTGCCTCATCAAATCTGGTGGACAACAACACTTTTTCCGGAATATAAAAGATGTAAATATTATTTTGAACTGAGAACAGAACAGGAAGTCTGGTATTATTTTGAAGATGGTTTCCTGACAGAAGAGCAGCTTCAGATGGATGGGCGTATGCAGCAGTGCTTTATTGTTCCCTGGATGAATCCGGCAGATATAAACCGCACACCTGCATGGGTAAATGACACCATCTGGTATCAGATTTTTCCGGACAGGTTCTGCAATGGGACGCCGGAAAAGAATGGAAATGATATCACGCCGTGGAGAAATCACGGAACTGTAACAAATGAGGAAAAATTCGGAGGGAATCTGGAAGGAATCCGTCAGAGATTACCGTATCTTCAGGAACTGGGGATTACCGGTATCTATCTGAATCCGATCATGGAAGCAGAGTCCAATCACAAATATGACACTACGGATTATACAAAGATTGATCCGGCTTTCGGTGATGAAGAAACGATGAAAGCACTTTGCAGGGAAGCGCATGAAAAGGGAATCCGTATTATGGTAGATGCAGTATTTAATCATTGCGGAAGAAAATTTGCGCCGTGGATGGATGTGCTGGAGCATGGGAAAGATTCTCGTTATGCAGACTGGTTTATGATAGAAGACTGGGAACAGATTGGAAAAAGAGCAGACACCAGAGACCGGCGTTTTTACTCTTTTGCATTTACAGATGCGATGCCGAAACTGAATACGAATAATGAAGAAGTGATCGAATATTTCTGCAAGGTCTGTGAGGACTGGATCCGGAAATTTGATATAGATGGAATCCGCTTTGACGTGGGAAATGAAGTGTCTCATCGGTTCTTAAAGCGGATACGGGAACATTTAAAAGCAGTAAAACCGGATCTTTATCTGCTGGGGGAAATCTGGCATGATGCAAGCCAGTGGCTGCAGGGAGATGAATATGATTCAGTTATGAATTACCCACTGCTCAGTGGAATCCATGATTTTTTCCTTGATAAAACAATGAAAAGAGAGGAATTCGAATATATGGTAAACCGTTGCTATACCATGTATATGCAGCAGAATAATGATGTGCTTTTTAATCTGTTGGATTCACATGATACGGAGCGGCTTATGAACCGTTTCCATGATCTGGATAAATTCTATCAGCAGCTTGCGATTCTCTTCACTCTTCCGGGAAGTCCCTGCATTTATTATGGAACGGAGATCGCAATGGAAGGTGCCCATGATCCGGACTGCAGAAGATGTATGCCATGGAGCGAGATTAACAGCGAAGAGAATCAGGAAAAGATAGCAACAATGCGTAAACTGATTATGCTAAGAAGAAATGAAAAAATATGCAGAAGCCCACATTTCCATTTTCCGGATACCTATGAAAACGACCGATGCGTAGAGTATATCAAAATAGATGAAGAAGGAAATAAAATGGAAGTTTTGTTAAATACATCGGAGAAAGAGATAAAGGTAAAAGAAGCCGGAGAAGTGCTTTTTGCCCGGGAGTTTGATGGAGAGATACTTGGTGTGAATGGAACATTGATCCGAAGGATTTAGACAACAGAGCACGGAAAAAGAAACGAATATCCCGAAAGAATATTACTGTTATATAAAAGAAGCCCCCGGACCGCTGCATATAACAGCAGTGGGAGAGGACTTGCCTGTATCAGGAGGAGTGCAAGCCTCCTTCTGATAAGCTGCGGAGCAGTTAATTGGTGTAGAATTGCGTAGCGAAGCAGATTGCCATAGTTAAACGGATTGAATAAATTTCTCTACATAATGCAGAGCCGCTCCGATTGCCGGTGTATATTGTCCGTTGGTACCGACCAGAATCTGTGTTTTATCCAGTATGAATGGTGCGGCTGTATGGAGATGTTCTGCCAGATATTCAATATCTTCTTCTGTAAAATAAGGTGCCAGATATCCGCTGAGGATGATCGGTGCATCGATAACAAGGTTAAGATTCTTCATGGCAAATGCCAGATGGTTTAAAAAATCTTTCCAGATCTGTATGATCTGGGGAGATTTTTTTTCGCGCAGAAGAGGGAAAA
>ENA-OPSL01000427-OPSL01000427.1-human-gut-metagenome-genome-assembly--contig:-NODE-427-length-12223-cov-2.064760_pt1 | contig 12223 bp, 9 predicted proteins | sample MGYA00241458_ERZ501908 | MGnify/ENA primary metagenome ERZ501908 (study PRJEB25962, sample SAMEA2042444) | human gut metagenome | biome: human gut; feature: human-associated habitat; material: faeces... | reverse complement strand
CGCCTCGCGGAACGTTACCAGTGAACAGTAACAATCATATTCAGCAAGGTTTCTTCTGAGCAGGAACGAGTTACAGTTTTGTTGAGATCGTGATATAAAGTATGGACATTATAGAATATATTCAGGGAAGGATTTAAATGAGCAGTATAACAATAGAAGAATTAAAAAAGTTACCAGCGGAGTCCTATCAGATCATTGATGTCCGCGACGAGATTGAGATTTCCCATGGCGCTGTTAAGGGGGCTTTGGCCTGTAAGCCAGAGGAAATCATGGAGAATCCGGAAGTGGATAAGACCAGAAAACTGGTTATTTGCTGCAGCCGCGGAATCAATAGTAAAGAAATCGCTAAGAAGCTCGAGGAAGAGGGGCTGGATGCAGTAAGCCTTGAGAAAGGGTACATTGCCTGGCTTATGGATGCCATGAAGAGTTCACAGGACGAAGATTTTGTGAAAAATGTGGAGATCAGTCTTCGCAAGAAATTTAAGAAAAAAATCTGGTCCAGGTTTACCAAGGCAATCAATACTTACGAGCTTGTGAAGCCGGGAGATAGGATTGCAGTCTGTATTTCCGGCGGCAAGGACTCTATGCTGATGGCAAAGTGCTTCCAGGAACTGAAGCTTCATAATAAATTTGATTTCGAGGTGAAATTTCTGGTTATGGATCCGGGCTACAGTCCGGCCAACCGTCAGGTAATCGAGGAAAACGCCAGAAGGTTAAATATTCCTATTCGTATTTTTGAGTCTGATATTTTTGAGTCTGTATTTAATGTGGAGAAATCTCCTTGTTATCTTTGCGCAAGAATGCGCCGCGGGCATCTCTATGCTTTTTCAAAAGAAATGGGTTGCAACAAGATTGCACTGGGTCACCACTATGATGATGTGATTGAGACCATTCTTATGGGCATGCTTTACGGTGCCCAGGTACAGACTATGATGCCCAAGCTTCACAGCACCAACTTTGAGGGAATGGAATTGATCCGTCCATTGTATCTGGTGCGGGAGGATGATATTAAGGCATGGCGTGACTACAATGATCTCCATTTTATTCAGTGTGCATGTAAATTTACAGATACCTGCACTACCTGCAATAACGAAAATCGCTCCAAACGTGTAGAAATCAAGGAACTGATCCGTGACCTGAAAAAGGTGAATCCGTTTGTAGAGGGCAACATTTTCAAGAGCGTAGAGAATGTAAATATTGATACAGTTGTGGGATATAAACAATATGGTGTGAGACATTCTTTCCTGGAAAATTATGATGGGGAGCCCGGTTCTGCCTCTGAGAATGCTGCTGATGCAGTAGAGTAACAGAGAGAAAATGTGGATTTTAGACCTGCACACTCGGATCTACATCCTACGCGATTGGTATAGTTATTTACGAAACGATGTATTAGTAAAAATATTGAGCCAAGGTCAATGCTGCATGTGACCTTGGCTCGTTTTTTGTCGGGGATGAAAAGAGAAGCGCTATAGATATATTGGAGTATTTATTTTCCGATTTTTCCGAGAAGCCATACACAAAGAATGATGAACAGAATGGCAGGAATCTTTACTGCCATTCCTTTTGCCATGATTTCAAGTGCAATAATGATATTGGATGTATTCATAGATAAGACCCTCCTCATTATAAAAATTTTTTTATAAAAATTTTGTGACCAGGTTGATAACCATGCCGCCTGCGATTACAGAAGCAATCTGTCCGGACACGTTGGCACCGGCGGCCTGCATGAGAATTACATTTGTGGGATCTTCTTCCATGGCCATTTTCTGAACAACTCGGGAGGACATTGGAAATGCAGAAATTCCGGCACCGCCAATCATTGGGTTGATCTTTTTTTTCAGGAAAAGATTCATAAATTTTGCCAGGAGAACGCCGCCGATGGTGTCCATGACAAAAGCAAAAAGTCCAATCACCAGGATCAGTAAAGTCTCTTTTGTTACAAACTGGTCTGCACGCATGCTGAAGGAAATGGTGATTCCAAGAAGCAGGGTGATCAGATTTGCCAGAATATTCTGGGCTGTGTCGGACAGGGTGCCCAGGACGCCGCATTCCCGGATCAGGTTGCCGAACATGAGAAATCCAACCAGCGCAACAGATTGAGGTGCTACCAGCCCCACGATTACAGTAACTATAATGGGAAAAGCAATTTTCATGGTTTTGGAAACGGATTTCGGATTATATTCCATGTGAATGCAGCGTTCCTTCTTTGTAGTGACAAGCCGGATGGCAAAGGGCTGTACAATTGGGACAAGTGCCATGTAGGAATAGGCGGCAACTGCAATGGCGCCGATATATTTGGAATTCAGGACCTGGGATACCAGAATGGAAGTAGGTCCGTCGGCAGCACCGATGATTCCGATAGAAGCAGCGTCTTTTAGGTCAAATCCAAGGATGGTGGACAGTAAAATTGCAGCAAAAATTCCAAGCTGTGCACCTGCGCCAAACAGGAACAAAGAGGGATTGGAAAGCAGGGGACCGAAGTCGATCATAGCGCCAATTCCGATGAAAAGTAAAATCGGCATGACTTCTGAGGCTTCAATTCCCACATGGAACAGCCATTCAATGACTCCGTTTGCCTGGATCCCGCCAGCCAGAGTCTGGTTTAAAACTCCGGAAAAAGGCAGGTTCACAAGTATGGCACCAAAGCCCATTGGCAGAAGCAGGGCTGGTTCAAATCCCTTTTTGATAGCCAGCCAGATCAGGGTGATTCCGACGGCAAACATCACAATTTGCTGCCAGGTTAATGCAAGGATTCCGTCTGTTAAAAATTCCATTTCTTTTTCCTCCTTTTGGGTGTTTGAATGTAAGTGCTTAAATAGATAAAAATACTTGCATAATGTTAATATTGTTATAAAAATGAAAGCCTTATAGATAAGGTGTTTTATAACCTGTTTTTTGGGGGTATAAAAAAAGACTTTTATTACAATACTGCATATCTGAAGATATGCGACTATTGTAATAAAAGTCTTGCCATTTCAATTTTCTGCGGGCGACAGATTCATGGAACTGTCTACCGTTCTGACGCATGAAAATCCATATACAAAAATGCACTAAAACAGAAACAATGCATTTGATATGCCAGCTACTCCCTTTTATTGAAGCGTGTCTGCAAATGTATTTTGTTGTGGTAATTATAATTCGGCAAAGGTGGGAATGTCAACCCTGAATTATATAAAAGAAAGAATTTATTGGCCATTTGGTTACGGAACTGTTATCCGGAAACATTTTTCTTGTAAAAAATTCAGGGCAGGTATATGATTAAAAAACGAAATCAAAGTAAAATATACCTGTATGGTACAAGTGAAAAATATGGAACAAAGGAGTTACATCATGCTGTATTTTGAAAATGATTATTGCGAAGGTGCTCATGAGGCAATCTTAAAAAGATTAATGGAAACCAATATGGAAAAGGTTCCGGGATATGGACAGGATCCTTTCTGTGACAAAGCGAAGGAAAAAATAAAAGAGGCATGTGGCTGTCCAGATGGGGAGGTCTATTTCCTGGTAGGGGGTACCCAGACAAATGCAGTGGTGATCGCGTCCGTGCTGAATCGGTATGAAGGAGTGCTTTCCGCAGTTACCGGTCATGTAAATGCTCATGAAGCCGGAGCAATTGAATTTACCGGACATAAAGTTCTTCCACTTCCCCAGGACAATGGTAAAATTTCTGCCGCAAATCTGAAAGATTATCTTCAGACCTACTATGCAGACGGAAGCTATGACCACATGGTTTTTCCGGGCATGGTTTATATTTCACATCCGACAGAGTACGGAACTCTTTACACAAAGCAGGAACTGGCAGATATTTCCAGTGTATGCAGGGAATATGAGATCCCGTTATTTCTGGACGGAGCCAGACTGGGCTATGGACTGGTGGCAGAGACAGATGTGACTTTGAAAGATATTGCAAATTATACAGACGTATTTTATATCGGAGGAACCAAGGTTGGTGCCCTGTGCGGTGAAGCTGTCGTTTTCCCGAAGAAGGCACCGAAACATTTCTTTACTATGATCAAACAGCAGGGAGCGCTTCTTGCGAAAGGCAGACTGCTTGGAATTCAGTTTGATACTCTTTTCACAGGAAATCTGTATCTGGAAATCAGCAAAAATGCTATCGAAACCGCTGCAAAACTGAAAGCTGCATTAAAAGAGAAGGGCTATGAATTTTTCATTAATTCCCCAACCAATCAGATTTTTGTTATTCTGGAAAATAAAAAGATGGAGGAATTGGGCGAAAAAGTGAAGTTCAGCTTCTGGGAAAAATATGATGATAGTCATACAGTAGTCCGCTTTGCAACAAGTTGGGCAACGAAAATGGAAGACATTGACTCGCTGATTGAGACATTGTAATAAAACAAGAAAAAGTTATGTTTCGCGAGTGTTGTTTGTTATCGTGCAGGCGGTAAGGTCCTGTGAAAGCATGAATTTCGGATGCCCATTGTGTAAATGAGATAACACTTGTGTAAAACAGATGGCTATGTAAGCGTTGATTTACATAGCCATTCTGTAAATAAAATCTTATGTTTTCACTTCTTTCATTTTAGAATCCCCAACATTTGTTAAAAAAGCATAAAATATAGCTGATTATTTTGTATACAATATCCAAACACAACAACTTGTCCGTATGTGCGTACAAGTTGTAAGATGGGAACAGGAGGAAGGAAGAATGACTGAAAATGGCAAGCCAAAATATTTTACTCTGATGGAAGAACTAAAAGAGAAGATCATTTCCGGCAGGATTCAGCCAGGAGAGAAGCTGCCATCAGAGAATCAGTTTACAGTACAATATTCCCTCAGCCGGCATACGGTGCGAAAGGCACTTAGTCTTCTGGAACAGGAAGGCTATATAGAAGCCTGCCATGGAAAAGGAACTTTTTGTTCCGAGAAAATGCGCCATATGAAAAAGTCCAGAAACATTGCGGTAGTGACAACTTATATTTCCGACTACATTTTTCCAAGGCTGATTCAGGGAATGGATAATGTACTGTCTGAGCAGGGCTACAGCATCATTTTGAAAAATACAGGTAACAGCCGTCAGAAAGAGGCAAAATGTCTAGAAGAGCTTTTTCAGAAAGATATTGATGGTCTGATCATAGAGCCAAGTAAAAGCCAGCTTAGCTGTCGGCATCCTGGCCTTTACGAAAATCTGGAGAAATATCAGATTCCATACATTTTTATCCAGGGAATTTACACGGAAATGAAGGACAAGCCCCACATTCTTATGGATGATGCCAGGGGCGGCTATCTGGTGACAAAGTACCTTTTGGAGCAGGGACACCGCAGGATTACCGGTTTTTTCAAGGCAGATGACATTCAGGGTATCCAGAGACATAAAGGGTATGTGAGGGCATTGCAGGAGGCTGGTATTCCTTATGATCCAGATCTGGTAGTATGGTTCCACACCGAAGATCGGCGGAGTAAACCATCTATGATGGTAAAAGAAATGGTAAAAACCGGATCGCTTCCTCATGGAATCGTCTGCTACAATGATCAGATTGCTGTACAGGTGATTGAATCTCTTGAAGATTGTGGTCTTCAAGTACCAAAGGATATTTCCGTCACAGGCTATGACAATTCCCTCTATGCCCAGCGCGGAACCGGAATCACAACCATTGCCCATCCACAGGAGCGGCTTGGAGAGATGGCAGCAGAATTGATATTAGAAAAAATCAATGGAGTGTCAGAAGAGGATAGCAAAGTAGAACGTCTGATTCAGCCGGAATTAATTGTTCGTGGTTCCTGCAGAAGGCTTAAATGATATTTTCTGCAAAGAATTACTGATAATTGTTTCCTTGCAATTGGAAATATACATTGCAAACCATCACCTGAAAATTGAATCAATAACAATATTTACAAAAATATAATAAACAGGAGGATTTTTACAATGAAAACAGGAAGAAATTACAAATTCTGGTTTTGTACAGGTTCACAGGATCTTTATGGGGATGAGTGTCTCCGTAAAGTAGCTGAGCATTCCTGTATTATTGTGGAAGAGCTGAACAAATCCGGTATGTTTCCATACGAGATTATATGGAAACCAACCTTGATTACCAATGAACTTATCCGTAAGACTTTCAATGAGGCAAATGCTGATGAAGACTGTGCTGGTGTGATCACCTGGATGCATACTTTTTCCCCGGCAAAATCCTGGATACTTGGTCTGAAAGAATATAGAAAGCCTCTTTGCCACCTTCACACACAGTTCAACCAGGAAATCCCTTACGACACCATTGACATGGACTTTATGAACGAGAATCAGTCCGCACACGGTGGCCGCGAGTATGGTCACATGGTAACCCGCATGGGAATCGAGCGAAAGGTAATTGTGGGCCACTGGGCTGACAAAAAGGTTCAGGAGCGTCTGGCTTCCTGGATGCGAACTGCTGTTGGCATTATGGAGAGCAGCCACATCCGAGTTTGCCGTGTGGCCGACAATATGCGAAATGTTGCCGTTACAGAGGGGGATAAGGTAGAAGCACAGATTAAATTTGGCTGGGAAGTTGATGCCTATCCGGTAAATGAAATCGCAGAATATGTGAACGCTGTTTCCAAGGGAGATATTGACGCTCTTGTGGAAGAATATTATAATAAATATGACATTCTTTCTGAGGGAAGAGACCCGGAAGAATTCAAACGTCATGTAGCAGTACAAGCAGGAATTGAGATAGGCTTTGAGAAATTCCTGGAAGAGAAAAACTATCAGGCAATCGTAACTCATTTCGGTGATCTTGGAGCACTGAAGCAGCTTCCGGGACTGGCAATCCAGAGACTTATGGAGAAGGGCTATGGATTTGGCGCAGAAGGTGACTGGAAAACAGCTGCAATGGTTCGTCTGATGAAGATTATGACAGCAGGCATGAAGGACGCTAAGGGAACCTCCATGATGGAAGATTACACCTACAATCTTGTTCCTGGAAAAGAGGGAATCCTGCAGTCACATATGCTGGAGGTTTGCCCATCCGTAGCAGATGGCAAGCCGGCTATCAAAGTCTGCCCGCTTAGCATGGGTGAGAGAGAGGATCCTGCGAGACTTGTATTTACATCCAAGACAGGCTCTGCAATCGCAACATCCCTTGTTGATCTGGGGGATAGATTCCGTCTGATCATCAATGATGTAGATTGCAAGAAGGTTGAGAAACCTATGCCGAAGCTTCCTGTAGGAAGTGCATTCTGGACACCACAGCCAGATCTGGCTACCGGCGCAGAAGCATGGATCCTTGCAGGTGGAGCACATCATACTGCCTTTACTTATGATCTTACAGCAGAGCAGATGGGTGACTGGGCTGCAGCAATGGGAATTGAAGCTGTATACATTGACAAAGATACTACAATCCGTAACTTCAAGAATGAGCTTCGCTGGAATGAAATTGCGTTTCGAAGGTAAAAACGCATAGAATGGCAAACACGCTCTGGAGCCTGTTTACGGCGTTGGGTTGAACAGTGAAGAATGTTACACATTATAAAAAGACAACGGGAGGATTTTACACATGGGAGCAGCAGAAGCAAAGCAGGCAATCCTGGACAACAGGACATCACTTGGAATCGAGTTTGGTTCCACAAGAATTAAGGCAGTTCTGGTAGATGGAAATAATGCACCAATCGCATCCGGCGGACACGAGTGGGAGAACCGCTATGAGAATGGTGTATGGACATACAGTCTGGAAGATATCTGGTCCGGTCTGCAGGACTGTTATCAGCAGATGGCAAAGGATGTAGAGGAGAAATATGGTGTGGAGCTGACAAGCGTTGGTGCTATTGGAATCAGTGCCATGATGCACGGCTACATGCCATTTGACAAAGAAGGAAATCTTCTGGTTCCGTTCAGAACCTGGAGAAATAATATTACGGGAGAGGCAAGCAGAAAACTGTCCGAACTTTTTCAGTATAATATTCCTCAGAGATGGAGTATCGCACATCTGTATCAGGCAATTTTAAAAGGCGAGCCTCACGTAAAAGATATTGATTATATTGCCACTCTGGAGGCATATGTACATTGGAAACTGACTGGAAAAAGAGTTCTTGGAATTGGCGATGTTGCAGGAATGTTCCCGGTGGACAGCACTACCAGGGATTACAATGAAAAAATGGTTCAGCAGTTTGATGAGCAGGTTGCTTCTTATGGATTCCCATGGAAGCTTCGCGGCATTCTGCCGAAATGTCTTGTTGCGGGACAGGATGCTGGCTGCCTGACAGAAGAGGGAGCAAAGCTTCTTGATGTAACAGGCAGGCTGAAAGCCGGAATTCCTATGTGCCCGCCAGAAGGTGATGCTGGCACTGGAATGGTAGCTACAAACAGTGTTGCAAAGCGTACCGGAAATGTTTCTGCAGGTACTTCTGTATTTGCCTCTATTGTTCTGGAGAAGGAGTTATCTGCACCATATTCTGAAATTGATATGGTTGCGACTCCATCCGGACATCCGGTTGCAATGGCACACTCTAATAACTGTACTTCTGATCTGAATGCATGGGTAAATATTTTCCGTGAGTTTGCAGAGGCAATGGGTATGGAAGCTGATATGAACAAGCTTTTCGGAACTTTATACAACAAGGCTCTGGAAGGGGATGTGGACTGCGGCGGACTTTTATCCTACTGCTATTTCTCCGGTGAGCATATGACTGGATTTACAGAGGGAAGACCGCTGTTTGTACGTTCTCCAGAGAGCAAATTCAACCTTGCCAACTTTATGAGAACCAATCTTTATACCTGCCTTGGTGCTATGAGAGTTGGTCTTGACATCCTGTTTAAGAAAGAAGGGGTAAAGGTTGACCGTCTTCTTGGTCATGGCGGACTGTTTAAGACAAAAGGTGTTGGACAGCAGATCCTTGCAGATGCTGTAAATGCCCCGGTTTCTGTTATGGAGACTGCCGGTGAAGGCGGTGCATGGGGAATTGCAGTGCTCGCTTCCTATCTTGTAAATAAAGAGGAAAATGAGACTCTGGAAGACTTCCTGGATACCAAGGTATTTGCAGGAAATCAGGGAAGCACCCTGAATCCGGATCCGGAGGGTGTAGAAGGCTTTAATATGTTCATGGAAAGATATATGAAAGGCCTGCCAATCGAGCGCGCTGCTGTGGACTCCAAAATCTGGTAAGTGGCTTGGAATGAGGAGGGTATGCCTCAGATCATTCCCGCAATCTGCATGCGAAAAAAGTTCTGTGTAGTTATAAAACGAAATAAGTGAGAACGGATGGATTTTTCTCTCAGTTAAAAACGGAGACCTTTCTCATACCAGAATGTGAATTTTTTCAGGATACTGGTATGGGGAGGGTCTTTTATGTTATAATACTGAGCATTGACAGACAAACATGCTCCAGAGCCTGTTTGAAAAATAAAGGAGATACACATGGTTTTCAGCTCGATGCTCTTTCTATGGATCTTTCTGCCCTTAGTACTGGCAGCATATTATATAAGTCCCGGAAAAATCCGAAATGGAATCCTGGTATTTTTCAGTCTGCTTTTTTATGCATGGGGAGAGCCACTTTATGTTTTTCTTATGCTGTTTTCCGTAGCGGTGAATTTTACCGGTGGAATTCTGATTGAAAAATATCAGACCAGAAAAAAAAAGATTCTTGTGGCAACTTTGCTTATTAATCTGGGGCTGCTGGGATATTTCAAGTATTTTGGAACTCTGACAGAAGCCATAACCGGACTTTTTTCAGCAGATGGAACAGGAACCACTCTTTTTCAGGTGGCGCTTCCGATCGGAATTTCTTTTTATACTTTCCAGGCGTTGTCCTATGTGATCGATGTGTACAGGGGAGAGGTGCCGGCACAGCACAATTTCTGGCATATGCTTTTGTATATTTCCTTTTTCCCACAGCTGATCGCAGGACCTATTGTAAAATATCGCGACATTGCAGCTCAGATTACAGGAAGAAAAGAGACTACCCGAAAATTTGCAGCCGGGATAATGCGTTTTTGCTGGGGACTTGGGAAAAAGGTTCTTCTTGCCAATTCCTTTGCCCGTGTGGTGGATGAAATTTTCAAATATGGTCCATACGCGGTATCCAGGAAGGCTCTGTGGCTGGGCGCAATTCTTTACATGATGCAGATTTATTATGATTTTTCCGGATATTCCGATATGGCCATTGGTCTTGGAAAAATGTTCGGATTTGAATTCCAGGAGAATTTCAATTATCCCTATACAGCTGGTTCTGTGCAGGAATTCTGGCACAGATGGCATATTTCCCTGTCTTCCTGGTTTCGCGATTATGTCTATATTCCTTTGGGAGGAAATCGCAAAGGCGCGGCATGCACCTATCGAAACCTGCTTATCGTATTTTTCCTTACCGGAATGTGGCATGGGGCTGGAATAGCGTTTATCCTCTGGGGGCTTTATCATGGCCTTTTTCTTATACTGGAACGTGTGTGGCTTGGAAAAAAACTGGAAAAACTGCCTGGAATTGTGGGCTGGGGCTATACGGTGACCGCGGTGTTTTTTGGATGGATTCTGTTCCGTGCAGAAAATATTTCCCTGTTTTTTACTTATGTGAGAAATATGTTTGTGGCACATGGAGGAACCATTCTTCTTTCTGCATATCTTGACAGCAAAATGATCTTTCTGATCGTTATGGGTGTTTTATTTGCAGGAGTTTTGCAGAAGATATATGAGAAGGTCCGGGTACATTCAGATGGAAAAATCCCTGCCAATGGAATGGTGACAGTTCCGAGAATGATCGCCTGTCTGGTGATTTTCTGGCTGAGTGTAGCGGCACTTGTAAATAACAGCTATAACCCGTTTATTTATTTCAGATTTTAACAGGAAGCATATGAGAAAACAGAAAATTCTGATCGTATTATTTGCAGGAAGTCTGGTTCTGCCAGGAGTGGTGTGGACTGGATTTTCCGGCAGATTTGATACGGAAAACAATGAAAACAGAAAACTGGCTGAATTTCCGGAGGTGAATCTGGAATCTCTGGGAGACTTCCCGGAGCAGTTTGAGGCGTATTATAAGGATCATGTGCCCTTCAAAAATGACCTGGTGAAGTTCTGCAACTTTATTGATACGGAAGTTTTCCGCAATACAAAGATCGGGGATGTGGTGATCGGAGAAGATAACTGGCTGTTTTACCTGCCGGAAAGGGAGGGAGAAAATGCCATGGCAGATTACCAGAAAACCAATGTGTATACACTGGAACAAAGTGCGGAAATTGCATCCGGAATTGCAAAAGTGCGGGACTGGTTTCTGGACAGGGGTGTGGAACAATTCCATTACTACGTGGCTCCCAACAAAGAGACACTTTATTCGAAGTATATGCCGGAGAAGCCAAAGGTGATTGGAATCGGGGATTCCAGAATGGAGACTTTTGCAAAATATATGAAAGAAAATTCCGACGTGGAATTTGATTTTCTGGCAGATTATCTGAGGGAGTTTACTGAAAAATACCAGCTGTTCCGAAAATATGATACTCACATGAACAATTTAGGCGGATATATTACCAACGAGAAAATTGTACAGGATATGACAGGTGAAAGTCTGCCCATCGAAGATATTCAGGTTATGATCGGGACTAAGCCTTGCAGGGGGGATCTGTCCAGGATGATCGGGCGATATAAAGAGCTGGATGATGACAGGGAATATGGGTTGAAGTATTTTCACGATGGTATCCGTTACAAGGTGAAAAAAGAGGAGAGCGAAGGCGGCGAGGAGATCCTGAAAGTGTTTAAATCCAATTCGGATAATGAGAAAACTTTAATGGTGATCGGGGATTCTTTTCGACTCCGCCTTGAAAAATACATGCCCTATCGCTATCAGAAAACCATATTTGTGAGAATTGATGATTTTGACCAGGAGCTTTTGGATAAATATGAACCGGACGACGTGATTGTGATTACTGTTGAGCGTGATCAGAGGTATATGGAAAAGCTGGATAGTTATATTATACAGGACAGCGGAGAGTAAATGGTACAATATAACATATCAGAGCCTGTCCGGAATTATAGGATTTGTTTGTGGGAAAAATTTTTGTTTTATTGGTCACAGATGGAACAGTAACCTTTTTTGTCACGGGAATCGTCAGAATATTTATGGGTTATTGACAATAAGTTCGGCAAATGCTATTCTGATATTAACTTGTTTTGTCAGATATGTCTATTATGGATCATTGTATGGTCTGTAGCGGATCATTGACAGAAACCGGCTGTTTTACTGGTAATGAGAGCAGTTGGGAATGTTACTAGAGCCTGTTTGAAAAATCATTCCCGCAATCTGCACGCCCCAC
>ENA-OPSL01000413-OPSL01000413.1-human-gut-metagenome-genome-assembly--contig:-NODE-413-length-12551-cov-1.711508_pt1 | contig 12551 bp, 15 predicted proteins | sample MGYA00241458_ERZ501908 | MGnify/ENA primary metagenome ERZ501908 (study PRJEB25962, sample SAMEA2042444) | human gut metagenome | biome: human gut; feature: human-associated habitat; material: faeces... | reverse complement strand
CGACTCAGTAGCAGTTGGTGAAGATGGACCTACTCACGAACCAATCGAACAATTGGCAAGTGTGCGTTCAATGCCTAACCTTAATGTTATCCGTCCTGCAGATGGTAATGAAACTAATGCAGCATGGAAACGTGCCTTGGCTGAGACTGAACGTCCAACAATGCTAGTCTTGACACGTCAAAACTTGCCAGTCCTTGATGGTACAGCTGAAAATGCTGAAACTGGTGTCAATAAAGGGGCTTACATCATCTCAGAAGCTAAAGGTGATCTTGATGGTATCATCATTGCGACAGGTTCTGAAGTGAAATTGGCTCTTGATACTCAAGCGGCTCTTGAAGCTGAAGGCGTGCATGTCCGTGTTGTTTCAATGCCATCACAAAATCTCTTTGATGAACAAGATGCTGCATATAAAGAAGAAGTTCTTCCAGCAGCTGTGACAAAACGTTTGGCTATCGAAGCTGGAACTAGCTTTGGTTGGGGCAAATACGTTGGTCTTGCAGGTAAAACACTTACTATTGATACTTGGGGTGCCTCAGCACCTGGTGACCGTATCTTTAAAGAATATGGTTTCACTGTTGAGAATGCAAGTCAACTTTACAAATCATTGTAAGAAAAGAAAGAGCTTGGCTCGTCCAAGTTCTTTTTTCTTGTAAAAAGTGTTTAACTTCACACAGTGCTTGACTTTTGGGTCTAGAGTGCTAGAATGACTGTGTTAGCCGATTTAGCTCAGTTGGTAGAGCAACGCACTCGTAACGCGTAGGTCACAGGTTCGAAACCTGCAATCGGCATGGTCATAGGTGTTCACATATTAAAGGGGAGGTTTTAGAAACCTCTTTTTTCTTTAGTCCTAGATTGTTAATTTAAGCTAAAATTTGATAAAATAAAAGGTAAAGAAATAATAAAGGAAGTATCATGTCAAAAGGGTTATTAATCTCAATCGAAGGACCAGACGGTGCTGGAAAGACTGCAGTTTTGGAGGCACTTTTGCCTCGTCTTAGAGAAGCCTATCCAGCCAAAGTCGTAACGACACGTGAACCAGGAGGAGTAGCCATTGCAGAGCAAATCCGTGAGGTTATTCTGGACGTAAATAATACGGCTATGGATGCTAAGACAGAGCTCTTGCTCTATATTGCGGCTCGCCGCCAACACTTGGTTGAGAAGGTTTTGCCAGAGCTTGAAAAAGGCAATATGGTCATTATGGATCGTTTTATTGATTCATCAGTTGCCTATCAAGGGACTGGTCGTGGCTTGAATCAGGATGAGATTGCCTGGTTAAATACCTATGCGACTGATGGTTATAAACCTGACGTGACCTTGTTATTTGATGTGGATTCTGAAACTGGTTTGGCCCGCATTGCAGCCAGCGGTGAACGTGAAGTCAACCGCTTAGATTTAGAGAAGCTTGACTTGCATCAGCGTGTACGTCAAGGTTATTTGGATTTGGCTAAGGCTGAACCAGAACGTATCAAGTTAATCGATGCCTCACAGGCTTTTGAAGATGTTGTAGAGCAAGCTTGGAAAGTAATTGAAGGCTATTTATAAGGAGCAAGATGAAGTTAGCTGAAAGTCAAAGCAAACTGTTTGAAGAGTTTTCACAAATTATCAGGGAAAATCGTTTGAGTCATGCTTATTTGTTTTCGGGTGATTTTGGAAGTCTCGACATGGCTATTTGGCTAGCGCAGAGTCGGTTTTGTGTGACTCCTGAGAATGGTCTTCCTTGTGGTCACTGTCGTCCCTGTCGCTTGATTGCACAAGGGGATTTTTCTGATGTTAAATTCGTAGAACCACAAGGACAGATTATTAAGACGGACACGATTCGTCAGTTGACCAGAGAGTTTAGTCAATCTAGCTTTGAGGGACAGGCTCAGGTTTTTATCATTCGAGATGCTGACAAGATGCATGTCAATGCTGCGAATAGTCTCTTAAAGTTTATTGAAGAACCTCAAAGTCAGATTTATATTTTTCTTTTGACAGCTGATGATAGTCATATGTTACCGACGATTAAAAGCCGAGCTCAACTCTTTTATTTTCCTAAGAACAGAGTTTATCTGGAAGACTTGCTGCAGAAGGAAGGTTTGTTATTGACACAAGCTAAGGTCTTGGCAGATTTTGCTAAGGATGAAGCACAGGCTTTTGAGTTAGCTAAGGATAATAAGGTTCTTGATTTGGTCAATACAGTGGAGCGTTTTTCACAGTCTCTGCTGGCTAATCAGGACCTGCTTTATCTGGATGTTGCAAAACTGGCTGTCCAGTGTAGTGAAAAGTCAGAACAAGAGATGGTCTGGGCTTTTTTAACTTATCAATTGGGGAAGGATATACAAAATCCACAAGCAAGACGATGGCTAGACTTAGTATATGAGGCACGAAAAATGTGGCTAGCTAATGTCAGCTTTCAAAATGCGATGGAGTATATGGTGTTATCATGACTGAAGTCATTGGAATAAAATTTGAAGAAACTGGTACAATAGAATATGTTGTACCTGATAGAAATTATGCCAAAGATGACTTTGTAGTCGTTTTGGATAAAAAGGATAAGCGTCTGGCTCAGGTCGTTGTGGAGAATACAAATTTTCCTGAAGTTAGTTTGCCTACTGATTTGAATCGAGTTGAAGGCCTAGCCGGAGAGAGGGATTTTGCCAGATATGATGAAAATCTTTTGAAGGCTGAAAAGAGTATGTCTGTGGTGGCTGATTTAATCACTCAAAATCAACTAGATATGAAAGTGGTTGACATCGTTTTTCCTCTAAATAGCTCTTATGTACTGATTAGTTTTGTGGCTGAAAAGAGAGTCGATTTTCGTCAGTTGCTCAAGGATTTGGCAGCTTACTTTAAGACACGCATTGAGTTGCGTCAAATTTCAAGTCGTGAGGAATCAAAGATTTATGGTGGTTTAGGACCTTGTGGACGTGCACTTTGTTGTTCTAGCTTTTTGGGTGAATTTCCACCGGTGTCGATTAAGATGGCTAAAAATCAGAGTTTGTCCTTGAATTCTGGTAAGATGAATGGTGTCTGTGGCCGACTCATGTGCTGTCTCAGTTATGAAGATGATTTTTATAGAGAAAGCAAGGCTAATTACCCTGACTTGGGACAAGAAATTGAAACCAAGGATGGAAAAGGTCAAGTTGTTGCCATTGATGTGATTGCAGGGACTATTAAGGTTGTGTTTGAAAAAGGGCGTGCGCCCCTAATTTATGGAGTGGAGGAAGTTCAGCTAAATGGAAAAGCGTGAATTGTATGATAAGTTCGAAGAATTATCACAAAATTTGATGTCAATGTTGGCAGAAGTAGAAGCAATTAAGGCGAACTTCTCAGGAATTCTTGATGAGAATACAGCCCTTAAGTTGGAAAACGACAAGTTGCGTGAGCACTTGAGTCAAGTGGTTCAAGAGGAGACAGGAACTAAGATGTCTCATGGCAAGGTGAACCTCGAGGCCATTTATGATGATGGATTCCATATTTGTCCAGATTTTTATGGTCAACGTCGTGATAATAATGAGGCTTGTGGCTTCTGTGCAGAATTGTTGTACGGAGATTAAGCATGCAGGTTCAAAAGAGTTTTAAGGGGCAGTCTAACTACGGTACCCTCTACCTGGTTCCCACACCTATTGGGAATTTGCAGGATATGACTTTTCGCAGTGTTCAAATCTTGAAAGAGGTAGACCTTATTTGTGCAGAGGACACGCGCAATACGGGTCTCTTGCTCAAGCATTTTGAGATTGAAACCAAGCAGTATTCTTTTCATGAGCACAATGCCTATGAGAAAATTCCAGATTTACTGGAGCGTTTGAAGTCAGGTCTTTCTTTGGCTCAGGTTTCTGATGCGGGTATGCCTTCCATTTCGGATCCTGGGCATGATTTGGTCAAAGCCGCCATTGCTGAGGATATTCCTGTGGTGGCCTTACCGGGAGCATCAGCTGGTATTACAGCTTTGATTGCCAGTGGTTTAGCACCGCAACCTCATATTTTTTATGGCTTCCTGCCGCGTAAAAAGGGACAGCAGATTGATTTCTTCAAGGAAAAAGTATCTTATCCTGAGACACAGATTTTTTACGAGTCACCATACCGTGTGGCGGATACCCTTGAAAATATGCATGAGGTCTATGGCAATCGTCAAGTAACGCTAGTTCGAGAATTAACCAAGCTTTATGAAGAGTACCAGCGAGGGTCAATTTCAGAAATTTTAGATTATATTGCTAGTAATCCTCTCAAGGGAGAATGTTTACTGATTGTGGCTGGAGCTTCTGAAAATGATAGGGAAGAAAATCTAACATCAGATGTTATGCCAGTGGAGGCTGTTGAAGTTTTAATTGCTTCTGGCATGAAACCTAATCAGGCTATAAAAACCGTTGCTAAAGAGCGAAAAATAAACAGACAAGAGCTTTATAACCTTTTTCATGGGGTTTAAGGGGCTCTTTTTTTGTGGCGACATAAGATGTCAGAAAAGAAAGAATTATCAAAAAATTCCGTAAATATGCTTGTTTATCTCATATTTTTGTGTTATATTATCTGACATAGAATAATTTGTGAATTGGAGTGGTTTCATGGATACAGGTAGCAGTGCCTTTATATTGATTTGTTCAGCCATGGTTTGTTTGATGACACCGGCCTTGGCCTTCTTCTATGGTGGGCTCGGACGTCGTAAGAATGTTATCAATACCATGATGATGTCTGTTCTTCCCTTAGCCATAGCTTCTCTCTTGTGGATTGTTGCTGGCTATTCGCTTTCTTTTGGCGGTCATGGGAATATATTCGGTAATTTCAGTCACTTTTTTTTTTTAATGGCGTTTCTGAAACTGCCTCAAGTCGTGGTCTAACCATTCCTGATATGCTGTTTGCTGCTTTTCAGATGATGTTTTCGATTATCTGTGTGGCGATTTTGACGGGTTCAGTAGTAGGAAGGATGCGCTTTACGCCTTTAGCCATCTTTGTTGTCTTTTGGTTACTTCTTGTCTACTATCCATTTGCACATATGGTTTGGGACGAAGGGCTCCTTGCTAAATGGGGGACGATTGACTTCGCAGGTGGTGATGTGGTTCATATTACCTCGGGGGTATCAGCCTTGGTTTTGGCAATCGTTGTTGGTAAACGTCGTGATTTTGGCATTTTAGAACACCGTCCTCATAATGTTCCTTTTGTCCTATTGGGAGCGGGTCTCTTATGGTTTGGTTGGTTTGGATTTAATGCAGGATCAGCCTTGGCTGCTAATGGCTTGGCAGTGCACGCGCTAGTAACCACCCATGTTTCAGCTGCTGCAGCCATGTTTTCATGGTTGGCAATTGAAAAACATGTCACAGGACATCCATCCTTGGTTGGTGGTTCAACCGGTTTGGTGGCAGGACTGGTTGCAATCACACCTGGAGCAGGTTTTGTTTCAATTTGGAGCGCTATTCTAATTGGTCTTATGGTTAGTCCGATTTGTTTCTATGCTATTTCTGTCTTGAAGAAACGTTTTGCCTATGATGATGCTTTGGATGCTTTTGGTTGCCACGGTGTTGGAGGTATCTTTGGTGGTTTTGCTACTGCGATTTTTACGACACCAGATTTAGCCCTAGATAAGGCCGATATTGGCTTGATTTATGGAAAGGCCCATCTCTTTATTGTGACCATTTTAGCTATTATCTTTACAGCTATTTGGTCTGCTCTTGTGACCTATGGTATTATTAAAGTAATTGCTCATTATATGCCTTTACGTGTTAGTGACCGTGATGAAGCTATTGGTCTTGATGACTGTGAACACAAGGAAACAGCCTATCCAACTTTTATGGGCTTAGATTCGTAGGAGGATATAGATGAAGAAAGTAGAAGCGATTATTCGTTCGGATAAATTGGAAGATTTGAAAAATGCCTTGACTGGTAGTGGTTTGGCCAAGGGGATGACTGTAAGTCAAGTTCTGGGTTATGGTAATCAACGTGGCTTTGCAGAGTTTGTTCGTGGACAGCGCATTGTTCCTACCTTATTAGCTAAGGTTAAGGTTGAAATTGTAGTTAAGGATATGGCGGTTGACGAAGTTGTTGATGCCATTCGGAGCGCCGTGGCGACAGGGGAAGTTGGTGATGGGAAGATTTTTATTGTTCCTATTGATGATGTTATCCGCATTCGTACTGGTGAACGTGGTGGAGACGCCATTTAATATAATGAAGGCTTAAACCGGTTGGTTTGGGTCTTTTTTAGTGAATTTTGATATACTTAGAGGAGTTAGTATGATTGAGGGGGTGACCAATTGGCAAAAGGAAAAAAGAAAAGCAAGTCTAAAGCTAGACCTAAGAAAACTAAAAAGAAACAGAAGTCTTTCTTGCTCTTTCCTAAATTTTTCCAAAAGTGGAGTCTGATTTTTATTGGCCTATTTGCCTTATTGGGACTCCTAGCTAGTTTAAATTTTCCAAAGTTGACTATGGAAAAGAACATGACATCTACAGATGAGAGGACGGTTGCTTTTATTGCCGAGATTGGCGAGACGTCGCGCTATTTGGCAGCTAGAAACGACCTTTATGCATCTGTCATGATTGCTCAGGCCATCTTGGAATCCGACTCTGGACAATCTACTTTGAGTCAGAAGCCGTCCTATAACTTCTTTGGGATTAAGGGGGACTACAATGGTCAAAGTGTGACCCTACCGACCTGGGAGGATGATGGTAAGGGCAATCCTTACTATATTGATGCGGCTTTTCGTTCTTATGGTTCTGTGGAAAATTCTTTACAGGACTATGTGGATTTCCTTGAGGGAAGCTACTATGTAGGGGTGCACCGTTCCAATACTAGGAATTATAAGGATGCGACAGCTGCCCTAACAGGGGTCTACGCTACGGACACAACCTACGGAGACAAATTAAACAGCATCATTGAACAATATCAGTTAACCATTTATGACACTTATTAGGGTCGAAGGAGAGTAAAATGAATCAGAACAAAGTGAAACTCATTGCAATAGATATGGACGGAACACTCTTAGATAGCCAAAAAGAGATTCCTGCAGAGAATATTAAAGCTATTCAAGAAGCAGCTGCGGCAGGTATCAAAATTGTCCTTTGTACAGGACGCCCACGTTCAGGCATTCTTCCCCATTTTGAGAAATTAGGACTGAGTGAAGAAGAGTACATTATCATGAATAATGGCTGTTCAACTTATGAGACAAAAAATTGGAAGTTGCTTCAATATGAAAGTTTATCTCGCTCCGAGATGGAAGAACTCTTGCAGGCTTGCGAAGACTTCCCAGAGGTGGCTCTAACCTTTACTGGTGAAAAAACTTACTATGTTGTGGGCGATGAGGTGCCTGAGCTAGTAGCATATGATGCTGGGACTGTTTTCACAGAAGCAAAAGCTAGGAGTTTGGAAGAAATCTTTGCGGAAGGGCAAGTGATTTTCCAAGCCATGTATATGGCTGATTCTGAACCTTTGGATGCCTTCCAAAATGCTGTGCAAGACAGACTTGATCAGAGCTATAGCACAGTTCGTAGCCAAGAATATATCTTTGAAATCATGCCACAGGGGGCAACTAAGGCCAGCGGACTTAAGCATTTAGCGGAAAAACTTGGAATTGCTCCAGATCAAATCATGGCTCTGGGTGATGCTGCTAATGACCTTGAAATGCTTCAATTCGTCGGTCAAAGTGTTGCCATGGGTAATGCTAGTGACGACATTAAAGAGTTGTGTAAGTATGTGACCTTGACAAATGACGAGGCAGGCGTAGCCCACGCTATTCGTACTTGGGCTTTATAAGAAAAAGACCTTTAGCTTCTATTTGCTAAAGGTTTTTCGATTTTTAATAATGGCAATAAGAGTAGTCAGTGTGATAGTGATATCAGTGACAGTAGCTGGGTAAGCCTGAATGGTCAAATCGTAGATCAGCCAAAGTAACATATTTTCAATAATGACCCAGCGAAGCCACTGAAGGTTTGGTGTGATGGCAATGGCTAAACTATAAGAGACTGAAGAGATGATTGGCAGATAGCCAATAAGTCCAAGTTGATTGAGATAGGTTCCTACAATGATTTGAATAACGATGAGGATGGTCAAGATAGTCTTGGTCATCTGCTTTTTGACCATCAAGCTATTACGTATGATGGAAATACTAATGGTTAAAGCACCGGTATAGCCACCCAATAAGAGGTTGGCAATAGCAGTAAAAATGTAGTCGGTAATTTGCCAGACCAGCATTTTATGTTTTGATTTTGCAAAAGAAGATATGGCGACACATAGGGCACCTATGGCTGAGAATACTTGTGCTAGAAGATAGATTGTCATGATATAACTTTCAATTTTTGTCTCCATTATATCACAAGGATTCAAGAGATTTTCATCGCTTTTTTAGAATTTACAATCCTAATATGTTAGCGTTTACATTAGAAAATGATATAATGAAAGTGTAGAAAAGATTATTCCCTTAGAAGTAGAGAGAACCCGATGTTGCCTTGTGACATAGGTCCTATCTTTACTTTTTACGATAGACTAGAAATGAGGAAATAATTATGAAAAACAAATTTTCTCAAGCAATCGTGCTTTCCATGGTTACCCTTTCCTCAGTGGCTTTGCTGACGGCCTGTTCCAGCCATAAGGAATCGAGTTCAGCAGATAAGATGCCAAAGAGCAGCCAGGTGACCTCATCAAGTAAGGCTAAAACATCCAGTAAAGATAGCGGTAAGGTTAGCAAGTCTAGTGCTAAGGTCAAGGAATCTTCGGGTTCAAAGACAGAATCTTCAAGTGTACCGAGTAGCAAAAAGGCTTCTGCCCCAAGTTCAAGTAGTAGTCAGGCTCAGTCATCATCTTCAAATAGTTCATCAGTTCCCTCAAGCAGTCAGTCACAGGCTCCTAAGTCTTCAGCGAGTCAATCCCAAGCACCAAAGAGCTCAAGTGATAGTCAAGCTCAAGCTAAAACGGATACGCAAGTAACCACCGTGGATATGGATGTGAGTGCAGTTGCGCGTGGTCAGTTTGACAGTATTGCTGGGACTTGGAAGTCTAGTGATGGCAGTCGTCTGGTCTTTAACAATACTAGCTTAGTAGGAGATATTACGCCCCAAGGTCAAGCAACTAGTCATAATTATGTTGCACCCTAAAGATGGTTATCAGGAGGGTTCAGGCAAGTATGAAGCAATTCTTTCAAGAGATAGAGGTGATACTGTTGGCAATGTTGGGGATATTAGCTTTGTCTCTAAAAAGGCAGCTATTTCAGGGCCAACTTATGAGCAAGATACAATTCAGGTAAGGACTAATGGTAGCACAAAGGTCTACTTTAAAGAGTCAAATGATGTTGCGTTACCGAAAGACGTAACTGTTACTGATAACCAAATCCCTATTGATAGTGGTTTAGCAGAGTCTGGTAGCTATAAGCTAACGCAACGCTCAGCAGTCAAAAACATTCCTAGTAATAGCGCCCCGGTTGAATTTTACTTAGAAGCAGGTGATCAGATTAACTTTGATATGAAGGTTACTCAAGATGGTCATAGTTGGATTTCTTACATCAGTTATAGTGGTGTTCGTCGTTATGTTCAAGTGGATTAAATGAGACATCTAGAAAGGTCAGATTTTCTTCTGATCTTTCTATTATTTTGTGGAAAAAGTCTTGTCTATTCTCTGATAAATCGATACAATAGAAAGGTCGGTTTTACCGAAAAATTTTAAATAATGAGGACAAAAATGTGTCAGTAAATTGGCAAGATATTGCGTTTTCTTTCCTCGGTGGTTTGGGGCTTTTCCTCTTCAGTATCAAGTACATGGGAGATGGTCTTCAACAAGCAGCCGGAGATAAGTTGCGTTTTTACATCGATAAGTATACCAGCAACCCGTTTTTAGGGGTTTTGATTGGTATTGTCATGACGGCCTTGATTCAGTCGAGTTCAGGGGTTACCGTTATTGTCGTCGGTCTGGTTTCGGCAGGGCTTTTAAGTCTTCGTCAGGCTATTGGTATTGTCATGGGGGCAAATATCGGTACAACCGTAACTTCCTTCATGATTGGTTTCAAGCTTGGTGACTATGCCCTTCCAGTGATTTTCCTGGGGGCTGCTCTTCTCTTCTTTACAAGCAATAAGAAGCTCAATAACCTAGGTCGTATCTTGTTTGGTGTAGGGGGAATTTTCTTTGCCCTTAACCTTATGGGAGATGCGGTAGAACCTTTGAAGTCAGTTACAGCCTTTAAGGACTACTTGGCAACCTTGGGTGATCGCCCAGTCATGGGGGTTATCATCGGTGCTGGCTTGACCATGTTGATTCAATCGTCAGCAGCGACCATCGGTATTCTTCAGAGTCTCTACTCAGGTGGTTTGCTTGATCTGCAAGGTGCCCTTCCAATCCTCTTTGGGGATAATATCGGGACGACTATCACAGCGGTTCTAGCTGCTCTTGGTTCAAACATTGCAGCTAAACGTGTGGCAGGGGCTCACGTACTGTTCAACGTCATTGGGACGGTCTTGTGTTTGATTCTCTTGGTACCATTCACAGCCTTGATTCAATGGTTTAAGTCTGTGCTTGGTTTGACACCTGAGATGACTATCGCCTTTGCTCACGGTACTTTTAACATCGCAAATACTATTGTTCAATTCCCATTCATCGGACTCTTGGCTTACCTTGTGACTAAGATTATTCCTGGTGAAGATGAGATTAACAAGTACGAAGCACTCTACTTGGACCGTTTGCTTATCACACAAGCACCAGCTATCGCCCTTGGTAATGCTAAGAAAGAGTTAGTTCACTTGGCATCATACGCCATTCAGTCTTTGGAAGCTTCATACGCTTTCTTTGCTAAGGGAGATGAAAAATACTTCGATAAGGTTGAGAAGTATGAAACAGCAGTTAATAGTATTGACGAAGAGTTGACAACTTATTTGATTGACATCTCTAACGAATCTCTAAGCGTTTCTGAAAATGAAGTGTTGGCAAGTGTGCTTGACTCTGTTCGTGACTTGGAGCGTATTGGTGACCTTGCAGTTGCAAGTGCAAACCTTTCACAACACATTCATAATAAGGGAATTGAATTTTCTGATACTGCCAAGGCTGAGCTTGCGGATGTTTACAACCGTACTCACCGTATCACCCTTGATAGTATTCGTGTTGTTGTAGATGACGATAAGGTACTTGCAGGTCAAGTCATCCTTCGCCATGAAGAGTTGGAAAAACTTGAAAAACAATTGCGTAAAATACATACCAAACGTCTTAACAATGGTGAGTGTACTGCGCAAGCAGGTATCAACTATGTTGATTACCTCTCACATTACACACGTATCGCAGACCATGCGATTAACCTTGTTGAAAAGGTTACAGAAGGTGTGATTTAATAGAGAAAGTCGAGAAAATTTCTCGGCTTTTTTGATATAATGAAAGCGTATTAAGAATATAGAAAAATGATGAGAGGTGGTCCTATGACCTATTATATTTCAGCCAAACGTTTTTACTTTGAGAATAAAATCAAGGAAGGGGGCTACCTAGCGGTTGTAGATGGTCGTTTCGGCGACTGGTCGGAAAAGATACCAGAAGGTGCAGAGGTATTGGATTACAGTAATTATCAGATTGCTCCGGGTCTTGTAGACACTCATATTCATGGATTTGCGGGTTATGATGTCATGGATAATTCTGAGGAAAGTCTTCTAGGTATGAGTCAAGCCTTGCTTTCAGCAGGTGTGACCTCCTTCTTACCGACAGCCCTAACAGCCCCATTTGAAGAGTTGAAGGTTATTTGCCAAACAACAGCTAGTACGGTTGGTAAGGAAACTGGTGCCAAAATTCAAGGGCTCTTCTTTGAAGGACCTTATTTCACTGAGACCTATAAGGGGGCTCAAAATCCTAAATACATGGGCAATCCAAGTGTGGAACAATTGAAGTCATGGCAGGAGGCGGCTCAAGGGAAATTGATTAAATTGGCTCTTGCCCCTGAACGTGAGGGAGTGGCTGAATTTATCCAAGAAGCAACCAAGCAAGGCGTAACTATTGCTCTAGGTCATTCCAATGCCACATATGAAGAAGCCATGGCAGCAGTGGAAGCCGGGGCATCCGTTTGGGTTCACGTCTACAACGGAATGCGTGGTTTTACACATCGTGAGCCTGGTATGGTTGGGGCAGCCTTCGATAGTCCAGAAACGATTGGTGAGTTGATCGCTGATGGTCATCATGTGGTCCCTGCAGCTTGTAAGGTTCTTATCAAGCAAAAGACACCTCGAGGAGTTGCCCTTATTACAGACTGTATGTCAGCGGGAGGACGTCCGGATGGCGACTATATGCTGGGTGAACTTCCTGTCATCGTCGAAAATGGTACTGCCCGCCTCAAAGAAGGTGGTAACCTAGCTGGATCTATCCTACAACTTAAAGACGGTGTCAAACACGTGGTTGACTGGGGGCTTGTGACGGTTGCTCAAGCTCTACAAATGGCAACTAGTGTTCCAGCTAAATCGGTTGGACTTGAAAATACTTGCGGAAGCCTAAAAGCAGGTCTACCAGCTGATTTTATCGTCTTAGATGACTCCTTGGACTTACAAGCAACCTATATTGATGGACGAAAAGGTTGGGAAAAATAAGAGTATGAGTAGCACTTTCTTATGAAGGTGCTGTTTTTAATTGATTTTTA
>ENA-OPSL01000412-OPSL01000412.1-human-gut-metagenome-genome-assembly--contig:-NODE-412-length-12579-cov-1.257905_pt1 | contig 12579 bp, 14 predicted proteins | sample MGYA00241458_ERZ501908 | MGnify/ENA primary metagenome ERZ501908 (study PRJEB25962, sample SAMEA2042444) | human gut metagenome | biome: human gut; feature: human-associated habitat; material: faeces... | reverse complement strand
TCTTCTGCTTCCGGCGTTCAGCAGCAAAATGATCAAAATCTAAAGGCTGCGCATCTCGCTTTTTCTAAACAGCCTCTTAATCTTAATACTATGTCTCCTGGTGTTCTTTTGGACAGTGTTTCGCCTTATCAGGTTATGGCCGGAACTGTTGTTCCTGGAGTTCTTGTTACTGGTCTAAACAGTGATTTGCCTGGTACTGTTATCGGACAGGTATCTCAGAATGTTTACGATACTGTTGAAGGTAAATATCTGCTTATTCCGCAAGGCACTAAGCTTATTGGTATCTATGATAGCAATACTGCTTTTGCTCAGACTCGTGGAGCCGTAATTTGGCAGCGTATGATACTTCCGAACGGAAAAAGCATGGTATTACCTAATTTTAATGGCAGCGACAACGAAGGTTATGTTGGTTTCAAGGATAAAGTAAGAAGCCATTATGCACGTGTAATTTGGACCGCGCTTATAGGTGGTGCTATTACAGGTGGTGTAGCTGCTGCAACGGATTCTAATGATAACAATACTACGTTTAAATCTGAGGCAGGTTCTGAAGCTGCTAACAATATTTCTTCTGCTACATCAAGTATTGTCAATAAGAACTTGAATATAGCTCCTACCGTAATTATCCGTCCTGGCTATAAGTTTAATATTATTTTTGATCAGGATGTTGTCTTAGAACCATATAAATCATGAATAAAAAGCAAAGAGTATTACTTTTATTAGGTTTAAACTTTCTAGCTCAGTTATTAGCTGGTATATATGCTAGTCAAAAAATAGCTGATATTTTGAGTTATCAGCCGGCTCTTTATGGGAGTTTGTCCTGGTTTGGGTTTCCTCATCTTTATTTTCCTTTTATATGGATAAGCTGGTACTTTTCTTACGGAAAAGAAGCTGCATGGATTTTTGATACTTATGCTTTTAATCCTGCAATGTATGCTTTAGGTGGAGCTATGCTTTTGGGATGTCTGATTATAGCCCGTAACAGCAAAATTGAATCCGTTTCTCATGGCAGTGCTCATTTTGCTACAGAAGAAGAGATTGTTGAATATAGTTATGATCCGGATGGAAGAACAGGCTGGGAAAAGCTTCTGACTGTTCTTAAATTCCTAAAACAAGGAAAATTTTCTCAGGCTTTTGCTGATAATCGTCATAGGAATGATAATGATTTGTTCTGTGGTAAAGGTGTTTTTTTAGGCCGTCTTGATAATGGTAAGTATATACGTGATAATTCAAAGACGCATATTCTTATCTGTGCTCCTACCCGTTCCGGTAAAGGCGTAGGTCATATTGTCCCTACTCTGCTTGCCTGGGAAGGCTCTACCATTGTTACTGATATCAAAGGCGAAAACTGGGAGCTTACTGCAGGTTTCAGAAAACATAAGCTTGGTAATGATGTTTTCATGTTTAAGCCGACTAGCCGCGAGAGCTGCCATTATAATCCGCTTGATGAGATTCGTATCGGTACACCATATGAAATGAATGATCTGCAACTTATTACTAAGATTCTTGTTGATCCTACCGGTAAAGGTGGTGACGGGAATAATGCGCATTGGGTAAATAATGCTTGGGATCTTTTGCAAGGTGTTGTTCTTCATCTGCTTTATGCCAAACGCTTCCATAATGGCAGTGAACCTCCCCGTACTGCAAATCTATCTGATGTTCTTGACTTTCTTTATGATGGTCAAGGCAGCGAAGGTAAGGAATATGCCGAAAAAGCGAAAGCTATCAAGAAAAAGTTTGAAGAAGATGCCAGGCTTATGGAGGATTATGAAAAAACTACAGAATGTCGTATTACTTCTGTAGACCAGGCTTTGGCTGTTGCTGATAATCTTAAAAATGACGATAATAGCGGTAATAGTGATTCTTCTGATTCTGCTTCTGATTCTGCTGATAATGCTAAGGTCTATAAGTTGTTCAGTCCATTAAAGCAGTATTCCAGTTCTTTGAATTCTTTCTGTAATGATGATGAATTTTTTGATTTTGATGATGGTGAAGATGAATTCGTATCTCCGTCTGATAATATTCAGCCTGGCTCTTTGATGAAGCAAATTGCTGCAGATGAGGAAAAACGTAAGGCATTAGCTGAAGAAATGCCTGAAATTAAAGTTGATGTCAACAAGGTTCTGTTAATGGCTAATGTTGATCCTGACAATGTTACTGAACTTGATGAAGAAGAATATAAAAAAACAATAAGCGAAGAATCTGAGACATTAAGTGGCTTGCAGAAAAAATTTCAGACTTATATTACTAATTTTGATGTTAACAATCATGGTTATCGTCATGCACCTGACGGTAAGGAAAATGATGATTTCTTTGTAAAGCTTTATCCCGACAAGGTTAATCGTGATGGCCTGCATCCGCATGTCCGTCAGCTTTTTCAGTCTATGGTAGATAAACCTGATAAAGAGTTTGGTTCAATTCTTTCGACGTTGAATACTGCTCTTATTCTTTATCGTAACCCTATCATTGTTGATAATATCAGGGACAGTGATTTTGTTATGAAAGATTTGATGGACTGTAAGAAGCCCATTAGTCTTTATCTTGTCTTTGGACCTGGCGAAATGGATGTAGTTCGTCCTCTTCTCCGTGTTGTTGTCGATATGCTATGGCGTCTTAACGTTGAGGAAATGAAGTTTTCTGATGGCAAGGCTGAAGAACATCAGCATCGATTGCTGCTGCTTTTAGATGAGTTCCCTGCCCTTGGCAAGATGGATGGTTTTGCTATATCTGAAGGCTTTATTGCCGGCTATGGCATGAAGGCTTGTATTATTACGCAGGATTTGAATCAGATTAATAACATTTATGGTAAAGATAACTATGTAGTATCTAACTGCCAGGTTCAGGTTTACCATACTCCTAGCGATAATAATAGCGCTAAGTATTTATCTGATAAGCTTGGCAATCAGACTATTGAAAGCACATCAAGTTCAAGGAACAGTAATATCTTGCCTATGCCTACAAGTTATAATGATAGCCTTATGTCGAGGCCGTTGATGTATCCTAATGAGGTTTCCACTATGGATCCGTCAAAACTTTTGGTTTTCTGCAAAGGTCTTGCGCCAATTTATTGTAACAAGATCAGGTATTTTGAAGATCCTGTTTTCCTGCCTCGTACTAAGATTAAGCCACCGGTCTTTAGTGATATAGTTGCTCCTAGCGATCGTCGTTGGAATATTAGCGATTATCATTCCCTTATGGATGCCAAAAAAGCAGCCGAAGAAAATAAAAAATAAAATTATCAAGATAATGGAAATAACTAAAGTTATGAATGTTACTACGGTTATTTCCATTATTAAGATAACTTTACTAACTTTGATTACCTTTGTTATTAAGATTATTTTAGTTATGAACCTAATTTTCATGTGTAATGTTACTGTCTTATACAGTGTTATGGATATTATGTTCATAACTAAAGTTATTTCACTAACTTTAGTTATTGATATGATTTTTATTATTTTTATAACTATCCTTATTTTTATTATATGCGTTATGTTAAGGAGGAATATTATGCCTAGAAAACCTAGCTCTTTTGGTGATGCAGCATTATCTGCTTTATCCGTAAACGAAGAAAAGGAAAAATTAAGAAATGAGCTGAGACTTAAAGAAGAAGCTCTGAAAAGAAAAAGCCGTAGCGTTAAGGAGAAGTTTAATACATCTCGTGTATCTGCTACTATGAGCGTAGCATCTACAGTTTTTTCTGCTCTTGGCGTAGAAATGTATACGTCTTTGCAATCTGCTTGTAAGAATCCTGCTAATATTAGAAGGCTTAATAATTCAGGTTCGTTTGACGTTCTTTTTGATGATGATAAAAAAATTCTTCTTGCTATTGCCGATTTTATTCGGAACAGGCCTGACGTTCAAGGTGAGATCATGGATTTTGTAGATAAATATCGTAAAGATCTGTATGCTAAGACGGCATCTGTTGATGATTTGAATGATAATAATGAGGAGAATGATGTCGAGTAATATTAATATTTCAGTTGATATTCATAAGGATTATCCTTTTGATGAATTTGTTTTTATTATGCGTGATTATTATTCCAGAAATTATATTGTAATGCAGATGATGAAGCTGCTTGTTCCTGTAAAATGGCGTCGTGGAGTTCTATTAGTTGATGGTAGATTTATCTCTGATTTGCTTGACGAAAAAATTAGCCTTTGATTGGAGAGATTAATGTGGAACAAAGTTCCGGTAAGAACCGTGCCCATATATTGCTTGATAATGCTTTAGGGCCATTGGCATTGTCTTTGCTTCGTGATGATGTTATCGAGGTATACTGTAATAGCAATGATTTGCACGTATGGATTGAATATGTCGGTGTTGGTCGCGTAAAGACTGATATTGTGCTTAAAGCAGAAGACAGACGTAAGATTATTGAAACCGTTGCTTCATTCAGTAAAACGATTGCTACTAAGAACCAGCCTTTGATAAGTGCGGAACTGCCTAAATATGGTTATCGTTTTGAAGGTAGCCTGCCAGATATATCTATTTTGCCTTCTTTTAATATTCGTAAACCTGCAGATGTTGTTTTTACTCTTGATGATTACGTTTCGCAAGGAGTTATGACTGAACAGCAGAAAAATATTATTTGTTCTGCCGTTCATCGTAAACTTAACATTTTGATAGGTGGCGGTACAGGCAGTGGTAAGACAACTTTATGTAACGCTATTTTGGATGAGATTAGTAAAACTCGTGACAGACTTGTTATCCTTGAAGATACTCGTGAGCTTAATTGTACTGCCGAAGATTATGAATCTTTTCGTACAAGTGATACTGTCAATATGAATATGCTTTTACGTACAACAATGCGTCGCAGGCCAGATAGGATTATTGTTGGTGAAGTCCGTGATGGAGCTGCCTATGATTTACTCAAAGCATGGAATACCGGCCATCCAGGTGGCATCTCTACTGTTCATGCTAATGATGCGCTCGAATGCTTGAAGCGTATTGCAGCCCTTTCTTTAGAGAGTGGTGGTAATGGTTCTTCTGCCCCGCCGCTTAGTGTTGTCAATAGTCTTATCGGTTCTACTGTAAATCTTGTCGTCTTTATATCTCGCAGTTCCAAGTTAATTGATGGCAAAATGGTCCGTGGACGCACTATCAAGGAAGTGGCTTATGTTAAAGATTATGATGTGGAGACTGGTGCCTTTACGTTAGAATATGATTCTTCAAAGATTTTTCAGCTTCTTGAAGGTGTAAAAGTTTAATAATGTTACTTATCTTTATAGTATAAATTAGTATTCTAACTTATATTATGTTACTAACGTTAGTTAGTAACATAATAGTGATAATGAACATTATATTAGTTAGTTTGGTTATTTTCGTTATGATGATTATGAAAATAATTTAAGTTATTTTTATGTTTTTGATTATTTTGGTTAGGAGGTCATTATGGATAGAGGAAAACCGGATGGTTATTATATCCCTTTTCATCAATCTCTTATTAATCCGATTTTGATGCTTGGTGTTGACAGGAATTTTTGTATCGGTTTTTGGAGTATTGCTGTTGCGATTGGTGTGATGATGCAGATGTATTGGTTTTTGCCTGTTGCATTTGTAGTTCATATGTTTATGCGTGAAGCAACAAAAACTGATGATATATTTTTTAAAGTTGTTATAAATCACATCCAAAGCAAAAAAGTCTTCTGGTAATCAGATTTTTGGAGGTGTAGATTTTGCATTTATTTGATTTGCGAGAGTATAATTTTAAATACACTAAATTATCCAGCCATGTTCAGTGGTTTGCTTTATGTGCCCCGGGAATTGTTCTGAATGAGGACGGCAGTTTTATGGCGACTATCCGCTATAATGGACTTGATCAGGAAAGTGCTACAAGTGAAGAACTTATGGCTCTTATTGCCAGGGTTAACAATTATCTTAAAGTTTTTGGTGAAGGCTGGTGCTTTTATATTGAAGCTAGACGTGTAAAAGCTAATGTTTATAAAGACAGGACTTTCCCTGACAAAGCTTGTCAGATGATGGATTATGAACGTCAGAACTTTTTTAACCATGATCAGTACTTTATTGGTGAGTATTATTTTACTTTGCAGTTTTTGCCTAAAAGTACCAGAAAGGCTAAGATAGCCAAGCTTTTTTACAGAAATGAGTTAGAAAACGATACAGATATGCGTAAGGTTTTTTATGATAATCTTGAATCGTTTCAGACTTCCATAAACAAATTTTTTGACGGATTCAGTTCTGTAGTTTATTCCTGTCACTTGCTTGATGATGAGGAAATGCTTACCTATCTGCATAGCTGTGTAAGCTTGCGCAAGCAGAAAGTTAAGCGGCCTTTAGAATCTGTTTGTTTGGGTGATATGCTTTGCGATATGCCCTTTTTTGGTGGTAGTTACCCAATTTTAGGTGACGATTTTGAAAATGAGCATATCACTCCTGTCTGCATACGCAGCTTTCCCCCAGAAAGTTTTCCCTGTATGCTGGATGAGCTTAATAGGCTTAATATGGAATACCGTTGGGTGACTCGTTTTATTTGCCGTGATAAAGTCGATTCTCAGGGTGATGTTGAAACCTTGAAGCGTGAGTGGAAGGCTAACGATAAGAATATCCTGACAATGCTGCGTGAGTTTTTCTATAAAGAGGAATCTGTCATGGTCGACAGTACTTCTCTCCAGCGTTTTGCTGATGCGGATGATGTTCTTGTCGAATTAGGTAATAATTTCATTTCAATTGGTGATTTTACAAGCAATATCATTATTTCTGACAGCAGTATGGATATTCTTAAGAATAAGGTTCGTGCAATCAGCCGTATCTATTCTAATAAAGGCTTTACCGTTGCTCCTGACCATGAATGCTGCCAGTGCTTGGCTTGGTTCTTTACCGGGTAATGCTTATGCTGATCCACGCAGAAAAGCTATTAGCTCTCTTAACCTATGCCATATTTTGCCTTTATCTAGTGTTTGGTCAGGTGATGAATATTGTAAGCATCTTTCGGAGTGTGCTGGTAAGCCTGTTCCTGCGATTGCTCAGGTTGAAACTGAAGGCTCTACTCCTTTTTTCCTTAATATTCATGTAGGTGATGTTGGGCATAGTATTGTTGTCGGTCCTACCGGTAGTGGTAAGTCAGTTCTTCTCAATTTTCTTGCCAGTCAGTTCCGTAGTGTTCCGAAAGCCCGTATCTATGTCTTTGATAAGGGTGCTTCCAGTCGAGTTTTTGCTGCAGCAGTAAAAGGTAATTTTTATGACCTCGGTAATGATGATAGTGCTAATAATCTTGCTTTCCAACCTCTTCGTTACATCGATGATGAAAACGAAAAAGTATGGGCAAGCGAGTGGCTGCAGGAGCTGTTTGTACAGGAAGGTGTTGAGATGAACCCTGAAAAGCGTAAAGCTATTTGGGACGCTCTTACCTCTGTTGCTGCTACGCCTCCCGATGAACGTACTTTAACGGCCATTAAGGTGTTCGTACAGAATATGGAGCTTAGAGATGCGCTCGAGCCTTTTGTTGTTGAAACAAAAGGTATTGCTGATACAGCTGGTGCCTATGGTAAGCTTTTCGATAGTGATACAGATAGTCTGAAGCTTGGCAGCTACCAGTCTTTTGAGATGGGCGAGCTTATGAGCAAGAAAAATGCTGTTATGCCTACCCTGCTTTATCTTTTCCATGTAATTGAGAAAAATTGTGATGGTTCTCCTACTTTCATTATCCTTGATGAGTGCTGGACCTTCTTGGATAACCCTATCTTTGCTGAGAAAATCCGTGAATGGCTTAAGACTATGCGCAAGAATAACGTAAGCATTATCTTTGCTACGCAAAATCTTGAAGACATAAAAAAATGCAGCATTTCAAGTGCTATCATTGAAAGCTGCATGACTCGTTTCTTTTTGCCTAATGCCCAGGCTTTGAATCAAGGCAATGAAGAAGTTTATGGTTTCTTTAATCTTAATTACCGTGAACGCCAGATAATTGCTGATTCCAGACCGAAGCATGATTATTATGTTGTTTCCGCCGAAGGTAAGCGCAGATTTGACCTTGCTCTCTCTCCTTACGCTTTAAGTATTCTTGCTGCATCCAGCAAAGATGATCAGGCCGAATGTGAGCGTATCAAGAAATCTTATCCTGATGATGATTTTATGGTGCATTGGCTTGAGTATAAAGGCCTTCGGGATGCCAAAGAAGCTTATATGGCCTTGTAATTATATATAGTCTGCAGAAAAAAAGACGCTCATATAGCCTAATGAAAGGCTGTTAGAGCGTCTTTTTCTAATTACTGTTATGAATGTTATTTTTATTATTTTAGTTATGAAAGTTAGTAAGGTTATGAGGATTACTTTAGTTATGAACATTAGTCGGTATTTATCTTATTTATGCTGTTTTCTTGTAGAAATCTCTGAAGTAATCTGGTCCGTTTCCCCATAATCCGGTTTCAAGATCATATAGGGCTGTGTAAGCATTAGAATTAATAATTTTGCTTCTAGCTTCTTGCCAGGTAATACCGTCTTCTTCAGCCATATCCATAATAGCATCTGTTAAAATCAAATCTGCACAGAATTTTTTCTTTTCAATTTCCATATTTTCTCACCTCTATGACTTCTAAACAGTTAACAGCTTGTTGACTTAGAAAACAGTACTGATCCTTTAATCTGTTTGGTAAAAGCAGGGATATTGCCATTTTTGCGGCGTTTTCGTCTTCTAACGAGCCATATAATCCATTCAGATATGTGGTAATAACCGGATTAGTAGTATCATTAGCAATTTTTCCAATGATAATTTCACTTTTAAAAAGTTCTTTAGGTAACTTAGGTGATAATTCTTCGGCAAGTTTTTGTCTTCTGTTCAAAGAAACAAACCATAACCACTCTTTATCTGCATCGCTAAATTCATATATCGGCATAAATTCAGTAGGAGCATGATATTTATAGCAGGTTACGTATCCATAATTTTGGTTATCGTCTATATGCTTCGAGCTTTTAGCCTTCAGCAATGATGTCCTTATGAAATTCTTAGCCTGAAGTTCATCGGCTGTAACATAAAATCCCTTGCCAAAGTCTTTACCAGCTGCACACTTTGTTAAATCAATATTTTGTACTGGAGTGTAGCTTCCGTGATACAACATCATTCCATTTTTAAGCTTCATAGTTTACACCATTTACCCTTAGTATTTCTAAAATATTTTCCAAAGCATATTCATCACTATTCAAATGCAGCATATCATATGTATCTTCAATATATTTCCATATACCGTACTTCTCAAATAATTTATTAGCATCAACAGGCGAAACTTGCAATTTCTCGCAGAACATTCTAAAGATACGTGCCTCAAAAAAGATAAGCTCATTTAACATGATTGCGTGCCTCCTTTACCAATGATATTATAGCATTTTGAAGTGGATTATGCTATTCTAACGTTGATAACTTTTGTTAGTTTACTAACGAAGATAATTTTTATTATTTATATTATTAACGTTAGTTTTATTATGTTCATAACTTAAATAATTACTGTTATCCTTATTGTTTTCGTAATGTTACTAACGAAAATAATAGATTAAGTGATTTGGTTATGTTGATAGTGTGTGGAACTGTTTTGCCAATTGGCTAAATGAGGAATTGACTCTCACCTGCATGGACTGGATGACCTTTAGTGAGCCCAATCCTATAGTTTCAAATCGCGCCATACAGTTTTATTTTTTAATTCTGCTTCAATTTCACCAATAGCCTTCTCTGCATCGGCAAAGCTAATCCTATCCTTGTCCAACAATACATACTGTTTCTGCATGATGTTGTACGCATCCTTAACCATAGATTTATGAATAGAATCTTTCAAAAAGAGAAACTCAGCTGGCAGAACATTTGGTATACCATCTAGCCTTTGCAGTTCCTCCTCAAGCCTTATCATTACAAGTTTACGAAGGTGCTCATCATCCCTAATGAATTTCTTGATTTTGGGATGCTCTTTCATCACCGACAAATCGTAGATATGCTTAGCCGCTTCAAATGCTCTATTACCAACATTCGCATTTCTTATATAGGCCTCTGCAGCAAAAAGTTTATCAACGAAGATTCTTTCTAAAGTTATCGTATCAACAGTAAATGGTTTAATCTGATATGTATCTTCCAATATACTTCTGAATCTAGCATCTGCTAACTCATAAAGCATAGGAGTTACCTCTAACGGTGCCACCGGCTCACTAATTGTAAATGATGTTGCCTCAATTTTTACGTTACCAAATCTCTGCAAAGCATCATTTTCGTCAATAACAGTAACTGGATTATAGTTGTACACTGCTATTACCTCAGATCTGTGTGTTACTCCCTTGCTCGCATCACGTTCCAACGATACATACTTCTTGGTAGCCTTTTCAAGCAACTTATCACTTTTTGTACGGGTGCAATTTCTTGTATCAACAGATAAATGTCTTCTGAAAACCTATTTGTAGTTTTCAATGCTTTGTACAGAGCTGTTCCACCTTTAAAATAAGCTGGTAATCCATCCCGCTGCAGTTCAGATAGTTCTTTTAACAACAAAACTACATAATAGTCTTTTTCTAAAACATCCTTACGATACCCAGTCTCATTATGTATTGTTTCTAGCAGTACTCTGAAAGCATCCTGATCGTTATGTAGAATCATGCCGCCAATCCTCCTGCAATCGCTGTTTTACTCAGTTGCTTAACTGTATTTCCATTGTAATACTCTCCCGCCAAAGCTAAAAGCATTCTGTAGGACAATCCCAATTTATCTATTAGTTCTGCAATTATTTGGTATGGTTCTTCGGCATCCACAGGTGCTCTGTTAAGAAGCTCTAAAACATCAAGGATCTGTAGATATCTTTTATTATCTTTATTTACAGCTATCTTAGGAGCTTTGGTGACAATACCAAGCACTTTATCCTTTCTAGCACCATGAGCAACCACATTAGTCACAATAACCTTCTCATTAGGAATTTGAGTTGTCAGCCCCCATTTATGCAATAAGGACAGCCCGGATTCATATCCATTATCACCAGTTAGGTACTTATCCGCAATCACTGCTTCTTTATCAATACCTAATTCGCCAAACGGAGTAACCTTAGTCTATAATATATTCCCTTTTTATAGAACCGAAAGTCATTTATCAGCCTACCATCTAAAATTCTCTTTAAGGCAACTGCTGTGGCCATTGCAGCTTTTTTTGTAGGCATAGCAAACCTTTCTGCGACCTTTTGGGCGAGTCCAGCAGAGTAAATAGGCTTTGCTATTTCGCTCTGCTTAACCAAATAACAAATATAATCCATATAAGATAATTCCATCTCAGCACCTCCCTGTGATATATTACAGCGTATGTTTACTTTATTTTTATGTTTTTATTATATCATCATTTATCCCATAGTCAAGTGCCACGGATAACGTTAGTGATGAAGATAACTAACATTATTTATATTATTAACGTTAGTTTTATTATGTTCATAACTTAAATAATTGCTGTTATCCTTATTATTTTCGTAATGTTACTAACGAAAATAATAGATTAAGCGATTTGGCTATGTTGATAAACTACGCTTATATCAATACCATTGACATAGATATTAAAATCCGAATCATCTAGTTCATACTTTGTGCAGATAAGTGATACTGCAGCCTTTAGTTTTTCGTAATTAATCAAGTCAAATAGTTTATCAAGATTGCAGCCATTTCTGACAATATATTTTACTTCGTTATAAGCTGTTTCTTCAGTTTTGCTATCTTCATCATAACCTAATTCATAGTATTTTAGCAATTCTTGTTTTACTTCTTCTCCTTTGTCTAAAACTAAAGGGTTCAAGTTCCAATAATCATAGTCCATGTTTGACATATTTTTCATCCTTTCATAACGAAGATTATGTTAGTTATAAAAATAACGTTAGTAATGAAGATAACTAACATTATTTTTATTATTAGTGTTATATAAGTAATGAAGCTAATTTTAGTTATTATCGTTATTTTCGTTATTTCCGTTACTTATATTATGCTGCTGTTTTCTGCTCTTTTTCTGAAATGCTGGTAATTTTTTCTACTACTTTTTGTACAGTGTTCAGTACGTTTGTGATAGATATAATGACGTTTTTATCCTTTTTCCCTTTTGTATATGTTCTGATATATTCATATGCTTGCTGTTCATAACCACTTATGCCAAGCATTTCTGTCAGCACTGCTGCACTAAGTTCAGCAACAATTTCTGCTTTATTGGTATCTACATTTTTTAATGGTTCTATAGTGTCATGTACCGCATGAGCTAATTCGTGAAAGTACACTATATAGTCTTGGGAGCATAGTGTTATGGATTTGTCCCAAGGACGATAGTAACCATAAGCATTTTTATGTATGGGCTTCCATTTTACTTTAATACCCATTTTTTCAGCTACATCTAAAAATGGTGGGAGCTCCTGGGGTTTATAATCATGGTGCGGGATTTCCTTGCCTTCAGTACTTTCATATCTGAATACCGGAATAGGTCTGAATCCGGTAATGATATATTCATCCTCATCTTTTTCGTTTTTGATTTTTTTGGTGTTTGGTGCAAGGATATAGAAGGCTTTTTCGCCTTTTTTGATATGTCTGCCAGCCTCTTGCCATTGTTTGTATCCTCTAGCGTCAGTAGTATTGCC
>ENA-OPSL01000409-OPSL01000409.1-human-gut-metagenome-genome-assembly--contig:-NODE-409-length-12628-cov-1.808240_pt1 | contig 12628 bp, 11 predicted proteins | sample MGYA00241458_ERZ501908 | MGnify/ENA primary metagenome ERZ501908 (study PRJEB25962, sample SAMEA2042444) | human gut metagenome | biome: human gut; feature: human-associated habitat; material: faeces... | reverse complement strand
CTCTCCATAAGCAACAGAATAAACATAATAAACCATATCGCACATGCAATTAAACATCCGATTCCTGGTTTATCTGTACTCCTGCAATAATTTCCTGCAAAGAATCCTTTTATTTCAATTTTTATAATGTTTCAAGAAAACGCATGAATGCTTCTCTTCCCTCGGTCGTACATTTGTATACTCCTGCATCTTCCAGAACATGGGTAAATACGATTCCAATCTCTTTCTGAAGAATGCCATGGATGTTTTCTTTTGTGATTTCCGGATATTTCGGAAGGAACTTCTTAACCCACTCTGCATGTTTCTCAATCTGTTCATTTGAAGAAATATCTTTGCCTTCGAGAATATACTTTTCCAGAAGTTCCATCTCTCCTTTTAATCTGGCCGGAAGAACTGCAAGGCCCATAACTTCGATCAGGCCGATATTCTCTTTCTTAATATGATGATATTCTGCATGCGGATGATACACACCCAGCGGATGTTCTTCTGTTGTAATGTTGTTTCTTAATGTCAGATCCAATTCGTAGATATCCCCTACTTTACGTGCAATTGGTGTAATTGTATTATGAGGCTCTCCATTGGTTTCAGCATAAATAAATGCTGCTTCATCAGTATAACCTCTCCATACTTCCAACACATGTGTTGCCAGGTCCACCAAGCGATTGGAATCTTTATGACGAATACGAAGCACAGATAACGGCCATTTTACAATTCCAGCCTCTACATCTTCAAATCCCGGAAGTACCACGTGCTGCTCAATTGGTGCTTTTGCCATTGCAAATGTATAATGTCCACCCTGGAAATGATCATGGCTTAAGATCGAGCCGCCTACGATCGGCAGATCTGCATTAGATCCCAGGAAGTAATGTGGGAAAATTTTTACAAAATCAAAAAGCTTGATAAATGTATTCTTCTCGATCTTCATCGGAACATGCTGACTGTTAAAGACGATGCAATGTTCATTGTAATACACATATGGAGAATACTGGAATCCCCAGGGACTGTCATTTACAGTGATAGGAATGATTCTGTGATTCTCTCTGGCAGGATGATTGACTCTTCCTGCATATCCTTCGTTCTCCGGACAAAGAAGACATTTCGGATAGCTGCTGGACTTTGCAAGTTTGGCTGCTGCGATTGCCTTTGGATCTTTTTCCGGTTTGGAAAGATTGATGGTGATATCAATTTTACCATATTCACTGTCTACTGTCCATTTCTGATCTTTCTTTACACGATAACGACGAATATAATCGCTGTCCTGACTGAGTTTATAGAAGTAATCGGTTGCTTCCTGTGGATCTTTCTCATATCTGCTCCAGAACTCTTTCTGTACCTGCGCCGGACGCGGCATCAGACAGTTCATAAGTCTGGTATCAAAAAGATCTCTGTACACAACACTGTCTTCTATAAGGTTTCTCTTTACAGCTTCATCCAGAAGTGCATTTAATACCTCTTCCAGCTCAATATCTGTATACTCCTCCTCAGGTTCCACATATTCGTCTTCTTTAAAGACATCCAGAAGAAGATTTATTGTATAATTCTTCTCGCAGGCCGGTGTAAGTCCTGTTTCTACTCCGTACTGTACTAATTTCTTAATGTTCTCATATAACATTTGTACGTTCCTCCGTTTCGCTGTTACTGTTTCATTTCTGCAGTAACTTAATTTAAACAATAAATTTCTCTGCCACTGTTTGTCCTTTTTAGGATACTCAAATATCACAGAAATGTAAAGAAGGATTTTTACAATTTTTTCAATTAATAACTGGCAGGTTGCTGTCACACCGTGATCAGCCACCTGCCAGTTATGATTTATTATCAGTAATTTACCTTTTCTATATAGGTGATAAATACATTTCCGGCTTTCTGGAACAGATCTGTACTGTCATTCAGTCCATATGGATATGTCTCTTTCTTAACCGGATCGTACAAATACGTATTATATTCATCATATCCTACGATCAGCACACTTGTATTGGTTCCGGTTTTGGCAATCACAGGACGCTGTGCGCTTACTTCATACAATACACTCTCCAGACTGCATCCTGAAAGATCGATCACTGTACCTGTTTTCTTAAGACTCTTTTTCAGGGTTTTGATATCATAAGTTCCCTGAAGGAGTATGTCAGGAAGTTCTTCTGTACCTATCTGTATTTTCGTTTTTTTATTGCCACGTTCCCATACATACTGCTGTGCACGGTTCAGCACTACACCTCCCAGTGTATCAGCACGCTGTACAGCTTTTGCCGGATCTGTATAAATACTGTCCAGTTCACCCTGACCATAGACATAATATGCGGTTTCCTGTGGAATCTGTGTATCGAGCACAATATCTTTTTTATCCGTACTGCTTACCTTCGCATACATAGTCAGCGGTGAATCTGTCTGTTTCGTCATATTAAATACCAGTTTTACACGAACACCTGTCCTGGATGCGGAAACAAGTTCCGTTCTGACCGTATTTGCCGCTGCCTTTTTATTATTCATGATCGTGTCTTTCTTCTGGGCAACATAGGAAGTATCTCCTGATTTCGCGGAAAGTTCAAACTCGATCAAAGTATCTCCAACAGAAATATCCGTGATATAAAGTCCGTCTTTCTGATATTCTTTTTTTACATTTCCATCAAAATCTTCAATACGCAAAGTACGGATTCCCACAGATTTATGTCCTTCTTCATCTTTAAGAATATCTGATTTATCCAGAATTCCATAAATCAGATCTTCATTCATAAATCCGACAGTGCGGAGCTTCTGCTCTTTTTGCGGTGCGATCAGCCGTGTCTTACAGGTATCAAAATCAATTTCTTTGATGTTTCCTTTTTCATCACCCTCTGAAACCAGCCAGGCTGCATGGTCATTGTTGTCAGATGATACAAAATTCGCATTTTTTATTCCTTTTTCAAGAATCTCACTGGAATTATCTTCAATATTGATTTTGTAAAGATTCTTCGCCAGAATGAGAAACAACTCATTTTTTTCATTGACATAAGATAATTTTTCAAGATCTTTCTTCAGAAATTCAAATGACTCTGATACAGGGATAAATGCTCTTTCTTCTGCCACATTTTTATCATGATTGTAATGATAAACCCCAATACCTTCGTATCCTTCATGGCTTCCTCTGTTCATATATCCATAAAGCACGAAATCAATATCCCCCTCATCAGTTACTCTGACGATCTTGATATCATGCTGAGTTCTGGAGTCGCGGAAATCCCCATCTTCTGCTTTTCTGAAACTGAAAATCTGATTTATCTTTTCATTACCCGGTGAATAGGACCACAAGTCCCCCTCCTGAACAAAAGCTATCACAGTAGCAGCATCATTCATCATATATTCTACATTTTTATCCCGCACACCAAGGATAATTCCGTCATCAGAGCAGACAGGAAGTATACCGTCAAATACCTGATTTGCAGAGCGCCGGAAATCCAGCAGATAAATTCTGGTGTCCTGATATTTCATTCTGTAGAATTCTTTTACATCATATATTTCTGTCTCCTCATTCTCATTCTGAGATGTGATCTGATATTCCAATGTAACACTGGCAGTTGTTTCATTGATTTCTTTAATGACAGGAATCCCCTCCTGGCGCAGTTGTGGTGCCAGAGTTCCCCAACTGACCTCACTCAGAGACGAATTAATATTGATTCCCGAATAATTCGTTGACGCTCCTGTTGTTTTTGGCTCCAGATAACTGCCCAGTGCATCTGCAGAATTTTTATCCAGACACGCTTCACAAAAATATTTTACAAAAGCTGCATAATCCGACGCATGCACCTGAGATCTGGAAACAACTCTCGTGTAATAATATGCAGTACTTTTCTTCATTTCCAGTGCAATCTGCATGGAATATTCCTGATTCATGCGCAGATCACTGCCTATTTCCACATCAACAGACAGATATCTGTCCTCTTTTGACAGATTTTTTATTTTCTTATTTTCGAGAACCTTACTTCCATCAGATGTACGGATTTCATAAGAAAAACTTTGCACCTCCGAATCATACGGATTAACCTTAAATGTCAGCTTCTTTGAAGTATCCAGAGGTGTCACACTGTCTCTGGTAAAATCAGTCTGCATAGGCTGCGCATATCCATACATCCGGTTTATCAGTGTACCGTTCATATCTATCATGACTTCCGGAAACACCGCATCATTAAAATCAGAACGGTTATCTGTAAACTCACTGTTAAGAAGCAGTGCAGTACCCACTGTTCCAAGCAGGAATACCAGCAGAAGAATACCTGCTTTTTTCAGTATCCTTTTCATTACACACTCCCTTCCTGCTCTTTTTCATTCAGAAGTCTGTCCAGTGTGGGATGGATATTTAAGGCTGCAAGCATTTCCTGCATCTTACGTTCATCCTGTTTTTTTCCTGTTTTCACAGCTCTGATCAGGAGATTCTTAGGCGTATGCTCCATATCGATAAATTCCAGGATCTGTGTATCATAGCCTTTATTCTCCAGAAGATTGGCACGCACTGCATCTGTGATCAGTGCAGACATTCTCTCCTTCAAGATTCCATATCGCAAAACCGGCTCCAGCATTTCATTCTTAATCTGTTTATTAACCTCATGCTGACAGCAGGGTACGGAAAGGATCACCTCAGCACCCCATTCCACAGCTTTGGCAAGTGCATAGTCTGTGGCTGTATCACAGGCGTGAAGTGTCACTACCATATCCACAGAGGATACTCCCTCATAATCGGAAATATCACCATGATAAAAATGCAGCTTCTCATAACCATATCTGAGTGCCAGAGAATTGCATTTCTCTATAACATCCATTTTCAGATCAAGGCCAATAATATTGACATCATATCCCTTTAATTCTCTTAAATAATAATACATGGCAAAAGTAAGATAACTCTTTCCACACCCAAAATCCAGAATTGTCACTTCCCGTTCTCTTGAAAGTCTTGGAAGCACATCCTCAATAAATTCAAGAAAACGATTGATCTGCCTGAATTTGTCATATCTGGCATGAACGATTTTTCCCTGAGCGTTCATAACTCCCAGATCGATCAGAAACGGAACCGGTACTCCTTCTTTAAGAATGTACTGTTTTACCCGGTTATGTGCCTGAATCTGAACCTTTTCTTTCTGTTCATGATGCTTCTGCTTAATGGTCATTTTACCTTTTTTACTTACAAGGACTACTCCGTCAGTCTCTGCCCCCTGTGCCTGAAACTGTCTGAAATTCTCTGCGAGTTCAGCTTCCAGATATTCGATCAGTTCCATACGTCCATAGTTCCTGTGCAGAACTTTCTGTCCCTGTGTAGCAGATGCCTGATAACAGATCTGTCCTTTCAGCCGGATCGGACGTATCTTTACTTTTGATATGCCGTTTTTATTTCTTCCGGCACTCAGAACAGCCTGTATCAGATTTTCATTTATCTGTTCTTCTAAATATTCTCTTAAATTTTTCATTATTCTTTCTGTCTGTCGATATCATTATCAATTAATATATAACTTACTGTAACTGTTCAACATCCTGCCTTTTTAACACTGAAACAATTATGGTTTGCTTTAAAAATATCTCCTGCAGCGGTGTCTACGGCATCTCCTTCTGGATACCTCCTGACAGAGCATTACCTGTATCAGTTCGTCCAGAAAATCCTCCCTGATCGCCTGAGTGCTTATTTCCGGCTCCATACTTTCTCTGATCCTGCTGCCAAGATGATAAAGCATATATTTATCCGGATATTCATCATAAAGACGGCTTCCCTCATAGTCCAGAAGATCACATTCTTCTTCTATTTTCTCCTGAATACGCTGTACAGTCCTGGGATAATAGGATTTCATCAGGTTAAATTCTCTCTCCTGTAGCCGTTCGCCCTCATACAGAAAAGGATTGGAATATGTGGTATAAAATGGAAAATATTCTTGCAAATACATAGTATGACCCTGCATTCTTTTCAATTATCTATTTCAGTATATGCAAAGTACTGCATACTGTGCCGGGATCTATCTGCATACCACCTTGTTTCATTGATCCTGTAAATTACAGTTCCTCAATCATTTTTACTGTTAATTTCACACTGTGTTCAATTGCCGCCATTTCAAATTCTGCATAATCCATATTGGCGCTTCCGTCTGCTTTATCAGAAATTGCTCTTACTACAAGGAACGGAATATGGTTAAGATAAGCAGCCTGTCCTATGGCAGCTCCTTCCATTTCTACTGCAAATCCGCCAAACTCCGAGATAATTGCATCTTTGACGCCTTTATCTGAGATAAACTGATCTCCAGAACAGATCCGGCCTTCAAATACGCTGATTTCCGGATTCACTTCTTTGCATACTTTTGCAGCCATTTTGCGAAGCTTCTCATCAGCTGGGAAGGAAAACTCCTCCATCTGTGGAATCTGACCCTTTTTATAGCCGAATCCTGTTGCATCCATATCATGATGCAGAACATCTGTGGACAGAACAATATCTCCGATATTTACATCATTGTTCAGGCTTCCGGCGATTCCTGTATTGATCACTGCTTCTACACCAAAAACATCTGCAAGGATCTGTGTACACATACCTGCATTTACCTTACCGATCCCGGAACGTACCACAACTACTTTCTTACCTTCCAGAGTTCCTTCGTAAAAGTCCATGGATGCTCTGGATGTAATCTTTACATCCTGCATTTTTTCTTTAATTCTGGCAACTTCCTGTTCCATTGCTCCGATAATTCCGATACATTTCATATTAAAATACCTCTTCTTTATAATTGTAATTTTTGTGATATCAGAATTGCCCAGGCTGCTTGTCAGCGAGCAATCCATGAATATCAGATCATTTATAACAGTAATATATAAGCTGTAACACTTACATGCTTTTCTATTATAGCAAATCTTTAATTTATATGGAAACTTTTTTTAAGTTCTGCTATAATATTATGGACAGCGACAGATCAACCGGCAGTTTTCATCAGGCAGGTGAATGAGCTGTCTCATGTAAGCAATCTTAACACAGGAGGAATCATACCATGACATACAAAACAAAGGGCGTATGTGCAAGCCATATCGAATTTGAAGTAGATGATGCCCATAAGATCCATAATGTACGTTTTATCGGCGGATGCAGCGGAAATACCCAGGGAGTTGCAAGTCTTGTAGAGGGAATGGATGCTGATGAAGTGATTAGCAGACTGAAAGGAATCAAATGTGGTTTCAAAAACACTTCATGTCCGGATCAGCTCTCCATTGCATTGGAGCAAGTGCTGAATAAATAAAATTTTATCCCGCGAAAGCTGTCTGGAATATAGTTTTCGCGGGATATTATTATTTTATGTGTCAGATATCTGTTCTGTCCCATTTATCACATAAAGACTGGACTTCTCTTGAAAAACGTTCCAGATCTTTATTAGGAGTTCCTTCATTCTTCTTGATCACTGACAACAGTCTGTAGCCAAGTGCCAGAAGCTTTTCAAATGCCCTTGCAGCTCTCGCAGTCTTTGGCGATACAGATGCTTTCTGTATCTTTACACCCTTTGCCTCATAAATACATACATTATCTGCCAGATCATAAACCGTACCGCTGAAAGGTGCCATGGTATCATAACCCAGATCATCCTTCAGTCTCTTGGCAAAAATTTCAGTAACCGTGTCCTCTCCATGAGTAACAAAAACTTTCTGCGGCTTCTCTTCATAAGCTTTCGCCCAGTCCAGCAAACCATTGACATCTGCATGACCGCTGATTCCCGGCATCTGGCAGATATGTGCCGCCACATGGATCGGTTCTCCGAAAAGCTTTACATCTGATGCACCTTCAAGCAATGCCCTTCCAAGAGTTCCCACTGCCTGATAGCCTACAAACAAAATTGTATTTCTGGATTCCCACAGATTATGCTTCAGATGATGTTTGATACGTCCCGCATCACACATACCACTTGCTGAAATGATCACCTTTGGCTCCGCATCAAAATTAATCGCTTTGGAATCATCACTTGTAACAGAAATCTTCAGACCCGGAAAACTGATCGGATTAATTCCCTTTCTAATCAGTTCCATTGCTTCTTCATCAAAGCAGTCATACTGATGCTCGGAGAAAATAGTAGTCGCCTCATTTGCCAGAGGACTGTCTACATATACCTTGAAATCGTCATGTCCGTGTATCAGATTATCTGCCTTGATCTGTCTGATAAAATACAGCATTTCCTGTGTACGGCCTACTGCAAAAGACGGCATTACCAGATTTCCTCCTCTGTCAAAGGTTTCCTGGATAATTTTTGCAAGGAGCTGTACATAGTCAGGTTTTTCCCCATGGCTGCGGTCACCGTAGGTTGATTCCATAACTACATAATCTGCATGATGCAGATATTCCGGATCCTTGATCAGAGGCTGACCGGTATTTCCAATATCGCCCGAAAATACAATGGTTTTTTCAATCCCATTTTCCCGGAGTGTCAGTTCTATACTCGCCGAGCCAAGAAGATGTCCGGCATCAATAAAACGTACGGAAATTCCATCAGCTGGAGTGATCACTTTATTATACGGACATCCCACAAAATTTCTGATCACACCCATTGCATCTTCCATTGTATATGCCGGTACAAATTCAGGTTTGCCCTCACGTCTTCCCTTACGGTTTCGCCATTCTGCTTCAAACATCTGAATATGTGCACTGTCTCTTAACATGATATCACACAGATGGCTGGTTGCCTCTGTGGCATATACAGGTCCTTTAAACCCTTTTGCGTAAATAGCAGGAAGATTACCTGAATGATCTATATGCGCATGGGTAAGAAGAACAAACTCAATTTCCCCCAGAGCCACCGGTATTTCTGTATTTTCATAGTAGTCCGGACCTTGTTCCATACCACAGTCTACAAGAAATTTATGTCCTGCTGCTTCCAGATAGTAACAGGATCCCGTAACCTCATGAGTTGCTCCTATAAAAGTAATCTTCATAAGAAAACCTCCTTCCAGACTTTTTTTATTACTGCATTTATTATACAATACAATAAAAGATATTAACAGCATCTTTTCTGAAAACAAAAGGCGAAAGCAAATCTTTTTTTGACCGCTTTCGCCTTTCAGTGCGTTTGCCACCGGAAATTTAAAAATATTGCTGGTATTTTTATCAGATTCCTGTCAGTTACCGCAAACACGTTTACTTCCGTTTCTGATGCTTCTGTAAACTCCCACTACATAAATAATACGAATCAAAATGATAAATATCACAAAAAAATGAAAATTTTTTTATTTTTTTTCCGGGAAAGATGTTTCCTCAGAATTTACGGGCGTATACCAGGATTCAGAATCTGCAATTATGGTCATTCCCACCAGTGCGGTAAACATGGCAGCGGCTGCTGCCGGTTTTAGAAATCTGTGAGTTCTGTTCCACTCATTTTGACATCTGTCAAAATTTTCTTTTACTTCCTGTATTTGTTTCAACTTTTCCGTATTTCGGTTTTCGGGCAGCGTTTCTCTGTATTCTCCCTTTTCTCTGAGCCGGGCTACTAATCTGTCATACCCATCCTGTATCTTTGCTTCTGATTCCCGCGGGAATTCCTCCCAGGAACTCTTGCCTGCTGCTTTCAGCAATGCAGCCTCAAGAATCCCGGTTTCTGCATCATACAGTTCCCTGAGCCTGCGGTCTGTCTGTTCTTCATGCCGGTTTTCCACATCCTGACCGCTTCCGGTACTATGATTATCTTTTATCTTTTCGTTTATTTTATTCTCCATAATCCACAACTTTCCTTGACAATTCTCCCTTGCTGGTTCATAGTAAATAGTGACTATACGTAGCTATCTGCTAATATACTATATTTTTATAACAATTCCGAAAATAATGCAATCGAAAGCCTCCACTGTAACACCGGATCGAATGCATTATTTTATGAACTGTAACAGAAGGAAACAGGAGGAATCTCTATGAAACATATTGTTCTCACCGGCGGCGGTACGGCCGGACATGTTACACCTAATATTGCTTTAATCCCACGTTTAAAAGAACTTGGATACGACATTTCCTACATCGGTTCCTACGATGGAATCGAAAAAAAGCTTATTGAAGAAATGAATATTCCTTATTATGGAATCTCTTCCGGCAAACTGAGACGTTATTTTGATCTCAAAAACTTCACTGACCCATTCCGTGTATTAAAAGGCTTCAGCGAAGCAAAAAAATTATTAAAGCAATTGAAACCTGATGTTGTCTTTTCCAAAGGCGGATTCGTAACCGTACCTGTCGTTATCGCAGCAGGCAAACTTAAAATCCCTGCCATTATCCATGAATCAGACATGACTCCGGGTCTTGCCAACAAGCTCTGTATCCCATCCGCTTCAAAAGTATGCTGTAACTTCCCGGAAACAGTGAAAAATCTTCCTGCTGACAAGGCTGTTCTCACAGGAACTCCCATCCGTCAGGAGTTATTAAGCGGAGACAAGGAAGCTGCCCGCAGATTCTGTGGTTTCACAGACGAAAAACCTGTACTCATGGTTATCGGCGGCAGCCTTGGTGCTGCATCTGTCAACGAGAACATCCGCAAAATCCTTCCTGAACTTCTGAAGGAATTTCAGGTCATTCATCTGTGCGGTAAGGGAAAAATGGACGAGAGTCTCAAAGATACCAAAGGTTATGTACAATACGAATATATCAAACAGGAACTGGCAGATCTCTTTGCCCTGGCTGATATTGTTATCTCCCGTGCAGGTGCCAATGCGATCTGCGAACTGAATGCTCTCAAAAAACCAAATCTTCTGATCCCTCTTTCCGCAAATGCCAGCCGTGGTGACCAGATTCTCAATGCACGTTCCTTTGAACGTCAGGGATACAGCATGGTTCTGGAAGAAGAAGAGATTACCGAAAGTACTCTCCTCAATTCAATCCGCGAACTGTATCAGAACAGACAGTCCTATATCGATGCCATGTCAGAAAGCAGTCATATGAACTCTATCGAAAAAATCACCGGCCTGATCGAGGACTGTGCAAACAGGCAATAATTATCCGAATATCTTTTTATATTCTCTGGCAAGCCAGCGTCTCGTTCTCATTACTTTATTATTCACATTATTCTCTGTGATATGATAATGTTCGGCAACGAGACGCGATGGTATGTCATATAACGTTACACTGACATAGATTTCATAATCAATCCTTTTCTTCTCACGCAACCTGTGAAAGATTGTCTTCAGATATCCCTCCGTTTCCAGAGCAAGAATAATCTCATCTACATTTCCACCACTTTGTACCTTCAATTCAGCAATTGCCATCAGTTCATCGGAATCAACATATTCATATTTTCTGAAAGCCCTTTTATAATAGTCCAGAGCTTTGTTGAAACTCATACGGGTGATCAGCTTATTCAGTTTCACGTCGTCAGAAAAATCTGCCGTTTCACCCATGTTATACAGAATTTCAAATACGTCCTGACAGACATCCTCTGCCTCATTTCTGTCATGCAGAACCGTTTCCGCAATATCAATTACCTTGGTACGGTATTCCCTGTAAATGTTTACAAAATCTATATTCTCCATTTTATCTTATGTAAGGTCAGAGCATTAAGACAATTGCGCTCTGACTTTTGACAGAATCTCCTCTTTGTCCTGATCACTCAGTTCACCCGGAGTCCAGGTAATTCCAACAGTATCACCCTGATATCTTGGAATCAGATGCATATGGAAATGAAATACAGTCTGTCCTGCACACTCTCCATTATTCTGCACAATATTAAATCCATCACATTTAAGCGCTTCTGTCATTGCTGTTGCCATTTTCTTTGCAAGAATCATAGCCTTTGCAGCCATTTCATCTGATAATTCATAAATATTGGCAGCATGAACTTTAGGAAGGATTAACGCATGACCTTTACTTGCAGGACCAAGGTCAAGAATTACACGAAAATCCTCATCCTCATAAAGTGTTGCCGCAGGAATTTCCCCATTAGCTATTTTACAAAAAATACAGTTATCCATTTTAAGTCCTTCTTTCTTAAATTACACCAATGTCGATTAAGTGCGAAATTTCCACGATGAAATCAGTTGCAGCAGAAATTTTGCAATGGTACACTTTTCCTGAGGTGATGATATACAATGAAAACAACAAAACAATTGAAAAAAGATTTTAGCTTTACTCTGTCCAGACTGTCACATGAAATCCGCAACCCCATAACGCTTATAAGCAGCGAACTTCAGTTAATGGCTGATTCCCATCCTGAATTATGCAGTTGCAGACAATGGGACAGTCTGATGGATAATCTTGATTACGTAAAGGAATTATTGAATGAACTTTCTGATTTCAGTCATTCCCAAACTGTCAATCTTGTCCCTACAGACCCGAAAGAATTTCTGACCACTATTTTATCCTGCGAAAAAACAATGTTGGATTATCTGGGAATCACTTTGGAAATACATATAGAAGATGTTTCCCCACAGATTCTTCTGGACCGCATAAAAATGCGTCAGGCTATTTTTAATCTGATCAGAAATTCCTGCGAGGCGATCAGCTATCCCGGAGGGAAAATCACTGTTGGTCTTCGAAAAATCAATGACCGCATCTGTATCTCAATAAAAGACAATGGATGTGGAATGACCGAAACTCAGACAGCCAACATCTTTCAGCCCTTTGTTACCTATAAATCAGAGGGAACCGGTCTTGGCCTGGCGGTAACATCAGAAATCATGGCTG
>ENA-OPSL01000398-OPSL01000398.1-human-gut-metagenome-genome-assembly--contig:-NODE-398-length-12824-cov-1.582739_pt1 | contig 12824 bp, 6 predicted proteins | sample MGYA00241458_ERZ501908 | MGnify/ENA primary metagenome ERZ501908 (study PRJEB25962, sample SAMEA2042444) | human gut metagenome | biome: human gut; feature: human-associated habitat; material: faeces... | reverse complement strand
CCAGAACAATTCCATATACCAATGCTTCCAGTGTAACCCAGTTTCCACTGCTCTCGATATAAAGCAGCGGTGTCACTCCATAATGGTTAAACATCGGATTCAGCAGTGCGACGATCAAAAGACTTGGAATTGTCAGGAGAAAGTTGATCTTCAGGACCTTTCCCACTCCGTTCAGCCACATGGAATATGCAGTAGCAGCCACAAAAGACACTGCCAGATAAACCGGATGCTGGATAAACATGGTAAACCCCAGCACCACGGCAAAATAAAAGAAATTCAAAATGGGATGGCATCTGGAGAAGGCATCAGTCATAATACTGATCCCCCACATCCCTGCCAAGATTACAGGTATAACGCCATTCTACGGTATCCCCGTCTTCCAGCGTATACTTGGAGCATCCATAATTCGGATACCAGCCATTAACACAGTACATCCATCCGGAGTCCTTGCCACAGTCAAATTCATACAGATTGTTGATACCTGAAACATAATAACTGTTATACATAGGAGTCCATTCCGATTCCATCTGGATTCCAGCCTCATTGCACACACGTTTCAGTACATCAAATACAGTTTCGCCTTCATAGAATTCCACTTCAGAAGGATACAGGATCCATCCGTCTGCAGGGACAAACTCTGCTTTGGACTCCTTCAGGTCATTCCAGTTATTCAGGATCGTAGAACATTCTATAGAGAAGGTACAGGTCATTGCTGTATCTTCATCCGAACTGTCTCCGCTGCCTGATGTGTCCCCGGAACTGTTGTCTGCAGAAGAACCATCCTGCCCGGAGGTCGGGTTTCTATCTGTATCTGCCTGGTCTGAGGAACTACCGGTAGATTTATTGTCTTTTGACTGTGTATCTTCTCCTTTTGCATTATCTTTGGTATTATCTTTGGTTTCATCATCCGCCTGGTCGTCTGCAGCTTCTCCTGTGGTGGAGCCTCCGATCAGATAAAAATCTCCGCCCGTTTTTGTTACATTAAAAGTAAGGGTTGTCCGTTTTACTTTCTTTTTGCCACTTTCCCTGGTAGAGATCTTCGCAGTATCCAGTTGATAAATCTTTCCATTCTCTTCCAGACAATAGAGAACTTTATCTGCGTTCCATTCTTCTTTCAGATTAAGGGTCAGTTTTGCCGGAGCAGCCAGGTTCATCTTCTCCAGTGTAACCTTCAGTGCATACGGTGCATTATTGGCAGCTTTCTTTATTTCTTCTGTCCCGTCCTCTGTACACTGTACCAGAAGCTTCTGTTCTACAGGATTCTGAATCTGGCTTCCATTGTAGGTCCATTTATATCCAATACCACTGTCTGTTTTTCCCACAAAATAAAACTTCTCATCTTTTCCCGCAATGGTCTCCATCTGCGCCTGGGTGATAATCCCATCCTCCGGAAGCTGCGTCTTTGTTTTTAATGGTTCTACATCTGTATCCTGTTCCTCATCGGAACTGTTCATGATATCTGCTCCCTTTTGGGAAAGCTGTGTCATATTGTCATTTCCGCTGCCGCAGCCTGTGAGGGAACTTACTCCCAGAAACAAAGCAAGCCACAATGCAAGTCCCTTTTTCTTTCTGCTCATTTCTTCTTCCTCCGCTTACGTATAAGAGCTTTCACTCCTGCTTTAATGCCGCTTCCTGCCAGACCTCCTGCCAGAGCACCAGCTGCTGCAAATCCAAAGATCATACCATATTCTTTCTTATCAGAAGTCAGAACACCGGATCCGGTATCCTCTGCTGACTCTATGCTGCCATCTGCATGGTCATCCGCCAGAGAGGTTTCCTCTGATTCCACATAAGGCTCTGCCTCAAAATCCCATCCTACGGAATTTTTACCATTCTTTGACTTGCTGTTCTTTGATTTACTGTTTTTGGAACTGCTTTTAGAGTTCTTATCCGAAGAGTTACCAGAAGCACTCTTTCCTGAATCTCCTGCATTGCCTGAACTTCCTTTGCCTGATGACTTGCCGCCCAGAGATTTACCGGAACCACCGGGCTTTTTCGTATTTATATTACCGCTGCTTCCCGATGGGTCTGCTGCAGGAGCAGAGGTTGGAGTTGGAATAGGAGTCGGCTCCTTTAAACCAGTGCCGGTTCCGTCACCCTTTCCCCCTTTACTGATACTTACATCTGACATATCATAAAGACCTGTTTTTCCGTCTTTCAGACGCTGATAAGCCACCAGTGCATAATACCCCTGTTCTGTAGCCATACCATCCAATGTACCTGCAGCAGCACCGCCATTATTTCCGGCGCCTGCTTTTACATGCATGAATCCACTTCCTGCAATATGATAAGTAATGAGATTCTCTATTGTCCAGTGTCCGCCCTTTATAAAACGGGAATCTGTTTCCGGATCAATGCCCAGACTGCACAAAGCAGTAATGACCTGTGCACAGGATTCCTCTGTTTCGACTCCCATGGTAGAATAACCACCACTGTCGTTCTGCATTTCAGACAGCCGGGCAAGTCCACGGTCAATGGCAGCAGTCACATTTTCATATCCTGCTTTATGGTAGTATGGTGCCAAAGCCTGCAAGGTCATTCCTGTAACATCCGAATCCGCATTACTTCCCATCAAAGCCCATCCACCCCCGGACAGCTCACTCTGCAGCAGGAAATTTACCAGTGCAGCTTCTGAGTTCTGTTCTTTGGCAGACGGATTATCAGGAAAAGAATATTCCGGATGACAGTTCACTGCCAAAAGCGCCCAGATAGGACCGTTTAATCCCTGTTCCTTTACCAGACTAAGATCAGAAATGTATTTAAAAAGATAACCGCCTACATTACGGGCATCCTTCCCTTCTGCAGTCAGTACAAGAACCCTCTTGGAATACTCCGTATATTTGGAAGTATTGGTCAGAATTCCTTTCTTTTCCTCAATATAATTTGCTGTATGATTATAATAAGTAGAGAAATATTTCTCCTTCAGACTCAGTCCACCCCTTGCCAGCCCCAGCACATACCATTCACTTCCTACCGAAGGATTGGTATCTGTGGCACGCATATAGGCACTGGTCTCAGCCATGACCTGACTGACAGATTTCTTCAGGGTATTCGCCCCCTGCATAACAGTTACCTTACAGGTCGCTGTCATCTCCGGATGCTCTGCTACTGTCGCTGTGATCGTAGCTTTGCCATTCTTTACTGCTGTGACAACTCCTTTTTTGCTTACCTTTGCAATAGAAGTATTACTGCTCTTCCAGGTAACATTGTAATTTTCCGTAACGGATTCCGGTATTGGAACTACTTTAAGGGTATGTTTCTGGCCACGGTTGATCTTTATGGAGCTGCTGTTAAGAGAGATTCCCTGCAGACCTGCCGGAAAATCTGCCACGATCAGATGCGTTAAAGTTCTGGCACTGTCCAGATAGAAAGTTCCGTCTTCCTGCATCTGTGGGGTCAGTTCCATAAAAGAATCTTCCGCAGATCTGAGGATTCTCGGTTTTGTCAGGCTCTCATACCCTTCCGGTACAGGAAAGGCCAGCGAGATCATTGTCATGGGTTGATATGCTTCTCCTGTACGGATATCTGTATAGGAAATCTCTATGTCATAAAGAAGCTGCGGCAGAGTACCCGGATAAGCTTCTGTCAGTTCCTGAATAGTCTGTTCCTGATCAGAACTCTCCTGTACATGAAGCTGCACATACCAGGGATTCCCTGTTACTGTTACTCCATTGACAGAAGAAATCTGAGCTGCAATACGGTTCCGGACAGTTTCCAGTGCCTCTCTGATCCCGGAATTCACCGCTGCCTGCTCATCCTCTGTCAGACTGTCGTAAGTGTCACTGGCAAGACAGAAATCTGCGATCATCTCTGAATCCAGATCTATTTCCTCTGCTTCTGCAGCTTTCTGAATATAAGAACACATGGTCTGTATATCCAGCATGGTTCCGTTGTCTTTCTTATTTTCATTTTCCGATGTTTCTTCTTCATATGCGCCAGTTTCTGTTTCTGATCCGGACGGTTCTGTTTCAGACTGAAACTCATCCGCAGCAGTCCCCTCCCTGTCAGAATCATCACTGTGTACTGCGGCAGAACTTTCTTCGGCCTGTTCTGTATGTATCTGTTCTGCCGGTGGCTCCTGTGCTCCCGGTACAGGACATGTAGTAACTGCCATTCCTGCACTGAGAAGCAGTGCCATCCATTGTTTATTCATTTACTTGCTTCCTCCGCTTTTTCTGATTCTACAATCAAACGGATAAAATCCTCCGCTTAGCAATTATTCGGTTAAATCACAAAATGACAGATGATTCTCTCCTGCAAAATGACAGGAGAGAAATAACATCTGCCTTATTTTTATTTATCCTTTTTTCCGAATTTAACAGCAATTATCATGGCTATTACAATGTTTATCACAAAATTCCATCCAAAAGTATGTAGCCATATCCCTGACAGGTCTTTGATCCCTGATATATTATTATGGAATACAAATTCTTCTGAAATGAATATACCCGCTAAACTTGCGAAAAACATTGCCAAAACAGCCAATAGAAATATTTTTATTATTCTTTTCATGCATTCAGAAACTATTTCTTTTGATTATCTTTGCTTTTTTTGGAAGAATGCAGTGTGCCAATAATGACACATTGCATTCTGGCATTTTGTTATTTAATGACTACTTTTTTTACTTTAGAGAAAGAACCGTATACTGCTTTGCCGTTTACTTTTCTGTAAGCGCGTACTTTGTAATAACGGGTCTTGCCTGTGGCAAGTTTCTCTTCTGTCATACCAGTTCCTTTTGTGGTTTTTATACGTGTGTATTTACCATTTTTGGAAGCACTGGCGTATACCTGATATCCATCAGCGGCTTTTACCCTGCTCCATTCCAGAACTGCAGTTTTGGATGTGGATCCCACAGACAGAGACGGAACAGAGAAGACTGCTTTACCCTTTACTGCTATTGAATAACTTCCGTAAACCTTCTTACCATTTACATTTCGGTAAGCACGTACTTTGTAATAGTAGGTTGTTCCTGTAGCTGCTTTCTTATCAAGGAAGGTAACTGCACTGTTCTTTGCGGTTGATCCAATTGCTGTATACTTGCCATCCTTTGAAGCAGAGCGGTATACTCTGTAACCGTTTGCTCCGGAAACCTTATTCCATGTGACACGGATGGTGGTATAGTTCTCGGAATCAGTTGCTGCGATCTTTACTTTTCCAAGCTTCGCTTTTCCAATCACACCATCTTTGTCATAACTGCTTACAGTCTTTCCGCCCCATGTATAAGAATAAGCTCTTACTGTGTAATAGTAAACTCTTCCTGTAACTGCTTTCTGATCCTTATAGGAAATATCTGTTACCTGATCTGCAATCTTCTTCCAGCTTCCTGTTTCTGTTCTGCGGTATACTATATATCCATCTGCATTATCAACACTGCTCCAGCTTACCTGGATTGTCTTGTAATTGAGGGCTTTTGTCTGCAGGTTAGCAGGCATATCTGCTTTGAAGGCGTCCTGTTTGCCTGCAAGTTCAATATGATAATCTGCAACAATGGTCTTGATCAACTCTAATTGCTTTGCATTCCACATATAGGACTTGCCTTCTGCGCTCATGCTGTCAATGAGTTTCTGAAGTGCTGCAAGTTCTGCTTCTACACTTGCAATGTTTTCTTTAGTAACAGCTGTCGGAAGGTTGCTGATCCAGTCGTCTGCCTGCTGTGCATCAGAGATATCTTTGCCGGCCTTGTCAGCCTGTGCTGTCAGTGCGGCGATCACTTCTGCAAAAGTCATTTCCTGATTTCCGACTTTGACCTTCAGACCTGCCATTGCATTTTCCTGTCCCTGGTAATCTTTCGCATAACGGTCAAGGAATGCTTTTACCTGTGGATAAGAATCTCTGTCTACAGGGTGGTCTTTTACAGTTGCGTAAATTAAAGCTGCTTCATCTGCGAAAAGCTGCTGGTATTCATTCTGACCTTTTTCATAAGTCAGAGCCATGGCGATCAGTTTCTCCATGTTCTCTACCAGTGCGGTGTTTTCACTTCTGAATTTCTTTTCTTCTGTTTCTGTTAACTGATCATAAGCGTTCTTAGCTGCTGCAATCTGTTTCAGCTCTGTTTCGGTAAGTGCACGTTTCGCAGTATCACCTGCTGCAGGAATTTCCTCTTCTGTGGAGAAATCTGCATCCGGTACTTCTGCTTCATCTGCAATTACAGAGTCAGTGTTCTCTTCATTAGAAACATCTGCATTGTCTTCTGATGGCTGAATATTCATCTGCGCTGCAGGCTGCTCACTGATATCAGAAGTAAATGCATCTGCGCTTCCGTCTGAGAAATCAGAACCTTCTGCCGGAACTTCCTGTGCCGGGAGCTCATCTGACTGTACAGCTTCCTGTGCTGCAGGTACTGTAGTCGGCTGAGGCGCTTCATAAGCGCGGACAGTTTCTGCATCCGGGAGTGCCTTGAGCATCGCTTTCAGTGCATCAGATTTCAGCTGATAGAGATAACCTTCTGCTTTTTCCAGAGAACTTAAGTTTGTAACCTGAGCTTTCTGCTGATCATCAAGAGTATTGTATAATGCTCTTGCATTTGCCACATAATCTTTCCAGCTATTCCAGATCTTCTCTGTCGGTACGTTGTTATTCTTTTCTGTCAGTTTCAGAGGTCCGTCAGACAAAGCACCTGTAGAGGATGTGGTGATATTCAGTTTATCAATAAAGGAAATCACATATCCTACTTTTGCATCTGTACTCTGGCGTCTGATAAACAATTCTGCTTTCTCAAGCTCTGCATAGTTAGTAACACGTTTCTTCTGATCTGCTGTCAGTGCATCATAAGCAGTTCTGGCTTCTATGACAAGAGCCTGTTTCTTCTGATAATTATCGGAAGTCACTTCACCGATTGCCTTGATCTTATCTACAACTGCGGCTGCAGCCTTCAAATCCGGAATCAGGTTTCGTAAATACTGTAAGGTACTGTAGTTAGTTACCAAAGCTTTCTGGGCTTCAGTCAGTGCATTATACTCTGCCTGTATGTTGTCCAGAAGCTGCAGAACATAGGGATCAAGGGTTAATGCATCTGAAGGAAGTGCATTAATTGCCGCAACCACCTTCTCAGCAGCTGCTTTATCCTTTTCTTTCTGTGTCTGCCCCTTCTCCAGTTCTTTTATCCTGGCTTCTGCTTCTGTCAGCTTAGAATAATTGGAGATTACAGATTTTGCTTCATCATCAAGTGCATCGTAAAGATTTCTTGCCTTTACTACAGCATCCTTATCCTCCAATGTCAGCTTATCTGCTGCCGGCAGAGCATCAATAGCTGCGATTACTTTTGTAATAGAATCACCTTTACCGTTCTCTGCTGCAAGAAGCTTTCTCAGTGTGTCTTTGTTAAAGATTGCTTTGTGTTTTTCGTCTAATGCATTGTAAGCGTTTCTTGCTGCTTCAATTTCTTCTTTTGTGCTGTTATCACTAAGCGCAAGTATCAGGTCATTGACGGTTTTGGTTGGGACTTTTACGTCTGAAAAATCCCAGAAAACAGTTGTATTTTTTTCTTTTAAGTGAATGCGCTGATAACTTCTTACATATCCTTCCAGACCTCTTGCAATCTGTGCTGGATCATACCAGAAGAATCCAGGAATTCCACCTGTTTCAAAATTGATCAGGTCAAATGTAGCATCCAATATGGTGTTACCATTTTTAATAAATCCTGTATCTCTGTTCAGAATGTCTCTGTCGTAAGTTGTTGCATACAGAAGTCCCTGAGCATCATTCCATGCATTGTTTCCATCAATTCCATTGGAGTTTGGATCAGTCTGTTCATATGCAGCAGTACACAATGCACCAGTTGCACGCTGAACCTGCATTGGAACATATTTTGCCTCAAATGATTTATTGATTACATTTGTTACATCCTCAAATCCAGATTTGTTATACCAGTAAAGTAAAGTCTGCCATGCCATAAAATTATCTGAGTTGTCTAATGGATGTTCTCCATCTTCTGACTGGGTTAATGTTTTATCTATTCCGGCAGCTTTCTCATGCGCCCATTTATCCATATCTGCATTTGTAAAGTTTTTTGATTCATAACCAACTGCTTTCAAAGCATGGATTGTATATTCCTTTGCCAGATAATTTGTACTATTTACAATTTCCGGCTGAGAGATAAATTCCAGAAGATCATAGCTGTCAATATCTCTTGGATCATATCCAATTGCTTCGATAGTAAGTACAAGTTTCTGGTATACGTTGTATTTCTCAGGATCTAATTCTACTCCATTATCTTTCATTTCCTGAAGTTTCTTTTTGGTATTTACAAACCATTTGTCGAAATACTGTTTATCTCCATTTGGATAATAATGGCATCTTGCAGCAGTAAATACAAACCAGATATTGTTATCGTTCCAGCAAGGATTATCTACATCATAAGATCCTCCTTTCAGGATAAGGTTTATTGCATCCTGAGCTTTCTGATAATACCAGTCATCTGTATGAGCTACCTTGTCCCCGTTATCAACGACTTCGCAGGTTCCTTTAAGAACATTTACACGGAATACATATCCATCCTCTTTTGCCTGAACTGCATTTGTAACTGTCAGGCTTGGAGTTGTATTATCTTTCCATGTTATAGTTACAGGTCTGTTTCCAAGATAACTCATTTCCACATTGGCGGATTTGATGTCGGATACATTCAGATCTGGTGTAACACCATAAGTATCAATCAAATTCTGTTGTTTTGCTGTTACATTTGCAAATTCAAAATGATCGATTTTAACACTAGTATCACCTACATAAGGATAATAATAGGTATTTGTTTTCCCATATTTGTTTTGATCTTTTGGAGTTTCTGTGTTCCATACTTTCTTTTCAGTAATTACTGGTTTAACATCTAATGTAACAATTACTTCGCGTGGAGAATAGTATGGATAGCCATTATTTTTATCAGCAGATATTTCCCAGTATTTATCAAAGTCAAATCCTTCGTAGGTATCTTGGGAATGCATTTGTTCCGTTGTACGAGCGCATTGTTGGTTAGTTTGCTGAGTATGGCTATAATCTTCTTCTGAATCTTCTCCATATACAAATAATGTAGGCATCAAAGAATTATCATAGTAACAATTTTGGAACAGGTTATTGTTTGAGGTTTGAGCAAATGGTGCTATAAAAGAAAAGCCCCAACTAGCATCCTCAGTGTCATAGAATTTTTGTAACTTTTGAAGGTTTCCCTTTAAATCACGATTATAACTTCCAGCAGAGTAACAGCTTGTATATTTTGCAGTGCTATGTTTCCAAATATCACCAAATTCTGATAAACAGATATTATATTTAATATGTTCTTCATTATCAAAGGCATTATCTACTTCTTCAACATTATAATTTACACTTGCATTACAATTATTTATTGTTCCATCAACAGAATAAATTATTGAAAAAAGTAATGACTCGCATTCTGGTGATATTTTTATATTAATTGAACCTGAAATTTCAATTCCCTGAAGCTTTCCATTGGAGGCTCCATTCATGAAAAAACTATCTTCATAATCGGTCGTTGTAGATTGTATAGTACAACTTTCAATGTATATTCTTAAATGGCTAATAGTTCCATTTATTATAAATGGAAATAATTGTCTACCATTTTGAAATTTTTCAGTAGAGTATTTTAGTAAATGTCCTTGACCATCAAAGTAACCATTAAATTTTTTATAACTTAAAGAAGTTGTATCTAACTGCTGTATAGAAATATCATTTTTTAGTAAAATTGTTTGATTTTGAAAAGTATTTCCGTTTAATACTTGATTTTTAAATTCATTAAATCCAGCAGCATTTGAAATTTCATATTCTCCGTTTGAATTTAATTTAAAACCATCTTCTGCATTTACTGTCATAACAGATAAACTGAATATAGCTACTGCAATAAAAAACAAAGATATTGTCACAAAATATATTTTATGTATTTGATTTTTTATATTTGTCATATATATTTTCCACCTAAAAAAGTCAGAGAGTAAATACTTTTCGCATTTACTCTCTAACTTAAAATTATTTTATAATATCAAATTAAAACCAAGGATCTACCTTAGTCCATACACCAGTATTATTTTTAATATAACCTGTTTGACCTAAATCAAGGCCAGTTACCATGCTAAATGCAAGGCATACACTTGTATTTGATGATGTTAATACGGTGTCTACACCACTATTGTTTGTGTTTCCGTCAATTAAAACCATCCATCCTGAATAATCATTATAATCTTTTTCAGATAACCAGTCTTTTTCATGAACTGTATTATTAAAAGTGCTATTTACAGATAAATTAAGAGAAGTTTCAGTAGCATTCAAATTAGTTAAATAAGCATATGGTTGATGAGTTGCTATTTTATTATTACTTTTTGTTCCATTGTCTCCAAAAAATCTGTTATTCTGAGAATGATTGGTCATCTTGATTGCCGGGATATAATTGCTTGTATAAGTTACTCCGTCAAAACGTATAAGAGCTCTGATACCATTTTAAGTCGCCAAGATAATGATATTCAACTCCTGCAACAGTTTCTGTTGTTACTTTTTCTGTTGGATACAGCTTTTTCAATGCATCCAAGACAGTATCACCTTCGTTTAATGTTACATCAGCAGATTTAATTACTTTTCCATCCATAACCTTAGTCTGAATAGATACCGGCAATGTAAAACTTTTTTTGTCTGTTATTTCAGTTGCAAAAGCTGGCACACTCATGGTCACAACCATCATAACAGCCATTAACAGAGCCATGATACGTTTTGTTAATTTCATTTTTAAATTTTTCATATTGTTCTCCTTTCTTTTTGGAATGAAATTAAACAGTTACTTATATTACAGGGAAAATTCCCCCAATAATATCTAAATAATTTTACACAGTATCAACTATAAATTAACGTTTGATACCTGTTTTCCCTAAAAAATGGTACAAAAAATAAACCTCCGTTATGCCTACAGATGTTTGTTTTTTATTTTTACTAAAGTCCGTCTCCTGACTTAAAGTTCCAACCTACTTGCTACCCTTCTCGGAAAGGATCTTTCCAATGGTTTCGCAGTGTTCGTCCTTATTACAGTGGGGATAAACCGTACCGGTATCTCACCGGATTTCCGAAAACTAAAGGGATAAAAGGCGACTTCCGATATTCAGTTATCAAAGTGCAAAAAAAATCCCCACCATACTGGCAGGGAATATAATGTACAGATTGAACTTTCACCCATATCCTTCGCATTATAGTATTCCCTTTGAATACCATTACAAGAATACAGTGAACTGCAGACTAAATATACTGCAAGGGACTTATACCCTGTTTGGGATTCTCACCCAACAATTCTTCAATCATTACCGTAGTAACGAGCTGTACGTGTGCGCTAAACGCTATTTATTTAATAAACTAATCTTAACACCCACCCAGTGCTTTGTCAATCTTTTTCACAATTTTACATAAATGAAAATCCAAAGATGACCAAAAACTTCCTCCTGCCAGTTATTCTTATTTTCCGACCAGCAGGAGGAAGTTTCCTTTGCGTTACATATTATACTCTTTATAAAGTTCTTTCCGCCTCTCAGCATCCGTCGCAGCACCCTGAACTTCCGCACTTCTTCCATCCAGGATCAGACGATTGATCAAGACTCCAAGACGCGCCTCACCCTGAAGCTCTCCAATAACCTTTCCACGGGCCTCTCCTATGGATTCTCCAATAACTTTTCCACGCGCTTCTCCACGTGCTTCTCCAATAGACTCTCCCAGAACCTTTCCTTCCGCACGTAATCTTTCAGATTCCAATTCTAACACTTTTCCACCCATAGTCTCACCTAACCTTTCCCGGACTACTTCCTCATCACGGCAAATGTAATCCGATATTTTTGTAATCAGTTTATTTAAATTCGTGTATAACTCTGCCCTTCCTGTTTCTGTCAGTTCTTTTTCAAGCGTTGCTCGAATGTCTTCGTATTCATCCAACAAAGACTGCAGCCTTTCCGGATCTTGATTTATTTTATGTATCTCTTTCTCATACCGCATAATATAAAACGGCAGAAACATCAGCAGATTCTTCTCGAAAATTTTATCTTTCGTATATTCATCAAGTTTTACAGTAGGGATACGGTATCTGCGTCCGTACTTTCTGGCCGAATCTAAAGCAATAGCAAAATCATACTCGATCATCCGGATTGCCATTGTGGTATCATCAACACTCTGACATTCGATATGATACAACTTCCTTCCAATCCTCAGGCAGGAGTCTGTAATAATCTCACCATTCTCCTGATGATGCTCATTTCGAAGCTGTATAATCTCTACATCCTCCGGATATGAAGTCTGAAATACTTCATTGATCAACGGTATCGCCAACTGCGGTATCTTCTCGATCATTGTACGGAATACGTCATCAAAGATCGTATTATTATTCATTGAATCCCTCACTTTCATTATAGCATTTCTATATGTTTTCTAAAACCCCCGAACTACTACTGACCGCAAAAAAATAATTCACTTTTAACCGTTTCTGCCTCCTCTCCTTCAGACAAGGCAAAAAACAGAATACCCTTCTTTCACAATCATTCATCCCTGTCCGAATTATAAAGTTTGAAATATCCTAATGAAAATGTCGGCGAACGCCAGATGAACCTGCCTTGAAATGCCAGATCAGGCAGCAGGTGATAAATTTTCACTACAATCACAGTTTAGATTACATTGTTCCAAAATGCAAGGCCTATTTTCTCACATCCTATATTCAGCCCAGAAAAGCTATTTTCAATGCCAACCATAATATATTTCCATACATCCAGTACCCAGTCTGGAAAAATCCACCATTTATTTGCATTTTTTTCAAAAAACCAATTGATTCTTCTCACAAAACATATATAATAGAATCAAACCAA
>ENA-OPSL01000389-OPSL01000389.1-human-gut-metagenome-genome-assembly--contig:-NODE-389-length-13111-cov-1.394914_pt1 | contig 13111 bp, 10 predicted proteins | sample MGYA00241458_ERZ501908 | MGnify/ENA primary metagenome ERZ501908 (study PRJEB25962, sample SAMEA2042444) | human gut metagenome | biome: human gut; feature: human-associated habitat; material: faeces... | reverse complement strand
TAAGAGTAATTCCCAGCAGCAGCGGAACATCTCCGCCCAGCCCCGCCGTTACTGCCGCCTGTCCCAGCCCTGGATAGGAAAATACCTGCTCCACAAGAACCGAGCCTCCTATGATCTCACTGACAGATGCAAACTGCAGGGTCATGGCCGGAAGCAGCACATTACGAATGCCATGGCGAAGAATGATGCTTCCGGTTTTCTCTCCCCGCGCCTTTGCAAAAAGGATGTAATCGCTTTCCATTATATCAATCATTTTTTCCCTGGTATGTAATGTGATATTCGAAATTCCGGTTATGCTTAAAGTGACTGCCGGAAGAATGGCATGACGCACTCTGTCCAAAAAGGTAACACCGCTGACTTCTACTCCAATAGGAACACTAAGTCCAATGGGAAGGATTTTCATCCAGACTCCAAAAATGATCAACAGCAAAAGCGCCAGCCAGAAAGAAGGAGTACTGGCAATCACCAGCGAATAACCTTTTATGATCTTATCCGGCAGCCTGCCCTGAAACACCCCTGCAATTACCCCCAGAAGGAAACCCACCAGGCCGGAAACCACCCACGCCAGTCCCATAAGAAAAAGAGAATTTCCCAGCTTCACTGCAATGACCTTTGTCACCGGCTGCCGGTATAACAGAGAAATTCCCCCATCTCCCTTTATAAATGCATTCAGCCAGTTCAGATATCTCTGCACTGGCGGTTCATCCACGCCCCAGTAGGAGCGCAGCTTTTCTTTTTGTTCTTCACTCATACTGCCCAGGGCAGCCTGCCCCACATTGGCCTGTAACGGGTCAATGGGGGAAGCTGATACAAGGGCAAAGGTAAGAATGCTTACTGCAAAAAGCAGTAATATGATTCGTAGCAGGTTCTTTCCTGCGTAAATACCTATACGTTTCATCTTAATTTATCCGTTTCGTTTTTTCCTACTCTTCATACCTGATACATGTACAAAAAGTATTCCTTATTGCTCTCTTTATTCCCACTCCCACTGGTCAACATTGTTTACAATAGACCAGCCATGGCCATGAGGATGTAATTTCTGATCTGCCACTTTCAGACCGTCACGTACAAAATAAAGATGGTCAATATTGCACAGCCAGATCCACGGAATATCCCCTTCCTGTGTAATTCCTGTGTTTCCGTCCCACTGGGCTTTTTTCCAGAGATCGTAGGATTCTTCCAGATTGCTGCTTGCAAGTGCTTCGTCCATGTATTTGTCAACTGTCTCATTTGCATATGGAGAATATTCCGCACTTCCGGTATCTTTGATGGTGTGATAAATATTGTAAAGCTCCATAGGGCTATGTGCTCCCCATCCCCATATAAGCGGTTCTGACTGTGCCTGATCGTAGGCGGTATCCCAGCCAACACCAGAAGTAGTTACATCAATTCCAAGCTCACGCAGCTGATTGGCAGAGTCTTCTGCAAGTGCCTGACGCACAGAATCTCCATTTGAAAACATAATGGTAAGCTCTGCTTTTTCCCCATCTTTTTCTCTTATTCCGTCATCTCCTTCAATCCAGCCTGCTTCTTCCATCAAAGCCTTCGCTGCATCAAGGTCATACTCTGTAACAGCCTCCTCGTTGTACCATGGCATTTTATCACAAACGCTATAGGCTACTGTTCCATAACCATTGAGTACATTTTTGATCATCTCTTCTCGGTCAATAGCAAGATTAATTGCACGTCGTACCTTCACATCGGAAGTCAGACTGTTTCCATATGTGATACCGTCCTTTTCTTCTGGTTCTGTACATGGAAGATTAAAGCCACGGTTATCCACAGTTGCCACACTCAGGAGTTCATATCCGTCAATTTCCTGATCACTGTAAGATGCTGCTGTGTGAGCTACATCTGCCTGTCCGGACATTGCCGCTGCCATGGCTGCATCTTCTTCCATAAACAGCACGGTCAGTTTTTTAATCTTTGGTTCTTCTCCGTAGTAATCCGGGTTTGCTTCAAAAATAACCTGCTGTCCTTTGTCCCACTGCTTCATAATATAGCGTCCGGAACCAATTGGATTCTGTCCATAATTTTCATCATAGGCATGCTCTGGTACGATTCCCACAATTGCCATGGTGTATGGCCAAATGGAATATGGCTCATTCATATGAAACTCTACCGTCGTATCGTCCACTGCAACCGCTTCCTTCAACATGGTAAAATCGTTTACAGAGCTTTCATCGCGACAGGTATTAAAGGTAAAAGCAACATCAGAGGCGGTCAATGGCTCCCCATCTGTAAACTTCACATCATCACGGATTTTTACAGTCCAGGTAAGACCATCGTCACTGCAGGAATACTCTGTAGCAAGGTCATTTTCAATTCCAAGGTCCTTGGTGGTACGAACCAGGGTACTCTGGATCAACGGCTCATGAACATGCTCTCCGGCTCCCCATCCGTAAGCCGGATCAAAACCGGATTCCGGTTCTGATGTGGTTGGCATTGTAACTACCACAGACTGATCCTCCGCACCCGCATAAACATTCCCGGCTGGTACAGCCAGCAGCATGGCCGCTGTACATAATAAACTGATTACTTTCTTGATTTTCATAGCAGTTCTCCCTCTTGTTTTTATTATCAGCAGAAATATTATTTTCTGAAGATTTCTGATTCTTTTTTCTCCCATCCCTCATTTCTTCTCAGCGCGTGTCTGAAAAAGGCTTTCTGCAAGATGTACATCACAATTTGTGGAGATTTTTCCCGGATTCGGGTGAAATATACCGCAAAGTGGGGCGTGCAGACTGCGGAATTTTTTCAAATACGCTCCAGATAAGAAAGGCAGTTATAAGCTTTTGTCCTATAACTGTCTTTCTATAGAAGGTCTGTATTTACATGTAATAATGAGTGGAGGTGTTACATGTAACTATGTATAAAAATTCGCATTTCAGGCGTTTTCTGCCTTACTGCTGAAACCTATTGTACCAGAATCAACAGGTATCACAAGCTCCCCAGGGGGATATTTACCCATTCCCATTTTGCATATTTTTCTGCTTTTATGGAATATCTTACAAGGAAATTTCAAGAAAAAAAATCCTGCTCGCAGGATTCTCCGACTGCGGTGGGGCGCCTCGAGCGGCAACTCCCCTATCGTCGCAGTGCAATCCTGCCCGGCAGGGCTTTCTTCTGTGCTTATTTTACTCAAATACTGCATCCACCAGCTTCTTTGTATACGCCTCTTTCGGCTCATTGATAATATCATCCGGCTTCCCGCTCTCCACCACTTTTCCGTCATACAGAACCAGCACCTTATCGCAGAAGCTCTGTACAAGTGCAAGATTATGGCAGATAAATATAAAGGATAAGCCATGTGTATCCTTCAGCTCTTCCAGAAGCTCCATGATCTGCTTCTGAATGGTCACATCCAGTGAGCTGGTAGCTTCATCGCAGATCAGCACCTTCGGTTCCACTGCCAGTGCCCTTGCAATTGCAGCTCTCTGGCACTGTCCTCCACTGACCTCATGTGGATATCTTTTAGCCAGCTCTTCTTCAAGTCCGCACTGTTCCAGCAGTTCTTTCACCCTTATTGCGATATCGGCCTTCTTCATGCCGCGATTTCGAAGGCTCTCTCCGATTCCGTCTCCCAAAGTTCTTCTCGGGTCAAAGGAACCTGCCGGATTCTGAAAAACCATCTGTATATCTCCATATACCTCTTTCAGCTGACTTTGTTTCAGTCTTGTAATATCTTTTCCTTCAAATTTCAATGTACCCTCTGTGATATCAGTCAGCCGGGTGAGCAGCTTTGCTATTGTACTTTTCCCACTGCCGGATTCTCCTACGATTCCCAGCGTTTCTCCTTTTTTTAGTGTAAAGCTTACATCATTTACTGCTTTAAAAGGATTTTTTCCTCTCTGGGTAAATATTTTTGTTAAATGTTCTGCCTCTAAAAGTATGCTCATACTCTGACCTTCCTTTGCAGCTTTGGTACAGCCTCCAGCAATTTCCTGGTATAAGGATCCCGGGGATGATCCAGTACACGGTCTGCTGTGCCATATTCTACTGTTTTGCCATTTTTCAAAACCAACACAGTATCTGCCATTGCCCGGACTACTCCGATATCATGTGTCACGATCACGATTGCAGTTCCAAACAACTCTCTTAACTTAAGCATTTCCTTTACAACCTGACGCTGTACAGACACATCCAGAGCACTGGTCGGCTCATCTGCAAATAAGATAGGCGGATTCATAAGCATGGCGATTGCAATACCTGCTCTCTGATTCATTCCGCCAGACAGTTCAAATGGATAACTGTCCCACACGCGCTGGCTATCCTTAAAATTCAGTTTGTCAAACAGATCCATTGCCCTGATTTTGGCCTCACTTCTTGTTATCTTTGTATGCGCACACATACTTTCGTAAATTTGCTCTCCAATGGTGCGGATCGGACACAGAGAGGCACCTGCGTCCTGAAAGATCATTCCGATTTTTGCACCTCTGATCTTTCTTTTTTCTTTCTCCGGTATATCCAGGATATTCTGATCCATATATCGGATATCTCCTCTTGTCACAAGACCATCCGATCCCAGAAGTCCCATTGCAGCTTTGATCAGAGTGCTTTTTCCACTGCCTGATTCCCCCACAAGACCAAGTATTTCTCCATGTTCAAGGGAGAAGCTCACATTATGAACCACCGCTTTCCCGCCAAATGATATCTCTACGGAATCGTAGGTCAGTATTTTTCTATCCATCTGTAAACCATCCTTGTTAATCCTTACCAAATCAGGGGCAAAATAGTTTTTGCCCCTGAAATATCATCGTTCAAATGTTCTTCATTTATTGTTACAGTTTAGTTGATATCCAGATCTGCAGTCAGTTCATAATAGTCACATGGATGTGCAGTCAGTCCTGTTACATTAGACTGCATGATCATACTCATTCTCAGGTGAGAACAGAATACATAGGCATTATCATCCAGGATTGTCTGCTGCATCTGAATCGCCAGATCTGAATGCTTGTCTGCATCAAATTCTTGCTTCATCTGTTTTTCCAGATCTTCCAGTTGATCACTGTGATAGTGTCCGTTATTGCTTGCAGATTCATCCAGTGTACAGGAAGTGAAGAAATACTCCGGATCTCCTGTAGGTGCAGTTACCATGGCACTTGCATATACATCCCATAATGTAGGGTCTTTACGGATAGTATTATTATCAGAGGTACAATTTATCTGAACATCCATGCCGATTTCTTTCAAAGTTGCCTGTGCAGACTCTGCAAGAAGCGGAAGCTCCTGACGGCTGGGATAAGTAAGCCAGCGGATTTCCAGTTTCTGTCCGTCTTTTTCACGGATACCGTCACCATCGGAATCCACCCATCCAGCTTCCTCCAGAACCTTCTTTGCCCCATCAGGATCATAGCTCTCTGTTGTCAGATTCTGTCCGCCAAAAGAGAAAGTATCCGGGAAAGCACCCACTGCAGGATATCCATATCCATTCAGAAGCACAGACACAAAGCTGTCCTTATCAATACCCATGGCAATTGCTTTGCGCACTGCAGGGTCAGATGTTACAGGACTTTCAAAGTTCATCCATGCATAGAATGCACGGCTTGTAGCTGTACTGGTAAATGTAAAATCATCATTTTCAAATAAGGGATAGCTTGCATATGCCATACCGTAGGCAGCATTGATCTCCCCTGCCTGAAGAGCCATTGCCAGTGTATCACCGTCAGAGATTGTGCGGACAGTGATCTCATCCACATTTACATCTCCGTTCCAGTAGTTTTCATTCTTTACAAGATTAACATGATCATCTGTCACCAGTTCAGTTGCCACATAAGGACCTGTACCGATCACAATCCCATCATCACTGACACCTGCCTGCATATCAATAATGCATCCATAAGGATCACTGAGATAATTGATCAGTGCAGGCTTCGGTTCTGTAGTCTTTATGGTAACAGTATTTCCGTCAGCCTCGATAGTATCAATGCAGAGATCTCCTGCTGCACGCTCATGATTGGCAACCAGAGCCTCCAGGCTTTCCTTTACTGCCTCTCCGTCACAGGCACGTCCATTGGAGAACACAACTCCATCATTCAGTGTGATCTTCCAGGTCAGCTCGTCAATATTTTCATACTCTTTTGCGATCCATGGCTCTATCTCCATGGTATCGGAATAACGGAAAAGAGTTTCCCCTACTCCATAACGGATACACGCCCATCCTGCATATGTATTTTGTGGATTAATATCTGCCTCTTCATTTTCCGCATTAAAGGTGGTATCACCAAATACCAATGTCTTTTTTTCTGCTGCCAGTGTTGGCATAGCTGTCGCTCCTACCGCCAGCCCCAGGGCAATTGCCATTGCCAGAAATTTCTTTGCTCTCATTTTCTTTCCTCCTCGTTTGTTTTCATATTACTTATCATGAACGGCTGTTCTTAGGATCCAGATAGTCACGAACTGTATCACCTAACAGATTGAAAATTGCCACAGATATAAAAATTGCAATTCCAGGTGATAATACTACCCATGGATATGTTTGGATCATACTTCGTCCGCTGCTCATCATACTTCCCCATTCAGCCATGGGAATCTGTGCTCCCAGTCCAAGAAATGACAGACCTGCAAGTTCCATCATCATGGTACCGATATCAAGCATGGCTGTTACCAGAACAGGGCCCAGCATATTTGGAAGAATATGTCTGAGCATAATCTGACCTGAGCTGTCACCTGCCAGTATGGCAGCATGAATATAGGGTTCCTCTTTTAATGCCAGAGTCTGCCCTCTGGCAATACGTGAATATTTCGGCCAGCTTACTACTGCCAGTGCTATAACAGCATTCTGAATGCCTCCCCCAAGAATAGCTGCAATCGCCATGGCAAATACAAGCCCGGGGAAAGCAAGACATACATCTGAAATCCTCATCATAACAGCATCTGCAGCTCCGCCAAAATATCCGCAGCATACACCCACAGCTGTTCCCAGCACAGAAATCACCGCAACCAGAATAAAGGTAGAGAAAATACTGGCTCTTGCGCCACTTATAACTCTGGACAGCATATCCCTTCCATATGTATCTGTTCCCATAGGATGCTGAAGACTTGGAGGCTGAAGCGCACTTGCCAGATCCTGTGCATAAGGGTCATATGGACAGAGATGCTCTGAAAAAACTGCAAGTATTACAAGCCCTATTGCCAGAATAAGAAAAAAGACCAGCTTTTGTTTTATATGGTTTTTCTTAATCTTCTGTACACGCACTGTCACATTTTTATTCTGCTTTTCACTCATTGTTTCACACCTCCCAGACGGATTCTCGGATCCAGGAACCGGTATGACAAATCTGTAAGCAGATTTACTACAACATAGATGATCGCCATCCACATAACATATGCCTGAATAATAGGATAATCACGCATGGAGATGGCATCTACTGCCATCTTTCCAACTCCATCCCACATAAAGATGGATTCTACGATCGCAGTTCCTCCCAGCAGATTTCCCACTGACAGCATCAGCAAGGTAATGATGGTTACCAGCGAAGCCTTCATAATACTTTTCCAAAGAGTGACAGAAAACTTTACTCCTCTTGCTTTCGCTCCTGCCACATAGTCTTTGCTTAATTCATCCAGCACAGTTGCACGGACCTGGCGGAGATACTTGGCTGACATGGCAATTGCCAGAGTGATCGCCGGCATTGCCACACTCTTTAAGCTTACATCTTTGGATATAACCGGAAAAATCCTCAACCTGATTGCAAGAAAATACATCAACAGCAATGATACAAAAAAATTAGGAAGACTGTTTCCTATAAAGCTGCATAAACGGATCAGATAATCCGTAATCGTATTCTGTTTCACTGCTGACAGAATCCCCAGAGGGATTGATATAATGATGGTCAGCAAAATAGAGGTCACTGTAAGAAGCAGGGTTGCCGGAAGCTTCGATATGAACGTGTCAAAAACCGGAATACCGGATACATAGCTGTTTCCCATATCTCCATGAATCAGTTTCCCAAGCCACACAAAATACTGGGTCAGAAATGGTTTGTCCAGTCCCAGTTGTTCTCTGGCTGCATTTAACTTATCTTCTGACAGGATCTGTCCTGTATTTTCCATTTTTTGTGTTACTACATCACTTCCCGCAATCCGCATCATGCCATAGGAGAGAAAAGTAATCGCAAACAAAATGGGAATCAACTGGAGCAGTCGTCTGAATGCATATTTTCTCATTTGATTATCTCCATTTTATAATTTTTCAAAATTGTACTCCTAATTTGCCATCATTCAGTTTAACAAAAGCAAAAATAGCCCACAACCCACCCTGGGGGTTATAAGCTATTCTTAATTTGAATATCTATCTTTGTTTTTGGAATACCTATAATCATTTAATGCTTCGGCAGTCTGCTCTTTAAAAACTCCACAAGCTCTGCCACACTCTCATCCATTTCTTCTCCTTTGTGGAGTATAAAACCAAAAATCACTTTACTGTCTCCAAGATCCAGAGGGATTCCCGGCGTAGTTCCTTCTTTGTTTTCTGACAGGTAACTTCCGCTTATATTTGCCACCTTACTGTTCTTCAGCATTTTTTCCATAATATAATCACTGTTGGTCAGCACGGAAATGTCAATATCCTTCCATTGGAATGCATCTTCTTTTACAGCACCGATGTCAAAAAATTCATCCTGATAATTCTGTATAAAACGGATTCCCTCCAGGTCTTCCAGTTCTGCCCTCTCTTTGCCGGAATTGTAAAGCTCTGTCAGCCCTCCCGGATACAGCATTACATCTGTTTCATAGATAGGTTCGAAATGCATTTTGTTTTTTGACAATTCATACAGGAAATTTTCCTTCTGCTGACTGAGGATATATACAAAACCAATGTCATCCATATAATCCCGTACTCTTTCCATTACGCTTTGTACGCCTGCTGTTGTTACCTGGAAATGGTACTTTTTTTCATAGGTTTCATTATAAAAGTCTACAAACTGATTGGCAAACCAGGAACTGGGGTTTAAAGATATCCGGATCCATTTTGTCATTCCGCTGGAAGCCATATTTTCCAGAACATTTACTTCATTTATAATTTTCGACGCATATTCATAAATCTTGTGCCCCTGTACTGTCAGTCTGATTCCTCTTGGAAGCCGTTCAAAAAGCTGCATTCCCAGCGTATCTTCCAGTCCCTTGATCACCTTGCTGACGCTGGGCTGTGTAGAATACAGATTTTTCGCAGCATCACTGAATGAACCAGTCTGCGCACATACTACGAAATACTGTAATTGTTTTAAATCCATAAAGATTTTGTCTCTCTTTCTTCAGTTCCTTTTTATTTTCATACATTGCTTCATCAGCCTCATGAAGCAGTTTTTCCAGATTCTTTTCTTTTTCAGAAGTCCATGCATAGCCAATCGCAGCAGATACAGGAATGTCTGTCTGACTGTCAGCAATATGGAGTTCTCTCTGAATCCTGGTTATATACCCTTCCACATTTTCTGTTTTGAGTTTTATCTTCATACATTCTGTGATCTGCCATAATTCGGATTTCATCGATCTTCTGGCTGTGTTCCGGATAAATGGCATAGCCACAGCTTGTATCTACGCTCAGCAGGCGCCCCTCTATATCAAAAGGCCGGTCAATGACACTTTTTATTCTTCTGACCATCATCTCACAGAATTCATCATTAATATTGCCCTCCTCAATGATCAGGGAAAACTCATCTCCACCGATGCGGAAGGCATAGTCTGTCTTCCTGATACATTTACACAATCTCCGGGAAACCGCCTTCAGCAATCTGTCTCCCATGTCATGTCCATAAGTGTCATTAACAGGCTTAAACCTGTCCAGATCCAGATAGAACATGGCAAATTTTTTGCGTAACTTTCCATTTCTTTTTAATCTTTCAGAAAGATAACGTTCATTATAAAGTCCTGTCAGTGCATCCGTATTTGCCAGCTTCTCAAGTTCATGCTTCTGCCCGATATCCTGAGCGATCAGCATTACTTTGGACAGTATACTGCCTTTCCATTCCACAGGTATCACTGACATTACTTTATAAGAAGATCTGTCAAGAGTACAATATTCAAAGGTATACAGATCATCCTCAGACATAATAACCTTTCTCAGATGTTCCGGTGAAAGCAGATCATCCATCTGTATATTTATCTTTTCCGTAAGTATCACATACTCTCCGGACATACGCTGAAGAAGTTCCCTGTAATCACCTGTAGGATTATAATAAGACTCATTGTTCATCTCATAATATTCATATATCCCGCTGTCCAGATCACAAACTGCAAAACGCTCTACAATCCTGGTTACTCCCTGAATAAGCTGATCCATGGCGATGTTCTGCTTTAACATCGCTCTACATTCTTTTTCCGCATTTTTCGAATCCGTCACATCACGAAGAAAAATCATGGCGTGTCTGACCTCTCCGTTCTCATCTGTATCCCCCTCCATCACTACATTCCGGATAATACGCAGCTCTCCGTCAAACACTGCTTTGCATTCCTGACTGAGTTCCCCGGTAATTTTTCTGAGTTCCTTCATAATATATTCCCGGTTGTAAATCTGCGCAACCGCCTCTTTACTCTCAGGACAGACATAATTATCAAGAAACATCTGTATCAGTTCATCCCATGTCCGGCTTTTGTTGAAAATTTCCTGAAGCGAACCCTTTACTTTCATAGATTCAAATGTATTTTCCTGAAGATCCACATAATATTCACACAGATTCATATCTGTAAAAGCCCGGTGAAAAGCAGCTTCCCTTGCTTCCTGATTCCGGGCAAAGTGATCAGATCTGGCAGATAATACCCAGATTGGCCGTCCTTTATTATCCCTGGCATCTGCCTTCATAATCCTTACCGGTATTGATAAACCTTTACTGTCTGTCAGATACAAGATGTGAGAACCCTGTAAATCATGAAGTCTTTCCGGTGAAAATATATGCTTTTGCTCATTACAGACCACACTGAGCATAGAACCATCTGATGCTTTCATAAATTCATCAAGGTCATCCCACCCCAAAAGCTGCAGAAAATAGTTACTTACACTCCAGATTGTCAGCTTCTCATCGTAATAACCGGCGACTGTTCCCACCGGATCATTCTGTTTCAGTACATATTCAATAGCTTCCTGAACTGAAGGATTAATATCCGTATCTTCATTTGCGACATATATTTCGATCTTATTCATTTTGTTAAGCATACACCTATGCTCTGGCATGATATTCTCAACCTTTCTTTAAAATAAAAGAGAATAATGCCCGCTACAATACAACAAGACATTACTCTCTGTATAAATGCAACTGGCTGCCATTTTACAGGCCCTTTAGCTTTGCGCCGCAGCCTTTCGACTGTTTTGCCGATACTGTATCTGTGTTGCCTGGTGTGCCAACAAGTTGATTCACAGATACATTATATATATTATATTTTCAATCTCTTATTACTGTTTACCATTAATATTTCCTGCACCGATGTTTATTTGTTACTGTTTACTCCGTTCTCAGTAACATTTATATGCTTTGTAAATCCAAATAACGACTTGCCTCTTTCAATCGTCAGGTCAGTTAAACACTAATTGCAATATATTATTTGCATATCCCCTGAATAATGTCAACTGCTATTTTCCTTATTTCACAAAATTTATTCCAGATTGCAAACGACATACATTACATTTGTTATAATTAATCCTCTGAAATATTAAGACAAGTCCGTATTTTACGGGATAACAACCAACTATAATAACTCCATACAAAAACAGATCCAATATCTTATAATCAAAGATACAGGACCTGTTTTTATTATCTGAAATTCAGCCTGCAAGATTCAGCATTTTTAATAAGAACAGCCAGCTCAGGCCATAATAGGTAATTACTGCAACAAGGTCATTCACTGTTGTGATCAGCGGACCTGATGCTACTGCCGGGTCAATATTGATCTTCTTAAAGAACAATGGAATACAGGTGCCTACTGCACTGGAGATCAACATAGCCAGCAACAGTGCCACACCGATACATCCGGATACTGCATAGGAAAACAAAAGTGTTTTTCCTTTAAACAGATAAATATACAATCCAATCAGCGCAAAAGACAGAATTCCAAGAAGTCCGCCATTACACAGACCAATTCTCATTTCCTTCCACACAAGTTCCAGTTTCTGCTTACCTGTCAGAGATTCATCCATCAGCACACGAATCGTCACAGCCAGAGACTGGGTACCCACATTACCTGCCATATCAAGGATCAAAGACTGGAAGCACATAATGATTGGAAGTGCAGTCACCACCTTCTCAAAAATTCCTACCACTGAGGAAACTACCATGCCAAGTCCCAGAAGAATGATCAGCCAGGGCAGACGTTTCTTCATACTTTCTTTCAGTGGCTCCTTTAAATCCTCTTCTGCTGTCAGACCGGCCAGCTTCGCATAGTCATCACCCATCTCATCATCAACCAGGTCAATGATACTGGCAGATGTGATGACACCCAGAAGCTGATTATCGTTGTCAAGAACCGGAATAGAATCCTCAGAATAATCTTTCAGTTCTTCGATACAGTCATCAATATTCTCTTCCGCATATACATATGGATAGGAAGTCACCACCAGATTCTCAAGCAGATCATCCCGTCTGGCAATGATCAGTTCTTTCAGATTAATGGCCCCATAAAATTTCTGCTGCTCTGTCACTACAAAAATAGTGGAGATATTGTCATTTTTTGCAGCCTGTTCGATCAGACTGCTCATTGCCTGCTTAACTGTCAGTTTATCTGTGATCACAATATAATTTGTTGTCATGCGGCTTCCGATCTCATCCTCATCAAAGGATGCAATCATCTCCACATCACGTCGAACCTCAGGTTCAAGCAGATCGATCAGTATTTTTTTCTTTGTTTTTTCAACTTTATTTAATACATCTGCAAGAGCATCTGTCTCCATTTTGGATAAAATGGCTGCTGCTTTTTTCACATCCATTTCATTCAGATACTCTGCTGCATTCTCCTCATCTGTATATTCAAAAATATCAGAGAGCATATCTGTATCCAGGATACGGTACAGCTTGCACCGCTCCTGTACAGTCAGTTTCGGCATTACATCTGCCAGATCATTCTCAAAGGGCCGGAGTGGTTCGCTTCCATGGGCACCGAGAAGTCCAAGGGCACCAAGGTGTTC
>ENA-OPSL01000373-OPSL01000373.1-human-gut-metagenome-genome-assembly--contig:-NODE-373-length-13573-cov-2.049711_pt1 | contig 13573 bp, 10 predicted proteins | sample MGYA00241458_ERZ501908 | MGnify/ENA primary metagenome ERZ501908 (study PRJEB25962, sample SAMEA2042444) | human gut metagenome | biome: human gut; feature: human-associated habitat; material: faeces... | reverse complement strand
GTTATGGATATGAATCTGAAGAACATTGTAGACGTAGGCCGAAATTTTCTGAATGACGAAGCTCTTCAGCAGATTCTGAAAAAAGGCAATGAATACGGAGGAAGCAAGTTTACGTCCACAGACCGTGTGAAGCTTCGTGCGATTGCAAATGAAATGGCTAGTCAGCAGGTGTGGGTGAATTATATAGTATTTACGGATCTTTATGGTCATGTTTATCAGCTGAACAATGTGAACCAGGGTACTTATGATTTCTATAATTATTATAGTGATAAGGATATTCTGGAAGAAAGCTGGGTGAAACAGGCAAAGGCTGCGCAGGGAAAGGAAATTTTTTTCCGTGACAGTATTTTAAAAGCAGGAACAAAGAAAGGATTTTCTTATGCGAAATATATGATCAATCCCTCTGATGGACAGGGAATGGGCTATATGGTAGTGGGACTGAGCCAGAAGCTGTTGGGAAAATCCTTTGTTATGGGCAATGAAAGCTTTGATTCCAGTAACTTTATGGTTGTAGATGAGGATGATCAGCTGGTTTATTTTGTGGGAAATGAGGAAGGGGAGAATGCAATTATGCAATCCTATTCTAATCCGGGAGAGAACCATCTGTATCTGTTTTCTTCTGTCACCAATTCTACTACAGGCTGGCATATTGTAAACGTAGTGGAGAAAAATGAGATCAGTGAAGAGAGCAAAAATATCCGGCTGACCTCGTTTCTGGTAGCCGGCTGTGTTCTTGTAGTGGGGTTTCTCATGGCACGAATCATTTCCAGAACCATCAGCCATCCTCTGAAGCAGCTGGAAAATACCATTGCACAGGTTGGGGAAGGAGAGCGTCACATTACAGAAGAGTTTGACTACAGTGAAGTTGGCCGGATTGGACGGAAATTCAAGGAAATGGTCAATACGAACCTGGAGCTTTCCGAGCATCTTATGGCGGTGAAGCTGAATGAACGGGAAGCAGAGCTGCTTTTGCTTCAGTCCCAGATCAATCCCCATTTTCTTTATAATACACTGGATTCCCTGTACTTTGTTGCAATCATGCATGGGGATGACCAGATGGCAGAAATGGTAGAGGCACTTTCTGATAACTTTAAGCTGGCGCTGAATAATGGAAGCAAATATATTAAAGTTGCGGATTCTGTGAAATGGATGCAGGGCTATATGAAGCTTCAGAATATGCGTTACAATAATCGTTTTGAACTGTTCGTGGATATCAGAAGGGAAATTCTTCAGCGTGAAACGATTACCTTTATTTTTCAGCCATTTATTGAAAATGCCATGTATCACGGTCTGGAGCCGAAGATTGGAAAAGGAAAGATTTCCCTTCGCGGCTGGCAGGAGCAGAATAATATGATTTTCACTATTGAAGATGATGGTGTGGGAATTGACGATATGTCCAGACTGGAGAACGGTTATGGAGTGCGCAATGTAATAGAGCGTATAAAGTTGAATTACGGGGAAAAATACGGTGTAACATTTGAAAGCAGTCCAGGCAATGGAACGAAGGTAACGATTGTGGTTCCGGTAAGATAAGGGATAGGGAAATGCAGATACAAGGAGGATTTTCATGTATCGCTTAGTGGTAATTGATGATGAATATATAGTTGTGCAGGGAATTAAGGCTTTAATTTCCCGCCTGAAGCTGGATTATGAGGTAGTAGGGGCTGCTTATGACGGAATCCAGGGACTGGAAGTGATCCGAAGTGAGAAACCGGATGTAGTAATTACGGATATCCGAATTCCGGGGCTGGATGGTCTGTCTGTGATCGAGGCGGCGAAGGAAGAATGTCCGGATACATATTTTATTGTGATCAGTGGCTATTCTGAATTTGTGTATGCGCAGAGGGCGCTTACTCTTGGTGTAAAAGATTATATTGATAAGCCAGTTACAGCAGATAAACTGAAAAATGCCCTTACCAGAATTGAAGATGAATGGGCGAAGACCCGCCATGAAGATAATCGTAAGGCACAGGCTAATCGTGAGAAATTCCTGGAATTGGAAAGATTTTTTGAGAGCAGTGTAAAATGTATTACAGACTGTGATGCTGCAGCATTTCGGGAAGAATGCCGGCAGGCAATCAGATGCCTGCAGGAACTTTACCCGGAGTTGCAGGATTTTCGCAGGGAATTTTACAAGCATCTCTGTGTGCTCAGCGATGTACTGATCGAAAGTCAGAAGCAGGTGGAACGAGGGTCCCTTGTCTCTTTTCAGGAGATGGCAAAATGTCAGAGCATAGAAGCAGTACAGGCCTATGGGGAAAGTGTTCTGTCTGATATCAGCAAGCATCTGACCGCAGACCAGACCGGAAGCAAACACAGAGTTATCCTGGAGCTTCTTACTTATCTGGATGAGCATTATGATCAGGATATCGGACTTAGTGAGCTTGCAGACAGAGCCGGAATGAGCACGGCTTACTTAAGTGTTCTTTTTAAAACAGAGGTTGGCACATCTTATGTGAAATATCTGACGGACCTTCGCATAAAAAAGGCGAAGAAGCTGTTGCAGGATGGATATAAGGTTAATGAAGTCAGTGAAATGGTGGGATATAATAATTACAGATATTTCTGTGATATTTTTAAAAAACACGAGGGCATGACTCCCAATGAGTATAAGGGAAACGTGTGGAAAGCAGAATGATAAAAACAGAATTTGCAAAAATGCACATATTCAAATTGCTGAATATGTGCATTTTATATATTTAGCACAATTGAACGGCTGGACAAGTGGAACTTTTTATAAAAAACAGTCTAAAAAAACTGTACATTACCAAAAAAATTAGGCACTGGTAAAAAAACAGAACAATGGTATTATATAACCATAAGATATTTCCCGGGGATACAAAGAAACAAATTAAACATGACCGAAAAGTAAATGGCTATCAAGAGTAAATTATAACAAAGTTCAATAATTTTGAAAATTCTGGAGGAATTTATAATGAAAAAGAGAGCATTAGCTATTTTAATGGCAGCATTAACAGCAAGTACCATGTTTGCAGTTCCTACATTTGCAGCAGATTACTCAGGAGAGGATCCGCAGCTTGAGAAAAACATCAAAATCCTTACCATCTGGGCAGAAGATAATGACAATGGTATGCTGTTAAACAAAATCTGCGAAGACTATCAGAAAAATGTAAACCCGAATTTCACATGGGAATATGAGATGGTTGCTTCTGACAACCTTCAGCAGAAAATTGCTACACTTGCAGCATCCAATGATCTTCCGGATCTGTTCGCTTACGAAGCAGGTGCTCCACTCAGCGTTCTCATCGATTCCGGAAAGGTTAAAAATATTACAGAAGCTGTTGACGAGATCGGAACAGCAGATTATTTAAACAGCGGTGCTGTTGAGCTTCTGAAAGGATTATCCGGAACAGATGATCTTTATGATCTTCCTCTTGGACTGAATGTAGAAGGCTTCTGGTACAACAAAGCCCTGTTCGAGCAGGCAGGATGCGAAGTTCCTACTACATGGGATGAGTTTGAAGAGGTTCTTCAGAAACTTTCCGATGCAGGTATCCAGCCTCTTACAACCGGCGGATCTGACAAATGGGGTGCAACCCGTCTGATCAATGCATACGCAGTAAGAACCGCAGGAAACGACATTATGACAAAAGCAGCTGACGGCGAAGTTCCTTATACAGATGAGAAGCTTGTTGCAGCAGCTGATAAGATTGCAGAGTGGGCAGAGAAAGGATACTTCGGAGAAGGTATCACAACAGTTGATATGAATACAGCTGGTTCCATGCTGATGAGTGGAAAAGCAGCCATCTTCTACAATGGTTCCTGGTTTACACAGAACCTGACAGATGATGCACAGAACCCGGCAGGCGAGGACGGAATCGGATTCTTCAACATTCCGGTTGCAGATGAGTCCATCAGCTCCGCTACTTCTTACTCTATGAACTGTGGTAACATTCTTGCACTTGACAATGACAAATATGATGAGGCTACTGGCTGGTTCCTGAAATACTTCATGGAGAACATCGGAAACGTAGCTATGGAAGATCAGGGAACTGTTAAAGGTTACACATATGATGTTGCAGCAGATGATATGGATAACTACACCAAGCTTGTTCTTGACGAGATTGACAAATCCACAGAAGGATTTGCATGGTGGGAAGCAAAAATGCCTAGCGAAATCTCCAAGACAGCTCAGGAAAATGTACAGCCTCTGTTAAACGGCGAAATGACTGGCGAAGAATATATGCAGTCCATCCAGGATGTATATGACATGCAGTAAGTAACAGCTTTGGCAATATAAGCTTTGAACTTCAAATGGGAGTGTTTGCCAGCAGACACTCCCGTTTTTGTTGAAAAAATTCGAAATTTTAATGGTTTTTGACACAGAAAGGAAGGAATTTTATGAATAAGGTATTAGGTAATAAGAAAGCGATATCCCTTTTCGTAGTTCCGGCACTGATTATTTACACCATTATTGTAATGGTACCGGTTATCTGGTCGTTGTATTATTCGTTCTTCAGCGGCAGCCCGGGACTTCAGTGGGAATTTGCCGGATTTGACAATTATGCAAGACTTTTCAGAGACAAGAACTTCTTAAATGCATTGACAGTAAACTGTAAATATGTATTGGTAGTAACCGTTGGCCAGGTTGGAATGGGACTTTTACTTTCCCTGATGTTTAAATTCTGGCTGAGAAGATGCAAAACCATCGTAAGAACTCTGGTTTTCTTCCCGGTAGTACTTCCTACTGTTGCAGTAGGTCAGCTGTTTGCAAAGATCTATGAGATTCAGCCAAATTATGGTCTGTTAAACTCATTGCTTGACTCTCTTGGTTTTACGAACCTTGTTCAGCCATGGATCGGCCAGTCCAGCACAGCTCTCTGGGCATTGTGCGTAATGGATATCTGGGTAGCCATGGGATTCTATTCCGTAATTTTCTATGGAGCACTCCTTGATATCTCTGATGATATCCTGGAAGCAGCCAGAATCGACGGCTGCGGCGGATGGCAGTTGTTTAAAAACATTCTTCTTCCGCTTCTTCGTCCAATGGTAATTACCAGCCTTGTATTCAGCTTCTCCGGAACTGTAAAAATGTTCGAGTCTGCTATGGCTCTTACAAAGGGCGGACCTGGAAGTGCAACCAAGTCACTGTCCATGTATATGTATGACGTTGCATTTACTTATAATAAGGTTGGTTACGCCAGCGTTATCGCAATCGTGATCTTCCTGATCTGTGTAGTTGGATCTCTTGTTATCAACAGATTTGATGTGAAAGACTGAAAGGAGGAAATATTATGAAAAAAGTAAAAGCAGCTTTTCGAGGAATTGTAATTTTCCTTCTTTGCATAATTGAGATCTATCCGTTATTCTGGATGCTTACCGCATCCTTCAAGAAACAGGCTGAGTGGAGTGAGAAGCCAGCTTATGCGTTAAATGATGGCTTTTATTTCCAGAACTATTCTGATGCATGGACAAGGGGACATATGTCCACCTTCTTTAAGAACAGTTTGATCACTACATTAGTAGCACTTGTATTTATTGTATTTTTCTCAGTAACTGTAGGATTTGCTGTAACAAAGATGAAATGGAAATTCAGAAATGCAGTTGCACAGTATTTCCGTTTCGGTATCATGATTCCGGTAGCAATTGCTTTGATCCCGCTGTTCCAGATTTACAGCAGATCAAACCTGTTAAATACCAGAACATGTCTGATCATTACGTACATAGCATTTGGTCTGTCGCTGTCCATTTATCTGGTTCAGGGATATCTTCGTTCCTTCCCGGATGATATTATGGAGGCGGCCGTTATTGATGGCTGTGGTATTTACAGACTGATGTGGCATATTGTAACACCACTTATGAAGAACTCTATTGTAACCGTACTGGTTCTTCAGTTCTTCTTTAAATGGAACGACCTTCTGTTTTCCATGACATTCATTAGTGATTCTGCGCTGAAGACTGTTCAGACAGGACTTCTGTACTTCTCTGATGAGTTTGGATCCAAGAACTGGGGTGCAATTTTCGCTTCTGTATCCATGAGTGTATTCCCACTTCTGATTCTGTACATGGCACTGAATAAGAAACTGATGGAAGGTATGACAGCCGGAGCTGTAAAGGGTTGATTTTATGGAAGATAAAAGGACAGAGCAGTATAGACAGGAATTAAAAGAATTTGTAATGTCTCATACGGAGGATGTGCTTAAGAATCCGCGAAGCTTTATCCGTTACCCGTTTATTGATCCGGGCTCTGTTTACGATGGAAATGTATGGGACTGGGATACCTACTGGTCCGTATATGGCTTTCTGAATCTGGCGGATTCCTACCAGGATCCGTCTGTGAAGCCAAGAATTATAGAGCATGCACAGGGAAATATCCGCAATTTCTTCGACCATCAGTTGGAAGATGGATATATTCCCATGATGATCGAGGTGGCAGACTGGCCGGAGCCTTATCTGAATATGAGGCATAAGGAAGGCAAGATTATGAATATGCATAAGCCCTTTCTTTGCAGTCAGATGTGCCTGATCAGTGATTATACTGGTGATTATGCCTGGACGGAAGAATTTCTTTCAGGCGTGGCGAAGTATTTTGAATGTTATGATCACTATTATTTTCATGAAAACAGCGGACTGTATGTATGGCAGGATGATATTATGATCGGCATGGACAATGATCCGGCTACTTTTGGCCGTCCGCCATTTTCCACTGCCAATATTTATCTGAACAGCTTTATGTGTGTAGAACTGGAAGCTGGTGCCAGATTATACAGACAGTTTGGCAAGGAGGAAGCGGCAAAGAGGCTTCTGGATAAGCGCGAGGCACTGATCGGTGCTATTCAGCAGGAATGCTGGGACAAACGTGATCATTTCTTCTATTCAGTTGATGTGGATATTAAGACAAGGAAATACGACTGGTTCCACCAGGGGCTTGGAGTTTTCTGGAAAACACTGCCCATCAAGATTCGTGTATGGTCCGGATTTATTCCCATGTATGCAGGAATTGTCACGAAGGAGCAGGCGGCAGACATGGTGAAACATATTTTTGATCCCGATACCTTTGGTTCTGACTTTGGTCTGACCACGCTTTCAAAGGATGAAAAAATGTTTGACCTGTCTGTTACCAATAACCCGTCCAACTGGCTTGGCCCGATCTGGCTGGTTGCAAACTATGTGGTATTTCGTGGACTTTTGAACTACGGATACCGCATGGAGGCGGAAATTATGTATAAGCGCACCATGCACCTTCTGGGAGAGGACCTGGCGAAAACAGGATGTCTTCATGAGTATTACAATCCATTTAATGGAGAACCAGTTATGAATGGTGGCTTTATTAACTGGAATATACTAGCATTGAATATGGCAGATGAGCTGGAAGGAAAGAAACCAATGTGTCTGCCAGAGCTGCTGGAAAAACAGGCAGAAAAGCAATCGTTATAATAAGATTTTTCTGCTGTGAGGTAAGTGAATACAGGAAAAGGATTGCAGAATACGTGGAATTTTGCAGTCCTTTTTTTGTTTGACCGGTAAAAAACATCTTTCTGAAATAAAGTGTGTACAAAAAAATTCAGAAAGCTTATACTTAGAATGTGTTTTAAGTTTATTTTGTAAAATGAAACAGATAAAGGAGCAAAAACATGATTCAGAACCCGATTCTTCCGGGATTTTGCCCGGATCCAAGTATTATACGTGTTGGAGAAGATTATTATATTGCAAATTCAAGTTTTGAATGGTGGCCTGGTGTGAAAATCTATCATTCTAAAGATCTGAAGCATTATGAACAGCTGCCATCACCGCTGAACAGAATGAGCCAGCTTAATATGGTTGGTGAGGGTGATTCCTGTGGCGTATGGGCGCCGGATATTTCCTGGGACGGGGAATACTTCTGGCTGATTTATACGGACGTGAAAACCCGTACCGGAGGACTTTTTAATACCCATAATTATCTTGTAAAATCAAAGGACATCCGTGGCGGCTGGTCTGAGACGGTTTATCTGAATAGCTCAGGTTTTGACCCATCTGTATTTCATGATACAGATGGCAAAATGTATATTGTGAATATGATCAACAATTTCAAGGGAATTCTGGTGCAGGAGTATGACCCTGAGAAGGAATGTCTGGTGGGAGAGGCGAAAAATGTTTTCCCGGGAACCGGACGCGGCTATACAGAAGGTCCACATATTTACCATATTGGAGAATATTATTATCTGCTGATGGCAGAAGGCGGAACCGGATATGAGCATATGGTAACTATGGCGAGATCCCGTTCCATCTGGGGACCATACGAGGAAGATCCAGGCAATCCGGTACTTACCTCTGATATGGATAATCCAGAGAAACTGCAGAAATGCGGACATGCAGATCTTGTATGCACTCAAAATGGGGAGTGGTACATGGTGCATCTTTGTGCAAGACCGCCGAAAGGCAGCAGACAGTGCGTGCTTGGCCGTGAAACCGCAATTCAGAAGATGTTATGGAACGAAGAGGGCTGGTTAAGGCTGGCCTGCGGTGGACGATTTGGACAGTGGGAGACAGAGGAGCCGACAGGAATTCAGGAGTATCTTTTTCCAGAGGAAGAGGGGAAGGATTATGGAAAAGAAGACTTTGATTTAGAAATTGCAGACGGTGCTGGAAATAATGAAACTGCAAAGAATGCGGACATTGCTGAAATTCCTTCGAAAACAAAAGAGTATCTGAATGAGAAGAATGCTGTGGACGAAGAAAGTGATAAAAAGTTAAGTATGCCAGTGAAGAAGACCTCTGCGCTTTTAGATGTGCGTTATACTTCCCTGCGCCAGCCCTATGACAGCTACACAAGCTTGACAGAACGTCCTGGCTATCTCCGTCTCTACGGTCAGGAATCCCTGAATTCCTGCTATAACGTAAGTCTGGTGGCGCGGCGGCAGCAGGACCGCTATGTTCAGGTGGAAACCTGTGTAGAGTTTGCCCCGACCTGCAGAGAGCAGATGGCAGGACTTGCCTATATGTATGATACTGGTAATTTTTACCTTTTGGTAAAGACCAGAGAGGAAGAGTTTGGCTCCCAGACACTCGATTTGAAAAAGCCTGCAAAGCTGCGCTTGATAAAGAGCAATCACTTTGATGTAGAAGATGTGATTCCGGCAATCTCCATCCCGGAAGAAGGCCCCGTATACCTGCGCGTGACCACCACCCAGGAAGGACTTTACGCAAAATTCTTCTACTCCCTGGATGGAAAAGACTATCAGGAACTGGCTGAAGTCCCCACCAACATTCTCACCGACGAGCAGAGCGATGGATTCACCGGAGCTCATTTCGGAATGTATTGTCATGACATGACTGGGGTGAGACGGTATGCGGATTTTGATTATTTTGAGATTATAAAGAAGTAAAAAGGTGGTCTCTTTTTAGGAAAGATTTTCATGTTCAATATGATAGATGCCTTTTGGGTAAAAATATAGATGCAAGAAAAGTATTTGATCTGCTGAATATCAGTAAATACAGTGAATATGTTTATTGAATATTCTATGGATTCTGAATCTAAATTCGGAACTGATTTTGGCTTTTCTTTCATAAAATCAAACCACGTCTTTGATATCAACATTCTAAAGACGTGGTTTTATACTATAAATTCAAGTAGCTGAAATATAAATATTTGTATTGATTGTATTTTGAAATGCATGTATACTAAAATTGTATTTTCAATTGATTACCAATATAATAATTACATTTTGTACAAATTTTAGAAAGCAATTTTAGAAATAATAATAATAGATTTTTTTGAAAAAATACTATATACTATGGATAACAAAAAACGTTAACGCACACGGTGGTGGGATGGGAGTTACAATTAAAGATATTGCAGAACATTGTAGGGTTTCTGTAGGGACAGTGGACAGAGCTTTGAACAATCGGTCTGGCATTAGTGAAAAAACGAAAAATCGTATTTTGAAAGCTGCTGAAGAGCTGAATTATCATCCTAATTACATGGGACAGAGTTTAGCTACAGGCAGGACAATGACAATTGGTATGGTATGTTTTGATCTGTATAATAATTTTTTTCCGGAATTAATCGATACGATAGAGCGACATGCCAAAGAAAAGGGATATTTTATATATTTGATATTAACTCATAGAGAGTTTAAATTAGAAAAAGAAGGATTGCAATATTTAAGTGAGAGACAGGTTGATGGAATTATATTATTCCCGATAGGATTAAGCAAGGAATACATTCAGGCTTTGTATGATTTGAAAATACCGATAGTTACAATTTATAACAAGTTGGATAACAGATTTCCATTTGTTGGTGTAAATGACAGGAAAGCTATGACAGATGCAGTAATGCATATTGCCAGTAAGGGATATAAAAGAATTACATATCTTACACCTGATATGGGAGCGCAGGAAAAACAAGGATTAAATACCTATACATTAAGACAAAGAACAGAGGGCTATCTGGATGGAATGAAGGGCGCAGACCTGCTGGATGAGGTTTCTATTTTAACGAAAGGTAGCTTGGAAGAAAAACTGGAAAAATTTATTAAACAAAATGATTTTTCTAGCAAGACTGCGCTGCTTTGTCTGTGTGATTCTTATGCAATTGATGCTATGACGTATCTGCAGAATAAAGGAATGCATGTCCCTGAGCAAGTTGGAATTATGGGGTATGATGATGTGGATCAGTTGAAATATATACATCCAAGAATCACGACCATAAAATATTCAGTTTTGCGTATGGGGAAAATAGCAATAGATATGCTGTTTCAGAATATGGAGCAGAAAATAGATAATCAGGAATGTTTGTTAGAGTATGAAATTGTAGATGGCGAAAGCCTTTAGTATATATGTGTAGTTTAAACAGATATTTTTATATCTGTTTAAATTATAGATAATTACGTGTGCGCACACGGAAATATAAAATAAAATTTTATAGGAGGATATGAATGAAAATTGAAAATGTGAAATACGTTCCATGTTCTCAGGATGAGCTATGGGAAAAAGTAGACGAGATTGCGAGGTACCTGAGACTGACAGCTGAATTTGGCTGCGCTGACAGTGGCAAAAAGATTTTTAATGAATTTGAAAATGAACTTACAAAGCTTATTAGCCAATTCCAGAAACTTGTTTTGCAGCAAAAAGATCCTGATGAACCTGATGATATTGAAGAAATAAGAAAATTAAGACCAGATGGACCGCGAAGAATGACAGATAATCTTCCAAAAGATTATAAAACAAGGTTGCGAGGTGCATTTTATGGCAGAATGGCAGGTTGTACATTAGGAGCAGCACTGGAATTCAATCCAATTGAAACCATGAAAGCGTGGGCTGAATATAATGGAGATTCATTTCCGCTTACCGATTATTGGAGTAAGATCAAGGATCCTATGAATGCACATTATATTACAGGAAAAAATATAGATCTTACGAAGAACCATATGGATGCAGTGCCTCCGGATGATGATACTATTTATACTCTTCTGGGACTTTTACTCATGGAAGAACATGGAATGGATTTTACCCATGAAGATATGGCACAAATCTGGCAGAAGTATCTTCCAATAAAAGGAGAGAATGGAAGCTGGGGATGCTATTGGGGTGAACGCATTATGATGCTGAATTTAAAGAAGGGTATGAATGTTTCTGAAGCGGGTATTAATGGAAACCCCAATCTCCAGAATATTGCAGGATGGACAAGAGCAGATTCTTATGGGTATGTATGTCCTGGCTGGCCAGAAAAAGCGGCTTATCTGGCATATAAAGACTGTTCCATCAATCATAGAAGAAATGGTGTATATGGTGCAATGTTTATGGCTGCTACAATTTCTGCTGCATTTGTAGTAGATGATCCATTGGAAGCTGTGAAAATTGGTCTCACAGAAATTCCAGAAAATTGCTTGTTTGCAGAAGGTATTCGCTGGGCGCTTAATAATAAATCCCAAAATTATCAGGAAGCAGCGGACAAAACATGGAAAAGATATGCTGGAATGTTTAATGGAAGTGCATTAACAAATGCTATTCATGTTGTAATGGGGTTGGATATAGGAGGAAGAGATTTTACTAAAATCATTGGTGAAACAATTGCTATGAGTGGCGATAATGATTGTACAGGCGCAACTGCAGGAAGTATTGCCGGAGCAGTAATTGGAATTGATAATATTCCAGAAAACTGGACGCGTCCATTTAATGGAAGAATGCATATTTATTTAAAAGAACTTCCAGAATATCTGGATATAGAAGAGGTTTGCGATAGGTTTGAGGTTCTTGCAAAGAAACTTGTAATGGAATAAAAGTGTAGAAAGGGGTTCTATATGAAAAAACGTACATTAGCTGTTATGCTGGCATTAGCAACTATAATATCTGGAAATTTTGTAGTAGAAGTTCATGCGGATGAGAAGGAAACGCTGGAAATATGGGATACTTTTGTAGATGGTTCTCTTGGAAAAGCACAGGAAGACATTATTAGCTCTTTTCAAGAAGCAAATCCAGATATTGAGGTTACTCGTGTTCCTAAAGAACTATCAACCTTGGGGGAAACCTTAAAAGCTGCCTTCATGGCTGGAGATGCACCTGATGTTATATATCTTGAAGCGGGTATTGGAACAGTAGGAAATTACGTAAAAGCGGGTTACTATGAAGATTTGACAAATGCTTACGACGAGTATGGGTGGAAAGATAATTTAATGTCAGCATGTTGGGAGATTCCAAGCGCAGATAATTTTATCTGGGGTGTTGGAAACGAAATGGAGACAATGAGTCTCTATGTGAATCAGGACATTTTTGATGAGCTTGGTCTGGAGCAGCCAAAGACAATTGAAGAACTGACTGAAGATATGAAGGTAATAAAGGATGCTGGCTATAATGTTCTTGCAAATACATTGGACTCACAGTGGAGCAATAATATGAATTTTATAGGTACAATTCTTTATTCTTATATGAGTCAGGATGAAATTGCGGATGTAATGAATCAGGACGGATCCTGGGATAAAGAATCAGTAAGAGCAGCGGTTGAGTGTATAGCTGATTGGTTGGATAAGGGATATTTTCCATCACATCCAGAAGTTGACGGAGATCAGGAACAATTATATTTTGCCGGAGATACAGCGCTTTGGATTACAGGAAACTGGGAAGTAGGAAATATTACAGAAAAAACTGATTTTACTACTTCTATTTATCCGTTCCCAGGTTCAGAAACCTGTCCTGATGGTGGATCTCAGGTGAATTTTGCAGGAGGAGCATATCTGGTATATTCCGGATCTGAGTCAAAAGAAGCAGCATATAAATTTATTGATTATTCTATAAATAATCCGGATACTGCTAAAATATGGGCAGAAGAAGGCGGAACAATGCCTCCTTACACCAAGGAATATGATGCTGAACTTTCACCTCTCGGAGAAAGAGTAGTAGAGCTTTTGGGAGATGAGTCACTTCAGAACACTGCAGGTATTAATATGTGGCTTGGAACAAATGCTTTTGATTTCTTTTCTGAAGCAGGACAGAAAATGGCAATCGGAGCATTGGATGTAGATTCCTTTATTTCTGAAGCTGATGCGGCAAAGGATAAAGATGTTGAAACGGGATTAACAAAGGGGTCTTTTAAATTAGATAAATAAACTTCAGCAGAAGGCTGCCGCATATT
>ENA-OPSL01000360-OPSL01000360.1-human-gut-metagenome-genome-assembly--contig:-NODE-360-length-13950-cov-1.560273_pt1 | contig 13950 bp, 11 predicted proteins | sample MGYA00241458_ERZ501908 | MGnify/ENA primary metagenome ERZ501908 (study PRJEB25962, sample SAMEA2042444) | human gut metagenome | biome: human gut; feature: human-associated habitat; material: faeces... | reverse complement strand
CATAATCTTAAGGTTTCAAAAGATATAAACGAGCTGGAAGAAAAGCTGACAGAGCGTTTAATCGGTGCGGACAAGGCGCTGTTCCTCGATTTCTGCAACGTTTACTGGGAACTGATGAGCGATGCCGGTCTTGATTCATTCCCCGCCGGCTTCCGCCTCGGAGCTAAAATGATTTTTGGACCCTTTTGCAGCGACGATGTGCCATTTGAAAACTTCCTGAAAGACTGAAACTATGTTCATTGTAATTTTTGTAAGCAAGGGCTTTATCTTTTGTATGAAAGAAAGTAAAATGTTGTTGAGTAAGAATAAAAATGAAAGAGAAGGGGGGAAAACAGGGTATGGATCACTATTGGTATTGTGGCATCTTGGTAAAAGGAATGAAAACGATATATTCGTATATCAGTGATATAGGAGAGATACCGCTTGATTCCTATGTTGTGGTGCCGTTTGGCAATCAAAACACACTGAGAATTGGAATTGTAAAATCCTGTGCCGAATATACGGCGGAGAATGCGCCGTATCCGATTGAACGGACAAAACATATTATTCGAGAAGCTACAGTCGAAGAATATGAAAATCAACCGCCGCTCCCTCCGTACTATAGAGAGGATGACATCCGAGATGATCTGGATGAAGTGAATTACTCCATTGAAATCGAAGACTGGGAAGAAGTTTATGAATGGGCATACTGTCACTATGATGATTCAAATGAGAGAATTGCCAGAAAAGCCGTAGAATGTTACGAGCTTTGTTTAGAACACGATATGCCGGAAGCCGCTTTGGATCTCGGTAAACTTTATGATACCGGAAAGGTTGTGGAGCAGAACTATCAAAAAGCATATGAACTTTATCAAATAGCAGCTGACGCAGGCCTGATTTCTGCAATCCGTAACTGTGCGTACGGTTTCTACTACGGACAGCATCAGAATGTTGACTATGCAAAGGCGTATCAATATTTTTCTCTCGGCGCATTGCTCCATGATGATGCAAATTGCTTGTACAAATTGGGTGATATGTATCTGAACGGTTACGGCGTAGATCAAAATGAAGATTATGCTTTCATCCTCTATCGGAGAGCCTTGAGTTGCTGTCAAGAAAATGATAGGGATGCCATTTGCATAGCTGATACACAATTCCGGGTTGGAAAATGTTTTCTTAATGGGATCGGTACATACAAAAATATAGAAAAAGCACATGAACTGTTATCTCTTGCGCTCATAAACTTCTATAAAAGGCGGAAAAAGGATCATTTTGTGATTGAGTTAATTCAATCTACAAAAGAATTGTTGGCGCAAGCGCAGGAACAGCTTGATAAAGAAACCTCTGACTATCAGCGAAAGCCAGATGCTTTGCTTGACGATATGTGATACTGAAAATTGCACATTCGCAAACAGAAAACTCCTTTGGTACAATGAGCGTATCAAAGGAGATTTTACTATGAATAAAACGATGTTTGAACAAATGGGCGGCATATACACCATGCAGGGCGATTACTGCCTTCCGAATCTGACCTTACCCACCGAAGAAGAACGCCCCATAGGTGTTTGGGCGCATCGCCGCAGACAGTACCTAAAACAGCACCACAAAATCCTGTACTGCAATCTGCTCACTTCCGGCAAGCTCCACTCCCATCTCGTTGATGTGGAGGAAGAAGCGCAATCCCTCTTTCTTCGGATGGTCAAGGAATACGCCGAGCGTGTGGGCGTGACCGAACAGCTGAAAGCGCAAAATCCAACGGAGTGGGTACAACGGATGAATAACATTCGAGAACGTGTCAACGAAGTTGTGAATAAAGAAATGATTTTTACATAGAAAACATTGAAATGACAAGCGGGTGCAGGAGTTTAAATTCTTGCACTCGTTTTGTTTTCTAATTTCATAAGAGCAAATTAGTCAAGCACGATTTACCGAATCGTACTTGACTAATTTTTATTTTGTGATATACTATACTCAGTGAATCTATGGCAAATGGGAGGACACCGTCATGTTTATCGGCAGAGAGCGTGAACTTGCGGCGCTGAACAAGTTATACGAATCGGATAAGTTTGAATTTGTTGTCATTTATGGCCGCCGCCGTGTCGGCAAAACGGCGCTGATCAGCCGTTTTATTGAAGATAAAAACGCCATCTATTTTATGGGCGTCGAGAGCAACGCCAAGCAAAATCTCGAAAATTTCAGCAAGAGCATTCTAAGCTTCCACACCGGCATGGATGTCGAAACCTCTTTCCTGTCCTTTCAGGCGGCTTTGGAATATGTGTTCAAGCTGTCCGAAAAAGAACGGATTATTCTTGCCATTGACGAATACCCCTATGTCGCACGCTCATCAAAAAGCCTCGCTTCCACCATCCAGCTTTTGATTGACCAATACAAGGATACTTCCAAGCTGATGCTGATTCTTTGTGGCTCCTCCATATCTTATATGGAAGATCAAGTTTTAGCATATAAAGCGCCGCTTTACGGCAGACGGACGGCGCAGATGAAAATTCTCCCCTTTGACTTCGAGGAGACTTACCGGTATTTCAAAAATTTCACCGATGAAGAGAAAGCCTATGTGTACGGCATTGTCGGCGGCACGCCGCAGTATCTGCTTCAGATGAGCGATAAGCTGAGCATTGAAGATAATATCAAAAACACATTTCTGAATCCCAACTCCGCCCTGTTTGAAGAGCCGGAAAACCTGCTCAAGCAGGAGGTGCGGGAACCGGCGCTCTACAACGCCATCATCACGGCGATTGCCACCGGCGCTTCCCGTATGTCGGAGATTTCCGGGAAAGTCGGCGAAAGTACCAACATTTGCTCCGCCTATGTGAAAAACCTGATTTCCCTCGGCATTATTGAAAAAGAGACGCCCTATGGTGAAAAGGCGTCCCGAAAAGCGGTCTATTCGATTGCGGACAATATGTTCCGCTTCTGGTATCGTTTTGTGCCGGAAAACAATTCGATCATCGCTCGTGGTGCTGCCGACTTGGCCTACAAGCACATCGAGCCGTATCTGTCCGACTATATGGGCAAGGTGTTTGAGGAAATTTGCAAGCAGTACCTCTGGAAGCAGCTGCTCTCCGGCGAATGTCCGGTGGAGTTTTCCTCCCTCGGTCGCTGGTGGGGCAACAACCCTAAAGAAAAGCGTCAGGCGGAAATCGATATCCTCGCCGAACAGGATAAAAACACAGCCCTTTTCGGGGAGTGTAAATGGACGAATGAGAAAGTCGATCTCGGCGTTTTGGAAACGCTTGTAAAGCGCAGCGAGCTGTTCCCCTACAAGAATGTTCACTACTACCTCTTTGCTAAATCTGGATTTACTAAAGGCTGCATTGACCGGGCAAGTGAGATGGGGGATGTATCGCTGGTGGCCTACAAAGATATGCTGCGCTAACGTCCGTATAAGGATAAAACATTTGCAAACAGAGGTGCTCACAAAATGGTGAATGATAAAATAAATGTAGTTGGTACAAATATTGCTGAAAAGGCAACGATGATATGGAATGTGGCGGATATGCTTCGTGGCCCGTTTAAGCCGCATGAATACGGACTTGTTATCCTGCCTATGACAGTTGTGAAACGCTTTCACGATTGTTTACTGCCTACGCATGAAGCTGTATTAAAAGAATATGAATCAAAGAAACATTTAGCGGTAATTGACGGATTTTTGACACGTGCGTCCGGTTATCAGTTCTACAATACAAGCAAATTCATATTTGAGTCACTGCTTGCAGATTCTGAAAACATTGAAGCAAATTTCCGTGATTATCTGGCAGGTTTTTCAGCGAATGTGCAAGATGTTCTTGCTAAATTTGACTTTGATAACATCATCCGCAGAATGGTTGAAAGCAATACCTTGTATCTTGTAATAAAAGAATTCAATACGCAAAAGGGATATTTGGGCCCTGATAAAATCAGCGCTGTGGACTGCGGTTATATTTTTGAGGATTTGGTTCGCCGCTTTTCTGAGTCGTTTGGCGAAGAAGCCGGAGCCCATTTTACCAGTCGTGATATTATTTATCTGATGACCGACCTGCTTCTTACGGATGCAAAGCTTGATGAAACAGGCAATGTCACAGTCTATGATATGACAATGGGCACCAGTCAGATGCTTTCCTGTATGGAAGAGAGAATCCACGAGTTGAACGAAGATATAGAAGTTACCTGCTTCGGGCAGGAATTTAATCCCTCTACTTTTGCTATCGCAAAGGCAGATATGATGATTCGTGGCGGCGATCCAAATAATATGCGGTTTGGGGATACTCTTTCTGATGACCAGTTTAAAGGCTTCACTTTTAAGTACTGCATTTCCAATCCTCCGTTTGGAATCGATTGGAAGCGAGAGCAAAAGGCCGTCGAAGCGGAAGCTAAACTTGGTGAGCTGGGAAGATTTGCTCCGGGACTTCCGAAAATCAGCGATGGTCAGCAGCTTTTTGTTCTGAACGGTCTTTCCAAGCTTGCGCCTGATGGCAGAATGGCAATTATTCAGAATGGTTCTCCGCTGTTTTCAGGCGATGCAGGCAGCGGCCCCTCTAACATTCGTCAATACATATTGGAAAACGACTGGCTCGATGCAATTATCCAGCTTTCTACCGACCAGTTCATGAATACGGGAATCAGCACCTACATTTGGATTTTATCCAAGGACAAGCCTGCCTATCGTGCAGGGAAGGTACAGCTTATTGATGCTTCCCATTGCTATGAGCAGCGCAGAAAGTCTATCGGGACAAAACGCAACGATATTACCGACCTTTGCCGCAATCTAATTGTAGAAGCATACGGCGAGTATAAGAACGATGCTGTTTACGGTGATAAGAACGGCATTTATTGTCACAGCAAGATTTTTGGCTCAGAGGATTTCGGATACAACAAAATCGTTGTAGAACGCCCGCAGAGAAACGAAAACGGCGAAATTATCCTGAAAAAAGGCAAGCCTGTCGCAGATAAAAATCTACGTGATACGGAGAATGTACCGCTTGTGCAGGATATTGACCGTTACTTTGAGCGGGAAGTTTTGCCGTACGCTCCTGATGCATGGATTGATAAGAGCAAAACCAAGGTCGGATACGAGATTCCGATGACACGCTATTTTTATGAGTATCAGCCGCCGGAACCGGTGGATGACATTGTAAAGCGCATTAAAAAGCTGGAAAGCGAAATTTCCGAAAGCCTAAATGCGCTGTTTCATAAGGAGAATAAGCTTTGAGAGAAGTGTTGAGTTTTCTGTTTGACAGAATTACCGACCCGCTCGGTCTGCCCATTGCGTGGTATTGGGAGTGGATTATTCTTGCAATCATTGCATTCGCTGCATACGCCATTGCGTTCCGGACTGTGGGCGATTTATATGATGGCGGTATGATCAGCGGCAGCACAGCCGGTTCTGTTCTACATTGGATTATTCGCCTGATTGTATTTGTTGTGATATGGGCAATTACATATTTTGTGATTTGGCTTGCAAAGCTTATTTTTGCACATTGGCTGCTTATTGTAAGTATCCTTGGCGGCATTCTGGTGACAGCTGCAATTGTTTGTCTGATTGTTCGTTATACCCGAAAAGGTGGTGAAAACAATGCGTGAAATGAAAGATAGCGGGATTGAATGGATTGGTAAAATTCCCAAAGGGTGGAGTGTGTGCAGAGTTAAAAATTTTTACTACACTCATAAGGATATTGTTGGCGAAAAATCAGATGTTTATGACAGATTGGCATTAACACTTAATGGAGTTGTAAAAAGATCTAAAGACGACAGCGTTGGTCTACAGCCTGAAGCATTTAATGGATATCAAATTTTAAGAAGTAATGAGTTGGTGTTTAAGCTAATAGATCTTGCTAATAAGTACAAGCAGAGTTGGTCTATCGCCATATAAAGGAATAGTATCACCAGCATATATAATATTATCTCCTAAAACAGATTTTTGTCAGAAGTTTGCAGAATATTATTTTTTATCAATGTGGCAAAGAGAAGTATTTAATCATTTGGGAGACGATGGTGTAAGAAGCTCTTTAAACGCATCAGATTTATTGAATACACCGTTTATATATCCGCCCATTACTGAACAAAAAAAGATTGTGGACTATCTCAATGACAAATGCACTGAGATAGAGGCTGTTCTGGAAAAGACCCGTGCCTCGATTGATGAATATAAACAATTGAAGCATTCTGTTATTACGCAGGCTGTTACCAAAGGCATTCGTGGAGACAGACCGATGAAAGACAGCGGAATTGAATGGATTGGGGAGATACCTAAAGAGTGGATTGTTAGGAAAGGAAAATGGTTTTTAAAACTGTTAGACAGACCTGTTGTGGAAACAGATGGTGTCATTACTTGTTTTAGAGATGGCGAGGTAACATTAAGGTCTAATAGGAGAGAAGAGGGATTTACTTTTTCTCTGCAAGAAGTCGGTTATCAGGGGATTGAAAAGGGTGATTTGGTTGTTCACGGAATGGATGGGTTTGCAGGTGCAATTGGCATATCTGATTCGAGAGGAAAGGGTACTCCTGTTCTAAATGTTCTTGATAGTTTAGAGTGCAAAAAATATGTTATGTATTATTTGAGAAGCATGGCATATAATGGAGTTTTTATTTCCTTGTCAACGGGAATTAGAGTTCGTTCTTGCGATACAAATTGGAATAAATTGCGAAATTTGCTTTATCCTCTTCCAAGTCTCCAAGAACAAGTTGAAATTGCAAGCTACCTTGACGCTAAATGTGCCGAAATTGACAACTTGATCTCAAAGAAAGAGCAATACATCACCGAAATCGAAAATTATAAAAAATCACTCATTTATGAGTATGTAACTGGCAAGAAGGAATGGCCTGCAATAAATCAGAATGACGACGTTTCTAATACTTATCCATATTTCCCCGCTCCGGTGCATGCTTCCAGTGCTCGTTTTGCTCAGGCCGTTTTGATGAGCAAAATACTTGAAGAAAGCAGCAAAGGAATGGGCCGTGTCAAACTTGAGAAAACATTATTTACTATCGAAAATCACATTGGATTCAATTTTGACACAGAGTATCTTAGAGAAGCGGCTGGCCCCCTCGATGCTTCGATTTATGAGTGTGAGAAAATCATAACTCGCCGTAATAAGTGGTTCAGTATGAAAACTTCAAGTTATGGCGTCTCATATGCTCCTACCAATGATGTGGATAAATACAAGAAGTACTATGCGAAGTATTTTTCTGAGTATAATTCCGAAATTGAACGCATCATTGATGTTTTCAGAAATTACACAACTGAACAAGCAGAAATAATTGCTACGTTATTTGCTGCTTGGAATGATGCTATCATTGATAAAAAGCAGTTTACCGATGATGACATCGTTGATGATGTGCTAAATAATTGGCATGAAAGCAAAAGACGTTTTCCAAGACAAGTTTGGCTCCGTGCAATGAACGAGATCCGAAAGAACCATATTATTCCTAAGGGATATGGAAAGCATACTGTCATGAAGGAGATGCAGTAAATGGAGATACCTATCACCATTCATTCAGACGAAAAAGGATATTTCGATAGAGAATGCCCAAATGAGAATTGCCTTTATACTTTCAAAATCAATATGCAGGATTGGAAAGAAAAAGTTTCCGATGACGAAGTCCACTGCCCAATGTGCGGTCATATTGATACCGCCGATAAGTGGTGGACACAGGAACAATTGGAATCTATGCAAGAAATCGCAGCAAGCTATGCCATGTCAATGATTACCAAAGAGTTAGATAAAGCTTTTGGTAAACTGGCCCGTTCTACTCGGAATAATAAATTTTTGAAGATAACCTATAAGCCCAGCAAAAAGATTACTTTTCAGAACAACCCTATCGGTCAGAGTGAAGAATGGGAAACCGATATTACATGCGAAAAATGTGGCACTCGATATAGTGTTATTGGTTCAGCTTATTTTTGCCCCTGTTGTGGCCATAATTCCGCAGTCAGTGCTTTTAACGAGTCTACAGACAGCATTGAGAAAATGCTGAAATCTCTTCCAGAGATGAAGCAATTGTTAACTGAATCATATGGTAGGGATAAAGCAGAAACCATGTGCCGTGGACTTTTGGAAAGCTCCCTCGGTGATATTGTTTCATCGTTTCAGAAGTTCGCATCTTGCCATTATGATAAGCTGACTGGAGAAATATCCAGAGTAAATGATTTTCAAATTGTTGAGAAAGGAAGTCAACTCTTCAAAGATGCAACTGGAAAAGGTTACGAAGAATGGTTATCGGATAAGGAACTACACGATATGAATATGTTTTTTCAACGTAGGCACCTGATTGAACATAACAACGGCATGGTCGATCAGAAATATGTTGATAAATCTGGCGATAATTCCTATGTTATAGGTCAGAGATTGGTGGTAAAGGAAAGCGATGCATACGCTTTATTAGCAATAATTAAAAAGCTTGCTATAGGGCTTATGACATTACAAAAAGATGTTCTATAGAGCGCACATTACGACGTTCTGGCAGGAAAGGTGAAAACTAAATGTCTATTGCTGTTACAACTGAAAAACGCTTTGAGGAAGATATAGAATCCTTCTTCCTTTCTCCGGCAGGCGGATATACAAAAGGTGCCGATACATACGATGCCAAGCTCGGTCTATATGTAAACACCCTGATTGATTTTGTGCAGCGCACCCAGCCTAAAGAATGGGCGCGCTTTGAAAACGCTAATCAGGTTGATCCTGTTCGCAAGTTTTGCCTTGCGTTTGCTTCAGCCTGTGATGCAGAAGGCGTTCTTTCAGTACTTCGTCATGGATTTAAGCATCGGGGTATCCGTTTTCGGGTGTGTTATTTTAAGCCGGAATCCGCTCTAAATCAAACGGCAGCCGCATTATGGGCGCATAATAAAGTTGAATGTTACCGGCAATGGTATTATTCCGCCGACAGCAAAAAGAGCGTGGATATGGTCTTGGTGCTCAACGGCATTCCTGTGTTTGCCTTTGAACTGAAAAATCAATATACCGGTCAAACCGTTGATAACGCAAAGCAGCAATGGATGTATGACCGTGATCCCCGTGAAATCTGTTTTCAGTTTAATCGGCGGATCTTGGCATTTTTCTGCGTTGACCACACGGAAGTTTGGATGACAACGAAATTGGCCGGTAAAAATACATATTTTTTGCCGTTTAATCAGGGCTCTAACGGTGCCGGTAACGATGGCGGCAAAGGAAATCCTGCGAATCCGGATGGATACCCTACTGCGTATCTTTGGGAAAATGTTTTCCATAAGGACAGCATGATGGATATTATCCAGAAATTTATGAACTTACAGGAAGGGAAAACCCTGATTTTCCCTCGCTATCACCAGCTGGACGTTGTTCGTAAATTGCTGGCCGATGTTAAAAAGAACGGCTCAGGGCACAACTATCTGATACAACATAGCGCAGGAAGCGGCAAGTCGAATTCTATTGCTTGGACAGCCTATCGTTTGGCTTCTCTTTTCAATGCTGATAACAAGCCGGTATTCTCAAGTGTTATTGTTGTAACAGACCGCACGGTTTTAGATGCACAGTTACAAGAAACGATCTCCGGCTTTGATCATACGCTTGGTGCCGTAGAAACAATTGGAGAAGACAAAAATTCAAAAGATTTGCGAGATGCTATTAACAACGGAATCCGTATCATTGTCACCACATTGCAAAAATTTCCTGTCATCTATCAGGAAGTCGATAAGGTGGCAGGACGGAATTTTGCGGTTATTGTAGATGAAGCACATTCGTCGCAAACAGGCAATTCAGCCTTGAAACTGAAAGCGGCTTTGGCCAATACGGAGGACGCTTTGCGAGAGTATGCAGAAATTGAGGGTAAGAACGAAGAAGAGATTGATCCCGATGATAAGCTGATGAAAGAAATGCTGGTTCACGGCAAGCACAAAAACCTATCTTTCTTTGCTTTTACTGCTACGCCGAAAGATAAAACTTTAGAGCTTTTCGGAACGGAATACGAGGATGGTTCTTTCCACCCATTTCATATTTACAGCATGAGACAGGCCGTTGAAGAAGGCTTTATTCTCGATGTTCTTCAAAATTATATGACCTATGACACCTGCTTTAAAATAGCTAAAACTACGGAAGATAATCCTGATGTTCCTGCAAGCCGAGCGGCAAAGGTAATCCGCAGGTATCAAGAATTACATCCATATAATATTTCGCAGAAATCACAGATTATTGTTGAAACGTTCCGTGAAACAACACGCCATAAAATCGGCGGCAGAGCTAAAATGATGGTGGTTACCTCTTCTCGGCTTGCTGCGGTGCGTTATTTCCACGAAGTAAAGCGCTATATAGAGGAGCAGAAGTATAATGATGTTCAAATACTTATTGCCTTTTCCGGCGCTGTTCAAGATGGAGATACCGAATATACGGAGCCTAAATTAAATCTCCGTGCTGATGGCAGCCATATAGCGGAAACGCAGACCAAAGCAGAGTTTCACGATAATTTTAATGTGCTTATCGTGGCTGAAAAATATCAGACCGGCTTTGACGAACCATTGTTGCATACGATGATTGTAGATAAGAAGCTGAAAGGCGTAAAAGCCGTACAAACACTATCTCGCCTGAATAGAACTTGTGCCGGAAAAAACGACACATTCATATTGGATTTCGTCAACAAAAAAGAGGATATTCTGGAAGCGTTTCAGCCATTTTATCAGGAAACAACGCTTTCACAGGAAGTTAATGTCGATTTGATTTACCAAACGCAGAAAGAACTGCGGGGCTTTGCTATTTATAGTGATACTGATGTTGAAGCCTTTGCGAAAGAGTATTTTAATACAGGAAAACAGGACGCTCGTGCAATGGGAAGAATGACCAGCATATTAAAGCCTGTTGCAGACCGGTATAACAAGAAATCTACTGAAGAACGTTACCAGTTCCGCCGCCAAGTTCGTAATCTGATTAAGTGGTATGGATACATCTCCCAAATTTTGCGTATGTTCGATAAAGACTTGCACAAGGAATATGTATTCTGCTCCTATTTGCTTAATTTGCTGCCGCCAGAGGCGGTTTCTATGATTGACCTCGAAGGCAAGTTAAAGTTGGAATACTATAAATTGCAGAAAACCTTTGAAGGCTCCATAGAATTGCAGGAGACAAAAGGTGTTTACGAGCCCGCCAAACATAAAGGTGCTATGGGTGGTGACAGCAAGGAGCCTCTTGACGAAATCATTGAGAAAATCAATGAAAAGTTTAAAGGTGCATTCACCGAGGGAGATAAAGTTTTACTGAATGCTTTGCATACTAAATTGATGGCAGACAAAAAACTGACAAAAATGGCACGCAGTTCTGATCCGCAAATTTTTGCGGAAAGTATCTTCCCCAAAGCTTTCGGAGATGCAGCGCAGGACAGTTATATGGAATCTCAGGACACCTATACTTCTCTGTTCGAAGATCAGAATAAATACAATGCAATTATGAGTGCATTGGCAGATGTGGTATATCGGGAAATGAGAAAGAGTTGATATTTCTTACACGAAATCATTCGGGAGGGTGAACAAGGATGGCTTATGTATATGCACTTATTAACAAGGATACCTTGGCTTACATTTGCCGGGAAAAGGGCGTTTCTGGCGACTTTATTGCTAATAAAACTAAAATAAGTGCTACAAAGTTGGCGCTATGGCTCACTCCTACCGATTCAGCTCTTCCGACTATAAAGCAGGCCAAAAAATTAGCAAGCTGTTTACATATTCCTTTTGCAGGGCTTTATATGAATTCCATTGATATTCCTTTGAAGAAAATTCCTAATGTTCGGAATATGCGAACAATGCTGGGAACAAGTGGTTCTGACGATAGTGCCCTTAATGTCGCAATGATTGATGTTCTCCTTGAACGAGATTTTCTTTTGAACGCAAACGATGAATTGGGGCTAATTACAAAAACTTTTTTGCCCGTTGTACCTAAAGGAAATGATCCTCAGATTTGGGCAAATGCAATTCGAGAACAATTTTCCATTAGCCTCGAACAGCAATATAAATGTAACTCTGCACGACAGTTTTATTTATATTTGCGAGAAAAAATAGAATCTGAAGGCGTGTTTATTCACTGCTTTACTGATGTTCCTATAGATACTGCACGCGGGTTTGCAATTTATTATGCAGACTTGCCGATTATTGGAATTAATGATGAGGATCGTCCACCGGCAAAATCCTTTTCCATTATTCATGAGTTAGTGCACTTATTTAAGCGAGAATCTTCCCTGTGCAACGATATGAATAATTCTGTTGCAACTAAAGAAGAGGAGGTGTTCTGCAACGCTGTAGCGGGTGAACTGCTTGTTCCACAAAATGCAATCAACATTGTTCTAAACAACAATAATTATTCTACACCATATTCAAAAGAGGATTTAAAACGGATTGCCGATCGCTTTTCGGTAAGCCGTGAAGTTATCATTAGAAGGCTACTTGACTTAAACAAAATTAGCAAGATTGAATATGATACTTACGCTGATATGTTCAGACAAGAAATAGATTATGAGCGTGAAAAACAAAGAACAGATAGAAAAAATGGTATCAATAACAGTATTCCACGAAATATTAGCCGCGAGGCAATTGATCGCACAAGTCCTGCTGTAAGTAAGGCGCTCTATTGTGGATACGGCGAGGAAATATATAGCAAACAAGATATTGCTCGTCACCTTAACATCGATCAGAAACATATAAATAAATTTTTGATGGAGGTGGCTAAATGGAACAATTAACATTGTTTGCAACACCATATAAATATATAATGGACACTTCGTCAATTTTATCTCAAAAACCAGGAGAACCTCATACAAGACTTGTTTATAAAAGTCAGTGGGAAAATATTGAGCATTATATGAAAGAAAAAGTAATTGTCACATGTTCTGAGATTGTTGATGAAATTAAAGATAAGGATATTATCTGTTGGCTAAATATGCAGCAGTGTGATGTGCTCGATATTGACGATGAAGTTCAAATGAATGTAAGAAAAATAGTTACGGATAATCCGAAAATGATTGAATTTACTGGAAAAAGCGGAACATCTTCCGGTGACGCATTTCTTATTGCTACAGCAATGAAATATGGTCTTGCTGTAATAACAGAAGAAAATCCGGACAAACCCACCAAGATACCGCAGATCTGTAAAAAATACGGGTTGCAGGCAATGAACATAACAAAACTATGTGAAGTTGAAGGTTGGAAATTCTAATCTAATATATAGAATTTAAATAATAATAGTGCGGGTAAATCGCACATTTGACATACAACCCAAAACCGTGTATCATATCCCTTACGATTGACTACCCGAAGGAGGAAAAACGATGCTGCATACGATACTTTTCAAATCGAATCTCATTACGCTCGGATTGTCCTCCGTGGAATCCGGGTTAAAATTGCATAGGGACTTTTTACGCATACGGCGCAGACGAAAACGGTAATTGAAGAAATTTCAGGATCGTGCAGAGCTGTCGTGTTCGGCAGCTCTGTTTTTATTTGAAGGAAGGAGAAAAGCAACATGATTTATTTTACTGCGGATACTCATTTCGGGCACGAAAACGTCATCCGCTTTTGCGGCCGTCCCTTCTCCTGCGCCGCAGAGATGGACGAGGCTTTGATTGCAAACTGGAACAGCCGTGTAAAGGGCAACGACACGGTATATATCCTTGGCGATATGTTTTTTCGGTCGGTCAATTTTGAAGAAATCCTGAAGCGGCTCAGGGGTAAAAAGCGCCTGATCGTGGGCAATCACGACGGCTCATGGATGACAAAGGCGGATATTTCGAGATGTTTTGAAAGCATTGACAAGTTTCTGGAAACCACCGACGGGCAGCACGCCCTGACCCTGTGCCACTATCCCATGGTCACGTGGAAGCACGCCCAAAGGTCTTATATGATCCACGGACATATTCACAACGATACGAGCATGGATTACTGGCCCCTGCTGGCAGCACGGGACAATGTGCTCAACGCCGGAGCGGACATCAACGGCCTAATGCCGGTTACCTTTGACGAGCTGG
>ENA-OPSL01000352-OPSL01000352.1-human-gut-metagenome-genome-assembly--contig:-NODE-352-length-14291-cov-2.220497_pt1 | contig 14291 bp, 15 predicted proteins | sample MGYA00241458_ERZ501908 | MGnify/ENA primary metagenome ERZ501908 (study PRJEB25962, sample SAMEA2042444) | human gut metagenome | biome: human gut; feature: human-associated habitat; material: faeces... | reverse complement strand
CCGAGAGTTGCGGCGCGAAATCATGCAAAGCATGATTTCTGTGCATCGCGAAGCGCGTTACTGTGAACGGAGTGAACAGTAACGGCATTTTTTTCTGTCCCGCGCCAGCATCTATAATACAAATAGTTTGCATTTACACAAAATTATTTTCTATTTCCGGAGTTAATAAATGATAGATAAAAGGCCCCAAAGCTCTGTTTCAAACATTCTGATGGAGCAAAATATATACCTTATAAATAGTTTTCTTGAATCAAGCTATCTCTGTTTAATAAATAGGATAAACATATTCCTCTTCTGACGGCTCTGCGTCTTCTATATCAGTGACAGTAATTTCCATCCCTTTATGTTTGTCATAGTGATATGTACCTGTTACATTTATCCATGCATCCTGCGTCAAATCAGAAGGCAGGTACCATATTGGTAACCTCAATCTTATCCCCTCCAACCTTTGTTGCAAAATCATACATAGGATAAAAGCTTGCCATAACATTTATTTTTTTTCCAGAAGAAGTATCCTCAGTTTCTGCTGCATATGCCAGATTAAAAGAACCAATGCCAAGTGCTGTTCTAGTTAATAATTTTTTTCTCATAATAAAATCCTTTCTGCACAAACCTGATGTGCCTGAAAATAAAATTTCAAAAGCATATTATCTCATCCGCTTAAAATAAGCGCAAACCATTTGCGTTTATTAAAATAACGCATAGAATACCGGCCGTCAATAATATTTGCAAATTATTTGCATTTCTGGAGCATAATTGACTTAGGCGAAATAAAAAGATACAATAGAAAAAAGCACATATGAAAGGAATAAAGAAAATGGCTGAGCGAAAACCCTATACTACAAAAACAAGACAGATTATTCTGGAGTATTTGAAGTCCCAGAAGGCTGTCACTGTCAGTGTGGCTGATATTGAAAAATATTTAAAAACTGAAGGAATTAAGGTAAATACAACAACTGTATACCGATATCTTGACAAGCTTTGCGCCGAGCATATTGTAATCAAATATCCGGATCTGAACAGTGATAAAGCTGTGTTTCAGTTTGCAGGAGAAGAAAAAAAATGCACAGAACACCTACATCTGAAATGCATCAGATGTGACAAGGTTGTGCATCTTGACTGTGACTTTATGGATGAATTTAAAGAGCATTTGTATAAAGATCATGGCTTCCGGCTGCATTGCAGCGGAGATATGCTTCATGGCATCTGTCAGGACTGTGAAAACAAAAAAATTTCTTCTCCACAGAGCTGACTGTCTTTTAGTAAACAACAGTTTCCCCGTCTTCCAGCATATCATAGTTAGAAACACCGTACGCTGTTAATTGGCCACGCATCGTAAAGCGTGTAACTGATGCATGAGCAACATTATCCATATGTGTCAGATAAAGCTTCGCCTCTGGTGCTGTCAGCGAAACATTCCATACATCCTCAGCACTCATAATCAGACGGCCATTTTCCTTTGTTTCAGCAGCACAACACGAGATGGAAAACCTGTCAATTTCTCTGGTCTGCCAGACAGTTTTTCCACTGAGGATCGCTGCCTTTTCTTCTATTGTCATCTTTTCAACCAATTTTTACTGTTTCATAATTGTTTTCCATCCCACTTTCATCCTTATTCAGCATTCTTTCTTTTCTTATATCCTCTAATTACCAGTACTTCCATTCCTGCCATGAAAAGGGCTATTACAGTGTCGATACCAATTCCTGCTTTTTTCCAGTTTTCCATACCTGTTTCTTCGTGTTCTCCATCATAAGCCCAACTGCTTACAACTGTATACATGACATTTTTGCAGGCATTTCTCATCTGAAGTACAGATGTTGGATGCTCTGGATTGGCTACATTGTTCTCTTCTCCATTGAATGTAGACAACATTACATCTACTCCATTCGCCAAAGCTGCATCTGCATTCATAAATCCATGACCATTGTTTCGGAAGAAGTCTGTAAGCGCCATTCCCCTGAATCCCCATTCATCTCTGAGAACTGTATTCATAAGGTTACTGCATTCTCCAGTCCATTTATCTCCAAGGAAACTCCAGGAAACCATAACCGCATTTGCTCCACCTTGTTTTACAGAAATCTCGAATGGTTTCAGATAAATTTCCCGGATTGCCTGCTCATTCGACCAGACACTTACCATTTTGGCATTACCTTCATACATAGCAAAATGTTTAATGTAAGAATAAACTCCGTATTTTCTTGCTCCTTCTACTGCTTTTGCTCCCATATTTCCTGAAAGAATTCCATCTTCTGAGAAATATTCATAGTTTCTTGCACCAAATGCGGTTCTATGAGTATTCATTCCTGGTGCATACCAGCCCTCTGCACCCATTTCCTGACTGATCTTGCCCATGCATTCACCCCAGGTTTGTGCAAGTTCCTTATTCCATGTGGAAGCAATCACAACTTCAATCGGAAATCCAATAGAACCAACCCCTGTAAAGTTGTTATTAATTGCTGCCGGTCCATCGAAATCAAGTGTAGCCACTTTTCCCACAGAATCCATGGCTGCTGTCTGATAACCAGCCATTGCAATCATATTTGCCATTTCATCAACAGAAAGCTGATCCAGAAGTTTTTCCCAACGAGGGTCGTCATAATCAGCATCTCGCATATCCTCTAATGTAAGTCCGTTATCTGCTCCCGTTGTCGGCATTACATCCTCATCATTAAGATATGTAGTCTTATCAAAATTACTGTTCAGATGATATTCAGAAGCATATGGCTCACCCAGCTCTGCAGATGCCGGTTCTGCTGTAGCCTCTTTATAATTTGCAAAATGATCTGCACGTGACAGATATGTCACATCGCCTTTTGCATCTTCAAATACATTTGTTGCTGCAGTATCATCTGATACTCTTTTATTTTCTTCCTCATATACTACATCAGTATCTGCAGTATAAGTTTTCTGATCCAGCACAGTGTGTGAATCGCTGTTGATAGAGATCACATAATCGCCTTTTTCAAGAACATACGCTTTTGCATTATTCTCATCATAAGAGGCCATATCTTCTATACTGAATGTAACTGTAACGGTCTGAGATTCTCCCGGCTGAAGCAGATCTGTTTTTGCAAACTCGATCAGATTTGCAGAAGATTTCTCAATTCCTCCATTTGTATATGGCGGTTTATAATACACTTCTACTACATCTTTTCCGGCAACATCTCCGGAGTTGGTTACTTCTACATCTACAGAAATCTGTCCGTCTTTTTCCTCCAGTTCACCCATTTTCTGTTCAAATTCTGTGTAACTCAGACCATATCCAAATGGATACTGTACAGTCTTGTCGTAATCAATCGCACCTTCCTGTACAGCTGTTTCATAGTACTTGTATCCTACATAAATGCCTTCCACATAATTGGTAAATGCCGGAGCATACACCTGCGCAGTTCCTGCGTTCATTCCTTCAACGGCCATATCTGCCAGATTTGTATACTCCGTTTTTTCTGCATTATTCCACCACGGAGCAGTCGTCATATCATAAATAAATGTATCCGGTGTTTTTCCGGAAGGATTGACTTCACCTGAAAATACTTTACCTAGTGCATTAAATCCCACATTTCCCGTTCCTGGGCACCATACAACAGATTTAATCTGAGGATATTCATCTGCGAAACCAAGTTCAAACTGATTTGCTCCATTATAAATCACAATCACATTATCAAAGTTTGAGCAAACCATATCCACCATATCTCTCTCAGTTTGTGAAAGCTGTAAATAATGCTCTCCCTCAGGAAAATCATCATATTCATCAGAATTATTATCATATGCTGCTTTTCTTACATCCATAGGAATATCATTATGACCTTCACCTGCTTTTCTGGAAAGAACCACAACTGCCACATCAGAATACTCTTTCGCACTTTTAATAAGCTCATCACTGTAAGTATCTACAGGTGGCTCCGGTAATGTCCAACTCTGTTTCTGGATAGACATTTCCGGATTATCTGCACCATAATTGTTATAAAAATCAACCAGTTCCTGGTTAATAGAAAATCCGGCATTTTCAAGTCCCTGATTCAGACTGACAATATCATACAGATCATTAATTCCACCGGAACCTGCTCCTCCGTAAGCCGGATTAATAGATTCCCATCCAAAAATATTCAGTTTTTTTGTTTCATTTAAAGGAAGCAGGCTTTCATTTTTCAGAAGAACAATTCCGTCTTCCATTATCTCTTCTGCTACTCCTGCAGCTTCTTCATTTGTTTCATCACTTAAAGTTCCATTTCCCGTTGCCAGTCCGATCAACGTAGCCATTGGTCCAAAACAGATCATATTTACGCAGACAGCAACTGCAAGAACCATTGCGATCGCAGCTTCCCCTCTTATCAGAAATCTTTTGTCCCTGGACATTCTGCGGCATGCGATCATAATTACGATTCCAATTACAAGTGCGGCAGCAATACCGATAATATACGGTTTGCATAATTGTAATACCGCCAGAACATCTTCCATTTCAACACTGATCATTCTCTTTTTCCCTCCTTTGACTCTCTCGTCTTTTTAAAGTATCATTTCCTGTTGTCATTACTATAACATGGTTATTATTTCGTACCGTTTTTGGCACGAGATGCAGCAAATACCAAATACCGTAACCTTTATTGATCTTCCCCTTTCCGTTTGATATTTCCAGATATACTCTGTTAATTGTTTTACGTAAATTTCTTCATCTTCCACAATTGCATTCTTTGCAACTGTTCAATCACACAATATTGTTCCAGATTTTTATTATTATTTTATAAATAACTTTTATTTCAGTATATCACTGCTTCTTTCTTGCGTTAAGTGGATGTAATATTACAAATTACAGCTGTGCAATCTGGTTTTCTTTTATCATATATCCGCAGTTATCGCATACACTTTCGCCAACTGTTTTTCCATCTCTCACAAATACTTCTATATCTGCACTACATTTCGGACATTTAACTTCTTTAATTGAAGTCATGCTTCTGGCATCCATACATCCTGAAAAAAATCCCATTTTTTCACCTTTTTCCTGTATATATTCTATTATTTTCTTAACCTAATTTTTCTTTTATTTTTTTTATCTCATCTACTGCTGTCTGGCTGAAATCATAAGGAGAAACTCCCTCTCTGTCTGCATTCATAATTTCCGGATTATAATGAACAAATCCCAGCAAATCACTTTCCGGTATTCTGTCTTTCACAAATGCTTCATCACTTACATCCCTGATTTTATTTGCAACAACTCTTACTTTCTTTACCCCCAGTTCTTCTGCCAGACGCTTTACGTTTCTATAAGTCTGAACACTTCTGGCTCCTGGCTCTATCACAACGATAAACTGATCCATGCCTTCTGTTGTCCCTCTTCCAAGATGTTCCAAACCTGCTTCCATATCCAGCAGCACAACATCCTCTCTGTGCAGAATAAGATTGTTGATGATCCGTTTAAGCATTACATTTTCCGGGCAGACACAGCCGCTTCCGGCTGTTTCTACTGTTCCAAGAATCAATAATCTGACACCATTACGAAATTTCGAATATCTCTCCGGAATATCGTCAACTTTTGGATTGATTTTGTAAAATGTATTGCTTTTATCCGCTCCGGTCCGTTCTTCCACCAGCTTTCTCATTTTGCTGACTGGTATAATCTCTGCCAGTTCTTCCTCTGAAAAACCTAGTGCCAGTCCCAGATTCGCATCCGGATCTGCATCCGCTGCATACACTGTTTTTCCTTCATCTGCATATAATCTTGCAAGAGTTGCAGCGATTGTGGTCTTTCCTACACCACCTTTTCCTGTTACGGCTATTTTCATTTCTCATTACTTCCTCTCATTTATTGCTTCAAAATTTTCCTTGCAAGCATATGAATTTCCGGAATTTCCATCATTAGTTCATCTCCAACCAATCCCTTTCTTGCGATTTCTGTATCTGTTGAAATAACTGCCAACACCTTACTCTGATCGTCAATAGACTCCAACATTGTTGGCAAAACCAATTCATTTACTTTATTTAACACAAAAAATACAGTTTTCCCAATGCTGTCCCCTAGCTGTTGGATTTTTTTCGTCAATTTCAATGATTCAAAAGAAGGATCTACGATCATTAAGATTAAATCCACACTGTTATCTACACCACGTCCAAAATGCTCTACGCCAGCTTCCATATCCAACAATACAACTTCATTTTCTCCTACCGTCAGATGTTTGATAAATTGCTTTAAAATACTATTCATTGTGCAGGCACAGCCTTCATTTGCCTGATGTATTTTTCCACTGGAAATAAGCATCACGCCATTGTTTCGTGAAATATATTCTTCGGGTATCTCATTCAATGTAAATGGTTCCGAATAGAACTTTTTTGCAAATGCAGACAACTTCACAGTATCAAGAATCTCTCCTGCCATCATTGTTTTAAAAGCTTTCTCCTTACCACCAAAATACTCTATAAAATCCCTTGGAAGCTTTACACCAAGTTGGCGATGCAGTCCATAATTTGATTCATCAGAATCAGCTACAAGAACAGTCTTTCCCATTCGTTCAAATTCTTTGGCAAGCAGCGCTGATACTGTACTTTTTCCACAGCCACCTTTGCCACATACTGTAATCTTCATACTTTCAATCCTCCAACTCACAATCCCAACTTCTTTACAATTCCTTCCAATGCACTTCTTACAGGAGAATCTTTCGGAAGCCGTATGATCGGCTTTCCATCACAGTCATACTGATATACCTGGTCATCATGTGGTACAACCCCTAACAGTTCCAGTCCCTGATTTCGGATTTCTTCCAGAGTTCCGGCATCCAGTTTTCCATCTGGAACACGATTCACGATTAATCCGGTTTTCTGTGGTTTAAAGTTTAACTCCTTCATCAGCTTTGCAATACGTCCGGCTGCCTGAACACCTCTTCTGGAACAGTCACTTACAAGAATCGCAACTTCCATCATTGGCAGGATTCCTCTGCTGATATGTTCCATACCTGCTTCGTTATCAACCACAATATATGGATAATGGCTTTGCAGTTTCTGAACCTGGGTCTGTACAAGACCATTTACAAAGCAATAGCAGCCCTGTCCCTGGGTTCGTCCCATTACCATCAAATCATAATCGTCTTCTTCTGCAATCGCATCAGAAAGACGCATTTCCAGATATGCCTGTTTCGTCATACCAGATGGAATCTGATATCGTGGATCTACGCCTGCCCGCTCAATTTCTTCTCTCAGCTCCCCAAGTGTGACCTCCGGCTCAACACCGAGCACTTCGTTCAAATTTGCATTTGCATCTGCATCCACCGCCAGGACCGGACGTTTTCCGCTTTCACATAAATACTGGATCAACAATCCACAAAGAGTTGTTTTTCCTACGCCACCTTTTCCTGATACTGCAATTACATGTCCCATGTTTTTCCTCCTAAAATTCTGAACAATCTGTTGACTTTTTCTTTAAACCTCATTATAGTTGTTACTATATAAATTACAATAATCAGTCTGTGAGATTTGTATGGTTACTCAACACATCAGAAAAATTGTTGAGAAATTATATGATACTAACTAATACAGGAGTATATAATGTCAGAAAAAACGAGAAAACAAGATCGCCGTACCCGCTATACCAGGCAAACCATAAAAGATACGTTCTTAGAATTGTTAAAGCAGAAAAGTTTTACGAAAATTACAGTTACAGAGATCTGCAAAAATGCTGAAATCAACCGTGGCACTTTTTATCTTCATTACTACGATATCTATGATGTATTATCAGATATTTTTAATGATATGACTCAGGATATGTTAACAACTGTAGATCATTTATTCTGTCTAAATCAAAAAAGCTGTTCCTATCCGTTCTGTCAGAAAATACAGATGGAATCACAATACAGGGCACTGTTTCTGGATGATGCAATTGCCCCTATTCTTCTGGAAAAAATAGCAGAAAATACAAAAGAAGGCTATGTGACCTGGCTTATGTCACACAGCCTCCTGACCTTTGAACAGGCAGAATCGGTTTTTTATTTTCAAATGAATGGCTGCCTTTCCATCAACAGACTGATGCTCCGCAATCACTGTAATGACTGGAAACAGATTCAGACAGTAATCGACAAATTTATCAAAGCCGGACTGGAAAGTTTTCTGATTCATGATCAGAGAGAAGAAAAGGCTTCCGATAATTTTTGCAGCAAAATTTCTCCAACTGTTACCGCATCTTCTACACTCAGATAATGATCGGCATGATCCTGAAGAAATAGTTTTCCAGATACAGGAAATTCTTCATCTGCAAACCATATTTTTAAAGTAACTGAATATCTTGGAAAAACTGGAAAAACAGCACATAGATCCGCCTTTGTCTCTGTAAATTCTGCACCCAGACTTGTACATGCTTTCTGAATTTTCTCAGGATCTTTGTCCTGCAAAAGCTTTTCCAGTTTCTGCTCTGCAGTCCGGTCAAACTTGGTCCCCCGAATCAATCCATCTTTCAGGTTACCAAAAGTAATGAGCTTCTGTGAACCTTCTGTTCCATCAGCCATATCCAGATAATGCAGCAATGTCAGATAATGCCATTCGTCCATGTCTGAGTTAATACGAAACTCAGGGAGTTGAATTTCAATCTTTTCGTAAAAGCTCTGTACTTCAAGCACATTTCGGCTGCTTTGAAAAACAGCCCCACTTTTTGCAGCAAGATCCTCTCCGGAGCGATTTTGCAGCCGTTTTACTGCTGCCTGCAACATTTCCTGAAATGCACGATTTTCTGTTTGATTTTTGTATTCCATAAGTTCTCCTTTGTTGATATTTTATCGCATCATATAATAATCAATGTTTATGCAAAGATTTTGGTGTTTTCATAAATCTGGCTTTATCCGGATTCTCTTTTATCCATTCCTGTGTTGACTTTTCCTTTAAGTTTCATTATAGTTGTAATTATATTATGTACAATCATCAAAATAAAAAATATGTACTGTTTCTCAACACATTAAAAAGAGCTGTTGAGAACTTGGGATGTTTTTGACAAACCAGAAATATTTTCGCCTCAAATACGTGAAACCAAAATCATTATATCATACTACAAGGAGTTTCTTATCATGAAATATTCAACGAAATTAAGTGATACTGTTCATGTGATGGTTCTGATTGCTATCAACCAGGAAAAATCCCTCTCCAGTGCCTCAATTGCAGAAAGTGTCCATACAAATCCCGGCTTTGTACGCCAGCTCATGTTAAAACTGAAAAAGGCCGAACTTATGACCACTGTAGCTGGACATGCCCGTCCTTCTCTTTCAAAACCAGCAGACCAGATTACGTTGCTGGATATTTATAAAGCAGTGGAGGGCGAGAAACCGCTACTTCATTTAGATACTCATACCAACCCTGATTGTGGCGTTGGCATTAATATTCAGTTGTCCTTGCAGGGATTCTATAATGAAATTCAAAAAAACACTGAAGAAAAGATGAATACAATTACTTTACAGGATATCATAAATACTTATTATCAGCGAACATCCATGCAAAATGATTTACAAAATATTATATAGCAGGAGAAACGAGAATGGACTTCCAGATATGGATTATCTTCTAAATGATGAAGAATCTGATAACGATTTGGCGAGTAAAATTTTTATATTTTCTAATCCAGGGATTTTCTTGTTATCATGCCCGCCTCCGTGCGGGCATTTTTAAATTCAGCAGCGCACCACAGGCGGTCTTTCCTGTACAGAAAAAAAGAAGCGTTCCTACAGGCGCTTCTTCTTACCATATTAGGACTTCGATCAAAAGTTAGTAGGCCACAAAGTGGGCCATTTTTCAAAAAATTACATGAATTTATATAGAGTTTTATCCAAGTCGGAAATCCGCTAAATGCTCTAGCTATCAGCGTCTAAAGGCATTTAACAACTTATATGGACATTTATGAAATCGGCCTCGTAATAACGATACCTAATTTCATTATTTCTGCTTATTTGAATGACAGTGATTTTTCCTTCCAAAAGTGATACCAAAAGGTGATAGTAGGTAAATTATAAAACGCCCCTACCCACAATTCAATTGGTAATATTTACCAATCATCCTTGTGTTTAGGGGCGTTTAATTACTTCTCGCTTGGACACATTAGCTAAAAAATAGCTATTATTTTATTATTTGTTATAGTTTACGATATCGCCGAACTCTGGTTTCAGGGATGCACCGCCTACAAGACCGCCGTCGATGTCTGCCTGAGCAAATAACTCCGGAGCTGTCTTAGCGTTTACAGATCCGCCGTACTGGATGCGGATTGCTGCTGCAGTTGCCTCATCATAGATCTCAGCGATGCAAGCACGGATTCCTGCGCAAACTTCCTGAGCCTGCTCAGTTGTAGCTGTTTTACCTGTTCCGATTGCCCAGATTGGCTCGTAAGCGATAACTGCTGTCTTAGCCTGATCTGCTGTTACATTTAAGAAACCAACTTTAACCTGCTGACGGATAAAGTCCATTGTAACACCCTGTTCTCTCTGCTCTAATGTTTCTCCACAGCACATGATTGGTGTGATGCCATGTTCGAAAGCCTTTAACATCTTCTTGTTAACTGTTTCATTTGTCTCTGCGAAGTATTCTCTTCTTTCAGAATGTCCGAGAACAACGTATTTTACTCCAGCATCTACTAACATAGCAGGAGAAATCTCACCAGTGTAAGCACCGCTCTCTTCATAGTACATATTCTCTGCACCAATTGCGATGTTAGAACCTTTTGCAGCTTCCATAGCTGGGATAATGTCGATTGCTGGTACGCAGAATACTACGTCAACATCTTCATTCGCACAAAGTGGTTTTAACATATTTACTAACTCAACTGCCTCACTAGGAGTTTTATTCATTTTCCAGTTACCTGCTACAATTTTCTTACGCATAACAAATTCCCCTTTATTATATATTTATGATGTTAGGGTCAAAAGGTATTCTGACCCTAACTGATGTCACGAATTACTCTGTAGCTAACGCTACTCCCGTAATTCTGAAATTATTTATCGTTTGCTGCTGCAACACCTGGTAATTCTTTACCTTCTAAGAACTCAAGAGAAGCTCCGCCACCTGTAGAAATGTGGCTCATCTTGTCACCATATCCAAGCTGGTTAACTGCTGCTGCGGAATCTCCGCCACCAATGATTGTTGTAGCATCTGTCTCAGCAAGTGCTGCTGCAACTGCCTTTGTACCTGCTGCAAGGATTGGGTTTTCGAATACACCCATAGGTCCATTCCAAACAACTGTTTTAGCTGTCTTTACTGCCTCTGCGTATAATTCGATTGTCTTAGGTCCAATATCGCAAGCTTCTTTGTCTGCTGCCATAGCGTCTGCATCGTATACATATGTTGGGATTTCAGCATCGATTGGGTTAGGGAAAGCATCTACCATTACAGAGTCAACTGGAAGAAGTAACTTCTTGCCAAGGCTTTCTGCTTTTTCCATCATTTCTTTACAGTAATCAATCTTTGTCTCGTCAACTAAAGAGTTACCGATTTCATATCCTTTTGCTTTTAAGAATGTGTAAGCCATACCACCACCGATGATGAGTGTGTCACACTTCTCAAGTAAGTTAGAGATAACGTTTAACTTATCTGCAACTTTTGCTCCACCAAGGATAGCAACGAAAGGACGTACTGGGTTCTCTACAGCATTGCCTAAGAAATCGATTTCTTTCTGCATTAAGTATCCAACTACTGCTGTGTCTACTAAAGAAGCAACACCTACGTTAGAGCAGTGAGCTCTGTGAGCTGTACCGAATGCATCATTTACGAATACATCACAGATAGAAGCAAGGTCTTTGGAGAATTCTTCTCCACACTTTGTCTCTTCTTTGCGGAAACGAGTGTTCTCAAGTAAGATAACATCTCCGTCTTTCATAGCTTCTACTGCAGCTTTTGCGTTTGGTCCAACAACTTCACGGTCTGCTGCAAATTTTACTTCCTGTCCAAGAAGCTCAGATAAACGAGCTGCTACTGGAGCTAAAGTCTTTGTTGTGTAATCTTCTTCTGTTTTTACTTTACCTAAGTGAGAGCAAAGAATTACTTTACCGCCGTCTGCGATTAACTTCTTGATTGTTGGAAGTGCAGCTACAAGACGGTTCTCGTCTGTGATCTTACCATCTTTTAATGGAACGTTGAAGTCACATCTGCAAAGAACTCTAAGTCCTTTTACATTAATATCGTCTACAGATTTTTTATTTAAACCCATGTTGGAATTCCTCCTAAATTATATTCAATGTAGTCTGAAGAATAAACTTGATTGCAAGACAGAACTGTCATGCTTCTACAAAGAAATCCTCAAATACATTATTCAAAAAACAAACAAAGGCCCGGTCCCACGAGACCGGACCCATGTTTGAGTCTTATATTCTTAAATATATACTAATACTATCGCTTAAATTATGCTAATTCTGCAAAGTATTTGATTGTACGAACCATCTGAGATGTGTAGCTGTTTTCGTTATCGTACCATGAAACAACCTGTACTTCGTATAAATCATCTGCAACTTTGTTAACCATTGTCTGAGTTGCATCGAATAAAGAACCAAATCTCATTCCTACGATATCAGAAGAAACGATTTCATCTTCGTTGTAACCGAAAGATTCGTTAGCTGCTGCTTTCATAGCTGCATTGATTCCTTCAACTGTTACGTCAGCACCTTTAACAACTGCTGTTAAGATTGTTGTAGATCCTGTAGGTGTTGGAACACGCTGAGCAGATCCGATTAACTTACCGTTTAATTCTGGGATAACAAGACCGATTGCCTTAGCAGCACCTGTGCTGTTAGGAACGATGTTAACTGCAGCTGCACGAGATCTTCTTAAATCACCTTTTCTCTGTGGTCCGTCAAGAGTCATCTGATCACCTGTGTAAGCATGGATTGTTACCATGATACCGGATTTGATTGCAGCAAGATCATTTAATGCTTTAGCCATTGGAGCTAAGCAGTTTGTTGTACAGGAAGCTGCGGAAATGATGTGATCCTCTTTTGTAAGAGTCTCATGGTTTACATTGTAAACGATTGTCTTAAGGTCGTTTCCAGCCGGAGCGGAAATGATAACGTGTTTAGCACCTGCATCGATATGAGCCTGAGCTTTGTCTTTGGATGTATAGAATCCAGTACACTCAAGAACTACGTCTACACCGATCTCTCCCCATGGAAGCTCAGCAGCGTTAGCTTTTGCATAAATTTTGATTTCTTTTCCGTCAACTGTGATGGAATCCTCTCCAGCTACTACTGTATCTGCAAGAGCATATCTTCCCTGAGTTGAATCATATTTTAATAAGTGAGCGAGCATTTTAGGAGATGTTAAGTCGTTGATAGCAACGATTTCAAATCCTTCTGCACCGAACATCTGACGGAATGCAAGACGACCAATACGTCCAAAACCATTAATTGCAACTTTTACTGCCATGATAAAATTCCTCCTATGAATTAAGTGGTTAATTATGGTAATCCTTTGTTTGTTAAAGAATCATCAACCTGTAATGTATTGTACATAATTCTAAACAAAAATTCAAGACCATTTTCCAAAAAACAGATAAAAATTAAGTAAAAAATGTAAATTATATGTTATACTGTGTATACAGTGCTTTATGAATACACTGATCCGGGCCTGTAATTGTGATATTTCAGGTGCAGATATATCCATTTAAGAGGACACAGTATTCATTTATAATATATCACACGCAAATATAACCGTACTGTTTTTACAGAAGAAAGGACTGAAATTATGGACAGACAAATATTGTGGGATTGTCATATGCACTCTTCTTTTTCTGCTGACTCGGATACGCCTATGGAAGTTATGATCCATCGCGCTGTTGAAACGGGACTACAGGGAATTACTTTTACGGAACATCTGGATCCGGATTACCCTGTTACTCCTGACAATCTGGATTTTTCTCTGGATATCCCGGCCTACAAAGAAAAACTGGCTGAACTTTCAGATATATATAAGGATAAAATTCAGGTACGTTTCGGAATTGAACTGGGACTGCAGATGCATCTGGGAGAATACTTTGACTCACTTCTCTCTCAGACACCTTTTGATTTCGTTATCGGTTCATCCCATCTTGTCCATGGGTATGATCCTTATTACCCGGAATTTTTTGAAGGACGTAAGGAATTTTTATGTTATATGGAATATTTTGAATCCATTCTTGAAAACATTTCCGCATATGACGGATTTGACGTTTACGGACATATTGATTATGTTGTCCGTTATGGTCCTAACAAGAACCGGGAATATTCTTACGGACGGTATAAAGATATTCTGGATGAGATTCTGAAGAAACTGATTTCCATGGGAAAAGGCATCGAACTTAATACAGGCGGAT